>ULTK01036221.1_pt1 | contig 13201 bp, 9 predicted proteins | sample 1957551 | NCBI WGS metagenome assembly ULTK01 (sample SAMEA4835733, study PRJEB28245) | human gut metagenome | biome: gut microbiome; material: fecal sample | place: Denmark | collected 2008
GGCGCTTGAGGTCGCTGTCGCAGGCGGCGATGATGCGCACGTCGATGTCGCGCTCGACCGTCTCGCCGATGCGGTGCGTCTTGCCTTCCTTGAGTGCTTTCGCCAGCGCGACGGCAATCGAGCGCGGCATCTTCTCGATCTCATCGAGAAAGAGCGTGCCGCCCGAGGCGAGTTCCAGGCGGCCCTGGTGGCTCGCATCCGGCCCCATGACGGTGCCGAAGAGCTCCTGCTCCAGGATCTCAGGCGTCGCATCGCCGCAGCGCAGCGTGATGAGCGGGCCCGCCGCGCGTGGGCTCGCCTGATGGATGCCGTGCGCCATGCGCTGCTTGCCCGTGCCGGCCTCGCCCTGGATCAGCACGTGGTGCTTGTTCTTGGCCACGCGGGCGGCCTTCGCGCGGACGCTCGCAAACGTCGTGCCTTCGCCAACCATCGAGTTGAGGCTGTACTTCGCCGTGTAGCCCGCAGCATGCGCGACGAGCGTGCGCAGGTCCTCGATGGGCATCGAGACGACGACGACCGACTCGACGGCGCGATCGGCATCTCGCTCCAGCGGCACGACCGTCGTGATGTCCTCATACGTCTTCTTCGGCGTGATCCACGTGACTTCTTTATTGTACGAAGGCACGCCGTTGAAGCCCTTGTAGATCGGCGTGTGCTGATAGTTCATGATGACATCGTTGAGGTTCGACGTGTACTTCTTGTCATCCGGCCGCTTGGCGCCGATGCCCTCAAGGCGCGTGTGGCCGAGCTTATTGGCATAGGCGACCTCGCCTCCCGGCATGACGTGATAGACCGCAAACGGTGTCGCGTCGAGGATTGCCTCCTCGGCCTTGATGCGGACCGATTCCGCGAGATGTGCCTCGAGCGCGTTCTTCATCGTCAAGAGCAGCGCGATGATGGCATCCTGCGGCATCGGCACCTGCTCCATCGAGACGAGCGTGATGATGTACTGGAACTCTCCATTGACCTTGATGGGCGCCGAGCAGGCATCGCCGAGCTGGCATTCCTTGACCCACATCTCCGGGCCGAACATCCAGAACGGCGTCTGATGCGCATAAGCCACGCTGATGCTCGACGTGCCGACATCCTCGACGCCGACGCGCACGCCCTCGATCTCGCCCGGCGTCATCTGATAGAACGGCAGCGAATAGCTCTTGAGCACGCGGCATTCCGAATCGATGAGCAGCAGCGACAGATTGTACTCCTGGAAGAATTCGCGGATGTCCTCGCTGATACCGCTGAGGTAGTCGATCGCATCCTGGTTCTTCGCCTGGAGCGCGGCAAACTCCTCCTTTGGCAGTTTGCGCGACACATCCATCTTCTCCGTGCCGATGCCGAGCTCCCGGCTCTTCATCCACGACTCCGCCACCCACGGATGGACATTCGGGTCGAGTATCCCCTCTTCTACGAACTTGCGATAATAGCCCTCGAGCTTCTCCCTGCTGCGATGTTCCCTTATCACGTCAATCCCCCCTAAACATAGAATTTCTCTTATTATGTGATGTACTGCAATGTACCGATTGATGGTTGATATCGATACCTTTACAAGGTTACAATCTTCCACAAAGCAATAAGACTGCACCTTATATTTTAACAATCATCCTTCTCGCCTGCAATTCTTTTTGCAAAAAAGTTTACAAAACGGTATAATATGGCAGAGAATATATGTAAATCACAAAGGCAGGGAATCTCCATGGCAAATCAGTATAAGAAACTGCAGAAGAAGCTCTACGAGAAGAACAAACCCGACGACAAGAAGAAAGAGCCGAAGGTCGGCAAGGACTATCCGATCCTGATCCTCATCGGACTGACCATCTTCGTCTGCTTCCTCGGCTGGGGGAATTTTGATAACATGAACCGCGCGATGTACGTCCTGCTGACGGTCTCCCTGATCCTGACGTACGTGCGCCGCCACGCCAAACTCTCCGAGACGAGAGCCATCTACGTCGAACGCGCCAGCGCCGCGAGCATCGGCCTCGCGATTGCGCTGTTCTTCATCGTCCTCTACTACCAGTTCTTCGGTTGAACCCAAAAAGAAAAAGCTCTGACAATGTCAGAGCTCTTTTTTTATCACGATCTTGCCGATTGACTCAGAGGACGGCCGTGACCTCTACCTCGCAGAGTGCGCCGGCTGGCAGGTCCTTGACCGCCACGCAGCTCCTGGCCGGCTTGGAGATGAAATGCTTGGCGTAGACTTCGTTGAAGGCCTTGAAATCCGCGATCTCCGCGAGGAAGCACGTCGTCTTGACGACGTGGCTCATGTCCGTGCCGGCTTCCTTGAGCACGGCCTCGACATTGCGGCAGCACTGCTCGGCCTGCCCCTCGATCGTCGTGGCGACGATCTTGCCCTCTGCCGGATTGATGGCAATCTGGCCCGAGCAGTAGAGCACACCATTTGCCTCGATGGCCTGGCTGTACGGGCCGACAGCTGCCGGCGCCTGATCCGTGTGAATGACTTTCATGGTGATTCCTCCTCATGGTGAACTACAATCTGTCTCTATTCTACATCATGAGGCGCCGCGTTACAAGTTTACAATCGCGACAGGCAGGATCACTCGCAGCAGCTCGTCTTCATGCGCGGGATGACGATGTGGCCGCGCTCGATTTCCTTGCGGTGGCAGTGCGGGCACTCGTTCTCAATGATGCCCGTGTAGCCGCAGACCGGGTCGCGGTCGACCGGATGGTTGATCGAGAAGTAGCCCATGTCGGCGTCGTGCATGGCGCGGACAACAGCCTCGAAAGCCTTGACATTCTTCGACGGATCGCCGTCCATCTCGATGTAGGCAATGTGGCCGGCATTCTCGAGCGCATGGTACGGCGCCTCGATGCGGATCTTGTCGATGGCCTTGATCGGGTAGTAGACCGGCACGTGGCTGGAGTTCGTCATGTACTCGCGGTCCGTGACACCCGGGATGATGCCGTACTTCTTGCGGTTCGCGCGCTGGAACTGGCCCGCCGTCGACTCAGCCGGCGTGCCGAACGTCGACCAGTTGCGGTGCTCTTCCTCCGTGTAGGCATCCGTGCGCTCGCGCAGGTGACCGACAATCTTGAGGCCGAGCTCCTGCGCCTCCTCGCTCTCGCCGTGATGCTTGCCGACGAGCGCCTTGAGGCACTCCGCGAGGCCGCAGAAGCCGATGGAGTACGAAGCGTGCTTGAGGACTTCCTTGATGGAATCCGTCGGCTTGAGCTTCTCGCTGTCCATCCAGACGCCCTGCCCCATGAGGAACGGGTAGTTGTAGACGTGCTTCTGCTCGATGATCGCGAGGCGCGAGAGCAGGTAGTCGTGGCTGAGTTCAATGTAGTGGTCGTAGAGCTCCCAGAACTTCTTGAGGTCGCCCTTGGCCTCGAGCGCGAGCTTCGGCAGGTTGATCGTCGTGAACGAGAAGTTGCCGCGGCTGCCCGACTCCTCCGGGCCGTTGACATTGCTCATGACGCGCGTGCGGCAGCCCATCGTCGCGACGACGCTGTTGTAGTCGCCTGGCTTGTAGTACTGCAGATTGTACGGCGCGTCGATGTTGACGAAGTTCGGGAACAGCCGCTTGGCGCTGACCTTGCACGCCTTGAGGAAGAGGTCGTAGTTCGCATCGCCGGGGTTGTAGTTGACGCCCGCCTTGAGCTGGAAGACCGAGATCGGGAAGATCGGCGTCTCGCCGTAGCCGAGGCCAGCCCAGATGGCGTTGAGGACCTCGCTGATGACGAGGCGGCCCTCAGGCGACGTGTCCATGCCGTAGTTGATGGACGAGAACGGCACCTGTGCGCCAGCGCGGCTGTGCAGCGTATTGAAGTTGTGGATGAGTGCCTCCATCGCCTGATGCGTCTCCTCGACAACGTCGGCGCAGGCCAGGTGATAGATGTTGACCGCATCGACGACGACATCCGTCGTCGGCTTGTGGTACTCATCCGCAAGCGTTGCCTCGAGTGCTGCGACGAGCGTGTCCATGCTCTCCTTGGCCTTCGGATCGTCATCGCTTTCCGTGAAGTGACAGTGCTCCATGGAAAGGTGTTCCTTGAATACGGCCTTGAAGGCGCCGTAATCGCGGAACGGATCCATGCCGAAGCGATAAATCAGAGCCTTGTGTGCCTCATCGAAGATGGCCTTGCGGAAGGACTTGCGCACGCCCTCTGCCATCGCGTAGTCAAAGGCATTGATGCTCTGGCCGCCGAACATGTCATTCTGGTTCGACTGGATGGCGATGCAGGCAAGCGACGCATAGGCGCGGATCGAGTTCGGCTCGCGCAAAAAGCCGTGGCCCGTCGAGAAGCCGCCGTGGAAGAGCTTCAAGAGGTCGATCTGGCAGCAGTTGAACGTGATCAGCGAGAAGTCCTTGTCGTGGATGTGGATGTAGTTCTCGCGGTCTGCCTCAGCGTACTCCTCGTCGAGCACGTAATTGTCGACGAAGTGCTTCGCGCCCTCGGCGCCGAGCTTGAGCATGATGCCCATCGAGGCATCCGTATTGATGTTCGCATTGTCGCGCTTGAGGTCCGAGTCGACCGAGTCCGCAAAGAAGATGTCGCGGTACGACTCCATGAGGTGCTTCTGCGCCGCGCGGCGCTCCGCATGCTTCTGGCGGTAGGTGATGTACTTCTTCGCGATGTCGTAGAAGTCGTACTTCATGAGCTCCTGCTCGACGATATCCTGGATCTCCTCGACGCTGACGTTGTCGCGGTCCTTGATGTCCCATTCGACCTGGCTCGTCACCTCGTCGATGTCCTTTTCCGACATCGTGTTGCCGCCGTCGGAATTGGCACCGGCGATGGCGTGGTAGATCTTTTCGCGATTATATGGCACGGTGTGGCCAGAACGTTTCGTTACAGTCTTCAGATTCATATGGTTCGTGCGCCGCGAGCTTTCGGCTCATCTTGTGCAGCGCCTCTGCGCCTCCCCTATATATAGTGTTCCGTTTCTTGATGACAGGTATATATTGTATCAGAGAAGCGCCCCTCTGGCAATCACGAAAATCACGCGGACAGACGGAAAACCACTCTCTGATGCTTCTTCCTGCAGATTCCAGCACCGTTTACAGCGCATTCTCAAATTGACGAACGACACGATTTCAGGTAAAATATAGCGGGATTTTTCGACAATCAAGGAACGACTCAATCCGCTATATAGACGGCTGCCCCAGGCAGCCTGGAACCGAGGTAATCGCATGCAACTTTCTACCGAGAGACAGGACCGTCTCATCCGCTGGCTGACGGCATCGGGCATCTACTACATCTGCCTGATCGCCTTCTACATCGACATCGGACAGGACATGGGCGCGGAGTACTTCATCCCCGTCTTCCTGCCCGTCATGCTCGCGCTCGTGCTCGTGCAGTACGGCACGCGCGTTCCGCTCTTCTCGTGGGCTACCCTGCCGAACCTCTTCACAGGGCTCGCCTGGTGCAGCGCCTTCCCGCTGCTCTACACCTGGACGTACCACCAGGACTGGTACATGTCGAAGATCTGCTTCGACTTCCTCGTCGGCACCTCGCTCTTCCTCTTGCTCACCGCGCTTGAAGGAGCGCTCTTCCGGCTCGGGCACGAGAAGATCATCGCCTTCTTCATGGCGCTACTGAATCTCTTCGGCATCGTCATCCCCTTCATCCAGTACGCCTACTACTTCATCGTCTGGCACTGCCTCTCGCCCGCCTCGCTGATGGCGCTCTACCTGACGAACTGGCGCGAGAGCATCGACTTCATCGAGTCGAACGTCGGCGTCGTCCCCGCCTGCTTCATCATCGCGGGGCTCGCGCTCTTCCTCTACGCCTGCTGGCGCGGCCACATGGCCTTTGCGCGCCGCCTCGAGCAGGAAGACTCGACGGCAGGCCGCATGGGCGCGCTCGCACTGCTCGTCATCGGCTCGCTCGTCTCACTCTGGTGGTACGTGCCGCAGACCTCGATTGCCGACCTCTGGAACGACGTCGACACCTACGTCAAGCAGACGCAGACCTACAGCCTCAACTACGAGGAGCGCTTTGCCAGCCTCTCCATCGAGGGAACACAGACACTCGCAGCAAAATCGCCCGGCACGGTCATCGTCGTCATCGGCGAATCAGCCTCGCGCAACTACATGAAGGCCTTCACCAATGACTACGCCTACGACGACACGCCGTGGCAGAGCCAGCAGAAAGCAAATCCTGACTTCCTCTTCTTCCAGAACGCCTACTCCTCGTGGTCGCAGACCGTGCCGGTCCTGCAACGCGCCCTAACGGAGCAGAGCCAGTACAACGACAAGGAGTTCTTCAACTCGGCCTCCATCCTCGACGTCGCCAAGAAGTCGGGCTACGACACCTACTGGTTCAGCAACCAGGGACGCTACGGCCAGTACGACAGCGCCATCACGCTCGTCGCCAAGACGGCCGACCACGCAGAGTGGACCGACGACTCCTACAACTTCTCCGACAAGTACGACGAGACCCTCTTGCCGTACCTGACGCAGGTCGATCCCAACAAGAACAACTTCATCGTCCTGCACATCATGGGCAGCCACATCTACTACAACAACCGCTATCCGGAGAGCTTCAACAAGTTCCAGGGCGAAGAGGGCAGTTCGACAATGACGTCAGAAGCATCGTACGCAAACAGCATACTCTACACCGACTACATCCTCTCGCAGGTCTTCGACTACGCCAAGAAGAACCTCAACCTGCAGGCGATGGTCTACTTCTCCGACCACGGCGAGAACCTGACGATCTCCCACAACCCGGACGTCTTCAGCTTCGACATGGTCCGCATCCCGATGTGGATCTACCTCTCGCCTTCGTACCAGTCGGCCCTGCCGGGACGCACCGCCGCCCTCAGGAGCCACGAGAGCCGCTACTTCACGAATGACATGCTCTACGATACGATCTGCGGCCTCCTCAACGCCCCGTCGGAGCGCTACGACCCCGGCCAGGACTTCACGAGCACGTCTTACCGCTTCAACCGCGACAACTTGACGACCATGCTCGGCCAGTACAAACTCTCCACCGACCCGGACGGCAATCCGGAACAGTGATATACCGACAAGAACAGGCCCTGCCGCAATGCGACAGGGCCTGTTTATGTCAAAAAACCGCCCTTTTAGGACGTTTTTTTGCGTATCGCAGAAAAGCGAGTATACTTTAAATTAAGACAAGATATTCGAAAGGATGTGACTCCATGCTGCATATCGCCATCTGTGATGATCAGCCGGACCAGATTCAATCCATCCGACGCTCATCTGAGACGTATTTCCAAAATAAACACGACACGGTGTCCTATGAAACATTTGACAAATCTTTCTCCTTTGTCGATGCGATCGAACAGGGCGCTGTCTTTGACATTGTCCTGCTCGACGTCTGCATGCCGGGAATCCTCGGCACGGAGGTCGCCCGCGAGCTGCGCAAATACAACCGCGCCACGGAGATCATCTTCCTGACGACGAGCGATGAGTTCGCTGTGGATGCCTTTGCGGTCAAGGCCACGGACTACCTGCTGAAGCCCTTCACGCAGAGCCAGTTCAACAAGGCGATGGACCGGGCCATCTCGTTCATCCGCCAGCGCAACAGCGCCAAGGTCGTGCTGCGGCTCGTGGGCGGCGGCATCTGCATCGAGGAAATCGCGCAGATTCTCTACTTTGAGAGCAACGGCCACATCCTGCAGGTCCACCTGGCAGACGGCACGGTTCTCGAGACGCGCAAGTCCGGCCAGGAGATGAAGGATGCGCTCGACAAGATCGCGCCGGGACAATTCGCCTCGCCGAACAAGGGCTACATCGTCAATCTCGCCGCCGTCCACATGATCAAGTCGGACTACGTGGAGATTGCCGGGCAGGAACTCCCGCTTGGCAAGCGCAAGTATCGGGATTTTCAGGAACTCTATTTCCAATTCATGTTCACGGCAAAGCAGATGTGACCCCCTCATGACGATGCGCGGAGCGGTATCTGGATGTAGGTCGTGAACCAGCCTTCTTTCTGCTGGCAGAAGACGGTGGCGTCGTACTTGTCGCGGAAGCGGGCCAAGGACTTCATGCCGAGGCCATGGCCCTTGACATGCGTCACGGGCAGGTCTTCCTCGTCGAACTCGACCGCCTTGTCAAAGCGGTTCTTGACGAGGAGGTTGATGACGCCGTTCTGGCACATCGTCATGACGACGATTTGGCGCGCCGATGGCGGCTGCTTCTGGCTCGCGATCAGGGCATTCTCTACGAGGTTCGAGAGCACGATGGAGAGGTCACTGCTGCAGAAGAGCTCTTCCGGCAGGTCGATGGTGGCCGTCACGGGGATGGAGAGCTCCTTGGCGCGTGCAAAGTAGACCGTCAGAGCCGCGTTGATCAGGGTGTTCTTGCAGTACTGCGGCAGCTTCGTGCGGCCGAACTGCGCGCCGAGCGACTCGATGTACGCCAGCGCCCCCTCGCGGTCGCGATGGCGCACGAGCGCAATCAGTTGGTCGATGTGCTGCCGCTGCTTCTCGTAGAGAACAGCCATGCGCTGCCGTGACTCCTCTGACAGTTTCACATAATGAGCCGTTGACACGAGCTGCTGCTGCAGCTCGTGTTCTTTTTCGAAGACCCGCAGGTCCCGATAGACCTCGCTCTGGCCGCTGCGGAGGGCGGCCATGAGCAGGAAGATGACGATGAGCAGCATGAGACGGGGCAGCAACAACTCGAAGACCTTCTCCTGCGAGTCGATGAGGCTCAGGTAGAGCGACTCGACGGCGAGCAGCACGGGGATCAGCGTGATGATGCGCCAGTAGCGTCGCGTCGAAGCCACCTCAAAGTGGCGGAAGGTATCGGTGAAGAAGCGCACGAGCAGCGGGAAGAGCAGCAGCGACAGCGCGCCGTAGAGCAGGATCTGCTCGAAGTAGAGGCTCGGCAGCAGCTTGTCCGGGAAGAGGAGCAGCAGGATGGCGCGCGTGACCGTGTAGATGATGCCCGAGAACAGGATGCGGAAGGCCGCGATGAAGATATGGCCCGCCCAGAAGCGGCGCGTGAAGCAGAAGGCCAGCGCGAACTGGGGAATCCAGACGAGGTAGCCGAGCAGCCAGTAGGCGATCTGGCGCGACGGGAAGACAGCTAAAGAGACAATCACCGTGATAAGGCCCGTCTCCAATACGACGAGCAGGCACCAGACGAGGGCGAGCTGCTTTTGCTGCGCGACGGTCAGGAAGCGGCGGAACGGCAAGATCTGCAAGAGCGCGAAGGGCTGCAGGATCAGGACGTAGACCGCGGTGATGCCCACTGTCATCATGTCAAAGCTCATCGTCTCTCCACCTCCTTCCTCATGGCCATCAGCTGCCGCTCAGCCTCATCGCAGTGGCCGCTCTCGATGAGCTCGGCCAGCATGCGCAGCTGATGGCGGCTGTCGTGGCGCATGATGGCGAGCTTCTGCTGCTCCTTTTGCATGGTATCCGCATAGTCGTGAATCTCGCGGAGCTGCTCCTGTATCGCCATACTGCGCTCCTTCGCACGGAGCATGATGCAGACCTGGCGGTAGCCGCTGCGCACCGAGAGGACGAGGACAATCCCGATGATGACAAGGATTATCCGGCTCACCAGCATGTAGAGGTGGATATCCGACAAGTCCTGGATCTGCTGGAGCAAGGTGGCATAGCCCATGCTCCCCTGATAATAGGTGAGGAGCAGCGGCACAAAGCCGAGGTACTTCCAGAAAGCAGCCGTCGGCTTCCCTCTCAGCAGTTGCTCTCGCGTGAAGAGCTTGCCGAGCAGCCATATCATCCCCGGGAAGCTCAGTAGCAGCAGGCCGAGGTAGCATAAGAAGTACAGGCTGGCAAAGTAGGTCGTCTGCATCCAGATCTGCTTCAGGAGCAGGACTGTCACCGTGTGGAGGAAGACCGCGTAGATGCCCTGTATCCCGAGCACGAAGAAATGGCGGAACCAAAACGGGCGTATCGTGAACACCAGCAAAAAGAAGTGCGGCCAGTAGCAGATGAAGTAGAGCTTGTGGAAGGCACTTCCCGCCATCGGCGCCAACCCCGACGCGAAGAGCGCCGTGACGAGCAGGAACTCGATCGCGAAGATGATGAGATGGCCGACGATGAGGATATGCTGCTCGCGCGGCGTCGCGATGACCCGGAACGGATAGTAGCGCAGATAGGCCATCGGCAGGAGTGAGAAGCAAAACAAGAATACGGTGAGCAAAAAGATCCCCCTATCGCAAATTATTCCAAGTCAGGACCGCCAGAGCGGTCTGTCAGCCCTGCTCGACGCCGCTGCCGTCGAAATGCGGCACGAATTTTGTATCGGCCGTGCGGCCCTGCTGCACGTAGCAGTGCGTGATGCCGAGCGTTAGGGCGTGGTCGACGACCGACTGATACTCAAACGTCGTCAGGCGGCGGTTCATGCCCTTGTGCTCTGCCGCCCGGTACATTGGCGTGTACTGGTTCATCAGGGAAATCTGCACCGTATCGCCGAATGTCTTGTAGATCCAGTCGAGAACGCGCATGCTCTCGTGGCGGTGGCCCGGCAGCACGAGATGGCGGATGATGACGCCCTTCTTGAGCTGGCCGTCCGGCGCAAACTGCAGCGGGCCGACCTCATCGTACATGCGCAGGATGGCCTTTGTCGCGACGGCGAAGTAATCGGGCGCGAGCGAGTACTCGCGCGCACTCGCCTCGTCGGCGTACTTCAGGTCCGGCAGGAAGATGTCGACCTGGCCGCGCAGCGCCTCGATCGTCTCCTCTGTCTCATAGGCACCGGAGTTGTAGACGACGGGCAGGTGGAAGCCCTGCTCCCTGGCCATCTCGAGTGCATGCAGGATCTCCGGCACGTAATGCGTCGGCGTCACGAGGTCGAGCGTCGCCGCACCGCGCGCCTGCTGCTCGAGGAAAATCGCCGCGAGCCGCTCATCCGTGACTTCATAGCCGAAGCCCTCATGCGAGATCTCGTGATTCTGACAGAAGCAGCAGCGCAGGTTGCAGTACGAGAAGAATACCGTGCCCGCACCGCGCCCATCGGCGCCTGTGAGACATGGCTCCTCCCACCTGTGCAGCGAGACGAGCGCGATGCGCGCCTTCGCCCCTGCCCCGCAGAAGCCCGCCCGCTGCGTGCGGTCGACGCCGCAGCGGCGCGGGCAGAGCTGGCAGTCTTTCAGTGAAATCATCGTTTTTTCTCCCTTCATCGGCTCAGCGGCGCCCCTCAAGCTTCGTCTCATCGAGAATGGCACCGTACTTCGGGCGCCACCACGAGACGCTGCGGACGCCGTTGATGTAGTCCTCCATCGCCTGCTGGTCGAGCACCGGCTCCGTGCCGTCGACAGACTCCGGCACGAGCGGCACGGTGTCTGCCTTGCCGATGGCATGGCGCGTGATGAAGAAGCCGTAGTTGACGCCCTGACGGTTCGTGCGCGTCAGGCTCGAGCCGACAGCCATGTACGAGAAGCCCTTCGGCGCGATGAGCTCGTAGATGGTCGGCATGATGTCAATCTGGCTACCGGCCGCATCCGGGAGCAGCGTGCCCTTGTGGATGCCCTTGCCCGTGATGATGAACGGGATGCCGTAGCGCTCGTACATCGTCGGCGTCTTGTCGATGTTGTAGCGGTCACCGTGATCGCCGACGATGACGATGAGGCTGTCCGGGCACTTTGCCTTGACCGCCTGGACGAACTTCGCGAGCTCGCGGTCGGCATACCAGTAGTGGCCGAGTTCCTTGAGGAGCTCTTCGTCCTGCTGATGGTCTTCAGGAAGCGCCTCGCGCACCGCCTCCTTGTCGAATCCCTTGGCCGCAAGGTCAAGGTCGTACGGCGAGTGGTTCGAAGCGTTCAAGAGCACATTGAAGCTCGGCGTCGCAGGGTCGAGGCCATCGAGCACCTTCTCGTAGAGGACTTCGTCCTCACAGCCCCAGACGCTGCCCGGCACATCGCCGAAGTCGCCGCGGCTGTAGAAGTGCTCGAAGCCCTGCGCCTGCGTGAAAGCGCCGATGCGCTCCCAGGTCGACGGCCCCGCGTACCAGAAGTTCGTCTCGTAGCCGAGTTTCTCCATCTGCGGCGCACTGGCCGTCGGATACGGCGCGTCAAACGACTCCGGCATCGTCGTCAGATAAAGATTGGCGTCCGCAAAGCCCGTCACGACACCCGTGACGGCCGAAACGGTGCTCGCGCCATTCGGCAGGAACGTCGGACAGTAGTCCGTGTCATCCTCGGCGATGAGGCTGCGCATGCCGTGCGAGATGGGGATATCCTTGTACTTGTCGAGCAGCGGCCAGTTGGCAAAGCTCTCCGACAGGATGACAATGACCTGTGTCGGCCGCTCGATCTGCGGCCCCTGTGCCTCTTTCGTCAGGTAGACATCAAGGTCATCCGTATCGGCCGGCTTGCCCGAGAGCTTGGCCGCCAGGTTGCGGATGTCCTCCGTCGTGAAGTCGAGGCCATTGCAGGCGAGCATGCGCTCATTGAGGTTGTAGGCGCGGTAGATGGCCTGCACATTGTCGAGGATGGCCTCATTGAGGAAGTCGTCCTTCGTGACGCCGGCATTCTCCCAGTTGACGGACGTCTGCCATCCCAGGCTGCCGCCGAAAATGCCGAGCAGTACGACAATGTATGTCAGATAGAGAAAGGCCAGCCGTCCGAGCCAGCGCACGAATGCGGGCAGGCGCATGCCGTCCGTGCAGTTCTCGAGCCACGCGCAGGAAAGCAGCGCGCGCAGCCCGCGCCAAAGGACGCAGGCGAGCAGCAGGGCTCCCGCCAGACGCACCGGCAGGTAGTACTGCTGCACCATCGTGATGAAGAGCGCGTAGATGTCGTCGTTAGCTCCCGTGAAGAGCATCTGGTTGAAATTCGCGTGGAACTGGCGGTAAAACGGGAAGCTCGCGACAAAGAGAATGGAGAGCGCCGAGAGCAGCACGCCGTTCAAGGCGAGCACGAGCCGTCTTCCCCAGCGCGGCTTCCAGAAATGAAGCAGCAGCCCCGGAACAAAGCTCACGAGCGTCAGGGCACCGGCCGTCTGCATCGAGAGGCGGAAGCCGCGCCAGAGCGCGAGGAAGATATCATGAGCCCCTGTGCCCGGGCCCATGTACGGAGCCATCCAGGCGATGAAAAACCCCCGAAAAAGGGAAAGGACTGCGAGGTAAAACGCAAATACCTTCAGTCCTTCCAGGATGCCCGTATATAGAGTTTTCCAATTCAACCGTGACAGCCATGCGGGCATAGAGATCATCATGGCAGGATGATCTCCACGCCGTACGAATCCGCCGCAGCGCGGATGTCCGCCGCCGGCTCCGAATCGGTGATGAGACCCGAGAGC
>ULTK01051551.1_pt1 | contig 13155 bp, 9 predicted proteins | sample 1957551 | NCBI WGS metagenome assembly ULTK01 (sample SAMEA4835733, study PRJEB28245) | human gut metagenome | biome: gut microbiome; material: fecal sample | place: Denmark | collected 2008
TTCACGGCAAGCCTTGCCGGAGACCGCCGAAAAACAAACTGGAAGAAGCACAAGAAATAAGAATGCCTACCCGTGTAGGCGATGTATAACTCAAAAAATTATAAGGCTATGGCAGACAAGAGCGCAGAAAAGGAAAGACTGTTCAACGAGTGGTTCACAAAATCCTATGACAGGTTGAGAGGGACGTTACGCCGGTACGGAATGCTGGACGAGGACAATTTCCATGACACCTACCTTTTCGTAAGAAAGCAGGTGCTGGTTCCCGGAAAGGACATAACGGATTATGACGCATATTTTGTCGGATGCTACAAAAAGGCGGCTCTGGTAAAGATAAAAAGAGAAAACCGGTATGCCCATCCTGAAGACGATTTTTTCCTCAGATGCGGTGAGGAGGCGGAGTTTCTTTCCACGGACGACCTGGACGGATGCGAGAGGCTGGTAAGGGACATACTCCGCTTTATCCGGCAGAAATTCTCTTATGACGAATACCGGATGTTCATGCTCCGGTTCTACGAGGCGCAGTTTCTCTTTCAAGGCGCTGGCGGAATGCATGGGCATCTCGGCTATGGCAATATCACAGAAAGTATGCGCCATAGTGGAAGCGGTGCGCTCGCACAGGAGTTTTGCATGGAGGAGCCAGATGCTGGTAATCGAAGGAGCGGTATCCTGAACGGAAATCATTGTAATAACATCATAAAAAGAAAAGGACTATGGCACTTATCGTATACAACAAGGAGAATTCCCGTCCGCAGGAGGTTCTGTACAAGGGGAAGCGGACCATCAATCTGGACAGCAGGGGAACTGTCTATCTGTCAAAAACCATGTCAATCGAACTGGGGGTCCTTGGCGGAGGTCGGGTAAGTTTCGCACATGATGACGATACGGGAGACTGGTATATCTGCCGTACCACCGATGATGACGGGTTCATCGTATGGAAGGACAAAAGGTGCGCGAGATTCTCCGCCGGATTCATTGTGCACAGGCTCATGCGGCAGGCGAAGGTGGAGCGGAAAAGCGTACAGTTCATGATGGCGAAGACACCCATGGAGGTGAACGGAACGGTCTATTACAAGATACTGCTCTCGAATCCGATTTTGAGATAGGCTGTACGTAAAATAAATATACACAAATGGGCGTCCGGCGGGTTCATACCCGGCCGGACGCCCATTTCTTTTTGTCACACTCCATTGGTGGAACAAACAGGTTTCCAAGCCTTTTCGTCTGTCATCCCCACCGTTCCACGTGTCAGTGTGAGTTCTGTGTACCGGTACGGACCATCTCATCAAGCACATCCCCATGCTCGTCCAGATGACGGTTGAGCACATTGTCAAGGAATGCCGGTACGGTCATGCCCTCGCTGAGCAGGGGAAGTATGCGTGCCAGTCTGCGGTAGGTCTCATAACTGATATAGGTCTGCTTGCGGTGGACGTACTCCCTGCGGCTGAGATAGTCGGCACTGTATGTCTTCATCCTTTCCGCAAGGGAGGTCCCTGACCGGACAGCGGGCTTATGGAAAACAGTCGGCTTTTCTGTCCTGCCATCGGGTATGGATACAGACTCCGTCTCTTCCTTTCCCCTGTCTTCCTCTTTCTCTATTCCGTCCGGATGCGTCTTCGGACATCCGTCGGCATCGGTCTCGTGCGCCATGATCTCTTTCAGGCGTTCCTCATTCACGTTCATAAATTCCTTTCTTCTCATGCCTTTGGTCTGTCAGGATGGATAATGCCTTCTATCTCTCCGGCCAGCGTGTCAAGAGCGCTGCCTTTCAACAATTTCCCGGAAGGAGGGAAAAGCGTACTTCTGAAAAGGTTCCGCTCCTCGGGGGAGGTCTCCCTGCCATAGCGTTCCATATCCGGTATGACCGTATCGAGAACCTTCAATCCCAGCTCCTTGAAAAGAAGTCCGTACTGATGGGACAGCCTTTTGGAAACACGCCCGTCCATCCGGTTCCAGAACATACGGATTTCCTTCAAAGGCATGTCCGGGTTCTGCAGCATGAAGTCTTTCAGGGCCAATAAAAAGGAAAGGCTGCTTTGCATCACCATACGGTCCTGTATGATCGGGGTAAACACATAGTCCATATTGACAATCGTCTTAATGACTCCAGGCGAGTTCACCGTTCCCGGAAGATCAAAAAAGATAATGTCACACCCACCTGTCAAGGGAAGTGCAGTATCCAGTTCCTTGCCCGGAACGCTGGTAAGGACAGGATACGCCTTCTTGCCCGTACGTTCGAACTGTCCGCACAACATACGCTGGAGATTCATGTTTTTTTCCACATTTTGGGTATCCCGGCTGCGCAGCGCCTTGATACTGAACTGGGGATAGTCACAGTCCACGACTGCGACATTATATCCCATTACGTAATGAAAATAACCGGCAAGAAGCACCGTCATGGTGGACTTGCCAACGCCGCCTTTCTGACTGCTCATGGCGACAAAGACACATCGTTTGCTCATAGGCTTCCGAATGATTGGTTAATAATCGTTTCGTTGTCCCGTCCTTTTTTAATCACGCCGGTGCCTTGTACCGATGGTTTCCCATATCGTGAAACTGTCATGTCATTCCGAGAACATTCCCGCCCCCCGCCGGTCCAAAGCCGTGCAGGAAGAATACAGGAAGGCTGTCTGCCGGTACCGTATCATTTTCACTGGGTCCCGACATTTCCGGAGCTTGTCGTGAGAAACTCCCATACTTGCAATACGGTCTTTTTTTTCCCTCTTGACATATTGACATAACATCATGATGGAATGTCGATAGCAGGAACTGTCGGAGCACCGACATGGGGATATTCCGGTGACCGGGCATGACACCGTTTTTATATCCCGTTGCAAAAGTATGGCAGATGCTGCCAAATCCGGCATTGGTGACATCAGATGTCATCAAATGTCACCAGATGTCCGGATACTGACAGAAAAGCAGGTGGTTATACTTCTATTTAAAAGCGGATATTGAAACAAAATTTGATCAGAAAAAACCTCTTTTTGTGTAAACACTGCGTGACAATCCGAATTTATGAGGATTCTCTGTTCAAGCGAACAGAGCAAGTTGTGTCCTTGTCGGACAAAAAGTTTTTTGTCCGACAAGAACCAACTTGCCGGCTGAAGCCGGGGATTTTTCTCCAAAGTCGAAAAATCCAATCAAAAGGAGTCCTGATGTGAACTTGGAAAATGGAACGAAAAAATTATCCTTGGTAGCTTTCTTTCCAAGAAAGAGGAAACAATCATGCCATATGCTAACGGAGTTCTCCTGTATAACTTGGCTCTTAACGGATAAAATAGAACTCTATCGACTTTTCCGTATCTTACGGAAAAAGACTCCCTCTGGCTGTGAACTTCCGTTTGCACTACTAACAACTTTGCCTCTACAAAACATTCTCCAATGGTATTTGTAACCTCATGCACGATAAGGAGGCATACTTAACTGTTTTTTGTACTGACCTATGCGACTTGCCCTTCCCCGAAGGGCTGCTTTAAGTCTTCACCTTCATTTAAAAGGGTGAATCGTTTTTTATTCAAGCCTCAATTCATTTATGGAAATGGACAATTTACTGTCCTCTTTAACAAAGCAGTTCTCCAAGGTCCAAAGGTGGTTTGCCGGAATCCTCATCATGATTGTCTTTCTTTCCGGTAGCATATAGGAATCATCCTCGTTGAAAATGTGAAAAGGGATATCTGATACATTTGTTACGGTTATACAGGAATTTTTCATGTATTTTATTTTAATGCAGGATTTTACAAATTGGGATAAAATTTGTATTTCTCCGGCCATATATCCATCGAATAAAGCTATGGTCCGTCGTGCAAGTAAAGCCTCGTGTATGCCTACTTCACTTTTCTCCCTTGCGAAAACTAATGTCATAGGTCTAAATCTGTTTCTATACATTCCGGAAATAGTACAATGGACATCGGAACCTGCCATAATTGTCTTCTTGAACGAGACGCACCAATGAATCGCCTTGGGATAAAAATCCTTATAATTCATAACCTCTATGCCATTGATGATCCCTTTTGTGATTAGTTGTTCATGTATCGGATATAATGTGACATTATTATCCGGCCATCCAGGATGATTCCATACAATGAACGCTCCTTGTTTTTTAGCTTCAGCAAGGGAATCCAATGGATCTTCTTTTTCAATTAGGTTGGCGTCTTGGATGAAAAGAGCATTAAAATGCCCCAATGGCTTATCTCGAGTTATCTCAACACCCGGAATCACGATTAACTCCATATCGTCGGCTGCTGTTTTCGCTATTTTATAAGATTGGTTTAGGTCTCCATTTAACAAACCTTGATTTATCCGGTGTTCAATATGATCCGTGATAGCTATCGCATCTAATCCGTCCTGCCAAGCCTCATAGATGCGACCATCAGGCCAGACAAGTCCATCGGAAAAGACCGTGTGTGTATGAAAATCACACTTCAAAACTCGGTAGTCATCAAAACCGGGTATGTTTATCTCATTTCTCGTAAATAAATTATTAAGACGTGTCAGTTCATATACATCTTTTTTCTTGTGTAAATTATTCATCAAAGATTGTGTTATAAACCGTTTCATATATTGATCAATGCAAATATTATCTGGCTTATTAGAAAATATTTTTAGCTTTAACAAAGGTAATAAAGAATGATTGGATGAGCAATTTCTGGTTATGAATAAATTAAGTGCCACCTTCGTATCCCAGATAAAATATTTTAACCAGACTTATCTCCGGTCACGATTAATTTCTTAATATGCAATAAAATAAAAGATCACCGAAGCGTAGGCGTAGGACGTTGCCCTTATATATTGAGTACGAGGTAACATATTACTTATGCCTATATTCTCGGAGTGGTATGCCAGGCATCTGTCTTACGGATCTTAAGTACCGAACTGATAATGTTGAATAAAAATTCGCATACCTCGTAACGAAATTGTGAGCTATCGGAATATTGACATTAATAAAAATGGGATTAAAATATTAACCCGGTCTGTTTCCATGTAAAAACAAACCGGGCCTAGAAATGTCTCTCTCTAAAAATAAGAGATCTTAGTTATCTACAGAAAATTTCAACGAAACTTTCTCGCTCCCTTTCACGCCGGTGAAAGTATAAATTCCGGAGTTTAAGTTTACGGATTTTGTTTCGTTGTCTGAATTGATTTTGAAATTGGATACAGCCGAACCGAAAATAGAATACACATACCCCGTATATCCATTCAAATTATCCAAACGCAAAGAACCATTCGAATAGAAAACCTTGGCTTCGGGAGCCGTTTCCGTTGTAGGTTCTGCCATAACTTTCGATGCGTTTCTTGGGGCATAGGTAGCGGCTACCAACGGACTACCCGGTTGTGTTCCTTCCCAAGTGCTCATGTCGGCATTGTAGCTCCAGGCATCCCAGGTGTTGTTGGTCAATTTACGGCTTGATGCTCCCCATGATGAATATTCCCAGTCTGCTGTTTGTGCGTCACGGGTAAAATAACTCCAATAACCGTTGTACCAACCGGCCAACCAGTGGAAATCTTCGTTTGAATTTTTTACCCAATAGTCATAATCATAGGCAGGGCGGCTCGTTCCATCTGAACCAAAGGGATGTATAAGTAACCCTGTCTTCTGAGATTCCACAATGGCATTATCAGCTATTTTTTGTGCGTTTTCCGGATAAGTATTACCAGCTTTTTTAGCTCCTTCCAAATCAAATGCAATTTGTACTTGGCTCGAATTCCTCTTTTCATAGCCTATGCCATTAATCGTATAGCCCATAGAGCCGGTATATTGGACAAGCAAGAGCAAACGCTTATCAGTTTTCGCAACGGCTTCTACCATATCAAGACCGCATCTTTCTTCTCCTTTTGGCCAACGGTATCCCCAGACCAAATGATCTGGATTAGTCTTACTTCCGTCGTGCCAGGAAATGACCAGGGCTGCTTGGTTACAATTCAATGAATCGGCTTCCTCGATTCCGTCGTACACCCAAAACTTAATGTTTTTCATCGAGAACGTCTTGTCCGTCTCAGCTGCTTTTGCAGCGCTTTTGGCAATTTTTAAATCATTACGGACAATCCCTTGCACTGTTCTCTGTGTCTGTGCCTGTGCCGCAAATATTATAAATGCGGTGGCAAATAAAAGTATAAACTTTTTCATTTTTTTTGTTTTTTAGAAATAAAACATTTATCGGATCACTACCTTTTTAGAGAAATACATTTCTTGATCTTTTACAGCCGTGATAATATAAGTTCCGGCCTCTTGTTGAAGTTGAGTCCTGTCATGTTCCGATTTTACGGTATAAATCTTTGTTATGCGTCCGCTGAAATCGACTACATAACAGGTACAACCTGCCAGATTTTCCAAAATCAATTCATTGTTTGCGACAAAAGCGTCCGGCTGTACGGAAGTTATCTCCTCATTGGCGGTCGGATTCTGCGCGGTCATGAACGGATCGGTAATTACGGTGGAGATCATGTTGCCGGATTTATCCAGAGCGACGATTTTCACGCTGTATTTCGTATCCGGTCGTAAACCAGCGATGTTGACCGCTACTTTTCCCGTAGATGCCAGCGGTGCGGGTTCAGACGATTTCAGGCCGTTGATGATATTGCCGAAATGATCCGCTACATATTCCTTATCTAATACCGGCGTGTTGCCCACGTAGCGATAAAGTTGCAAGCGGTATTTCTCCGCCTTCTCCACTTGGGCGAAAATTACCACAGCCGAACTGTCTTTGGCGATCACTTCCGGTTTCGCAGCCGGATCGTAAACCGTCACAGAGCAACGTGCCTCATGCTTGCCATCAGAGGTAACGGCAATCACATCCGCTTTGCCTTCCTCGAGACCTTCCACGATACCGGTCGTATCTACAGCGATGATATCCTCGTCCGATGAGAGCCAGATTACCTGCTTGTTCGTCGCATTAGCTGGAATTACGGTTGCCTTGAGTACAATCGCCTTGCCTTTTTCCAATTTCACGGAAATTTTATCCAACGAGATACCGGTTGCCGGAATTTCTTTTTTCTCGACGGTCACGACACATTTGGCTGTGTAACCTCCGTCTTCTGTCGTGACACGCACGATGGTACTTCCTGCCGACACGCCGGTTACCAACCCTTCGGCAACGGTAGCTACGGCGTTGTTCTCGCTTATCCAAGTTACTTTCTTGTTTGCGGCATCAGCCGGGGTGATGGTCGCATACAATTGAGCGTTCTCGCCCGGAGCCAGCGTCAGGGCGTTTTTATCCAGCTTCACGCCGGAAACCTTCACATCACCTTCCGCTACATTCAGATGGCAGGTAGCCGTAAAATTCCCGAACTTGGTGATGGCACGTATCGTAGTGGTTCCACCGACCTTGATGGGGGTTATCAAACCGGTTTCCCGATCGACCGTAGCCACCGAAGGATCCGAGCTTTCCCAATAGACGGTCTTGTCCCGTTCCACGCCATCCTGTACAGTTTCCACTTGATATCCGATGCTTAGGGGTTCTCCGGCTTTTACCGTCATCACCGAGGCGTCAAGGGTTACACCTAAGATGCCATAACTGCTATCTGTTACACGGATTGTTTTCACCGCTTTTACATCATTTTCCTTGGCACTAACAATAATTTGGGTAGTACCCTGCTTTTTCGGTTTCAAGGTAAAACCTTCCTCATGCGTATCTCCTAACTTTTTAGTGCCTATTTCAAGAATTTCCTTATCTTGTGAGGTGATAGTAAAACGTGTTGTCAAGGCTTTTGCTAAAGTGGCGTTTGAAGGTACAAACCCGACATCGAAGAACTGGGTATATAAAATACCTTCTTCTATGTCGTCTTTAACGTCTATCGAGATTTCATCATCCACCCCTTTACTGGTCAATGTTAAGTCTTGCAAAGGTTCTAATCCCAATACATAAACTACACATTGGCCGGATGCTTGGCCGTCAAAAGAGGAAACCTTCACGTCATATTTACCTATATTATTCACGGTTGTTGCCATGTCAGACCTGTACATCGTACTAAAAATACCATCGTCTGTTATGTCAGCGGCACCCACCGTTGTACCACTATTCGTAGTCCAATCGGTCGTAGGTTTACTCCATTCCACCGTAGGGTATGTCGCATTTTTCGGATTCACCGTGGCAGCTAATTGTACAGCCTCACCCAAAGTAACCCGTACCGTATCTTCTTTACATACGACGTCTGTGGCCCAAGTATCTCCAACTAAAATCTGACGTTCCTCTGAATAACTACCATCTGATACATAAGCGGTAATCGTAGCTATACCATTCCCTTTTGCTGTAATCAAACCATCTTTATTTACAGAAGCTATATTCTCATCAGAGGAGATGAATTTTACACTTACTTCGTCCGATTTTAATTTTGAGGACATTCCTTCTCCGTCCAATTTCCATTTCAACTGCAAGGTCTCACCCGATTTCAACAGTGTCTTTTTATCTTCATTTTCCAACTCAAAGGAGCTTTCCAAATCCTTTTCTTGGAAATTAATGATACACTCTGCGGTATATTTCTTTCCCGCATATGTGATGGTACATTTCAACGGGACTTCTCCTTCATAAAAAGTATAAAGCTCATTGGTCTCCCAGTTTTCAGGTGACAGTGATATACAAAAGTTTATTCCTCTTGTATTCGAAGAATTATCATAATATGAACTAGATGTAGGATCATTTAAACAGGAGTTAGTCCAGTTTTGTGGAACATTAAAATCCCACTTTATATCCATAGTTCCCTCTATTGAAGACGGGGTAGTTGGGAAACATTTAATCTTGGGTGTTATTCTCCCGTAATCATCCGCCATTTTTTTCGAATACCCATATATGGGTTGACTGAAAACAATGCGTTCCAGTTGATATTCACAAGATACTTTAATAGGATTCGATGTTACTTCATTTTGTCCTTGTTTAGAGCTGACTGTTATTTCAGCCTCTCCATTACCGATAGCGGTTACAATCCCATTTTCAATCGTAAATGCATCTTGATTTGAACTTATCCATTCCACATCTTTAATACTTGCATTCTCTGGGAAAACTTTAGCTTTCAAGATCTTTTTTCCGTTGATATTGAATTTTAATGTTTCTTCTCCGGGTTGTTCTCCTTCGGATGTAGTTAATTCAATCTTTTCTACCGGAATCATCTCTTTCACAAGCACGGAACATTCCGTTGTTGTCAAGACGGTAGACTCATCCTTCTTGGAGGATATTTTGGCGATGATTTTCGCAGAACCGGTTTTTAAGGCTTTAAATTGTACTAGCATCGGATTTTGTTGAGTTATTTCCAAGATGGATTTATCAGAAGATTCCCAAGTAAGGCTTTCCACTCCTCCATTCACCCAACCACCGGTAATTTTTACAGTTTGGCTTTGTCCTTCGAAAAGCTCAACACTTGCCATATCCAAAATTAAGTTTTCCCTCTTCACCGTAACTTTACAGGTCGCTGTCACATTACGAGCTTCGCTGGTTGCAATAATTGTCGTGGTTCCGGCCTTCATACCGGTAACAACGCCGTCCTCTGAAACTGTTGCAATCGCTTTGTCTTCCGATTTCCAAGTAGCCGTTTCGCCTTCCATGCCTTTTACCGTCAAGGTAATTGTTTTGCCTTTCTCGACAGCTACTTCCGATTCGTTGATGACAAACGGCGCTCCGGTTCCCTGCTCCAACTTCACGGTCAGATCCGTTTCCACCGTCTTACCGTTCGAGTTGAATTTCAAATGAACCGGAATTGTTGTCGCTGTAGTAACGGAAGCCTCTATCGGCTGGATTACCAAATGGCAATTTTGTATGGCAACCGTTATCAACTTCTGATGTGCCTCACTCATATTAGTGGTCAAAGTAATTGCCGCAGTCATATTATCATCGTCTTTTACGACCTCTTCCAAAGGGATGTTGACCTGAGTCTGTTTCGCATCCAAAACCACTTCTTTCGGTGCTCCGCTCTGAATCGCAGGAGCCTCGTTATCCGGGAATACAGGCAAAGCGGGAAACCAGTAATTGGTAATGTCATACGGATAACGACCTTTGATAGTCCCGTTCTTTTCACCTCGTCCATCGGTCGCCACCACGGCCAATTCATGTTCCGGATTCAGGAATTCATGATACCAGAAGCAATACATATCGTCTGATACAGGATCGATACGAAAACCAGTTCCATACAATCGCCACTCACCTTCCACCTTTCCGAAGTCGAATACCTTATAAAATTCGTTCTTATCGATATCGTAGCAGAATATCTTGTAACCTGTAAACCAGCTACCTGTTCCCTGACCTTTCCAATAAATCTTGTTTTCCTTCGTGCTGGCACAAAAACCATCAGCCGTCCATGCGTACCAAGAGTTGGGAATTTCCTCAATTCCACTGGCAGTTGGTATATCAACCTGTTGCACCGTCAATGTCGTCGGGTCCACTTTCCATATTAACGGTAAAGAAGCCCCTGTGCCGGTCAGTTCCACGGTTGGACTTGCCCAGATCGTACCGTCTTTGGAGAGGACGATCGAACCCAATCCGTGCCCTTCATGCTCTTCAGGTTTAAGGATGGTGGTTTCCAACGTATGGGTCTTGGCATCGATAACCAACAATCCGTTTTTCTGGTGGACAGCGAACACCCGGTCTCCAACCCGGATCATCGTACCGATTTGAGCACTATACAAACTGCCGGAAGTATTCTCAGTTCCGGAAATTTTCTCCCCGATTTCCATTTTGTCAATGTCATACAGGAAGATACCGTTACTGGTTCCTATATACCCAGTATGTTCATCCACGCCAAGGAAAGAACGGCCATCGGAATCTCCAATTTTCGTAAATTCTTTCAACACCTTCATCGTCTTTGCGTCGATAACCGCCAGACGACTCCCGGTAACGGTCGCGCCCGGATCTTTCTCCTGCTTGGAAACGATATAGAATTTACCGCCATAAATTGTTCCAAATTGACTGGTACATCCTAACTCATGAGCGGGGTTTTCTTTCTGGAAAGCTCGAAGTGTCCACTTTCCATCATCTGACAGGAAATTGACGGTACTATTCTGATGTCCATACCAATCCTCATTGACAATAAAGGTTCCCTTTGTATAATCAACTTGTTCATTCGCTTGGGAAGCGGCCCTTAACACCGTTTGAGGCAGTTCGGGCAATTTCAATTTCTCTTTTTCCACCGGATTCAGCGAAGATTGTCCCCAAACGCTGAATAATGGGACAAACGCAAGTAGCGTAATTAAATTCTTTCTTTTCATTTATTTTATAATTATTTTGAATGATACTTTTTTGTCTTTATCATCTCCAAATACGATGTAGATGCCTTGAGGCAACTCCATATAGTGATATTCCGCAGTTGAGTTCACATGATATTTGGCGATGATATGGCCTGACATATCCACCACCGTAACGGCATATCCCTGCAAATTTCGGAATACCCATCCTTCATCTTTGAAAAGAACAAGCGGACGGTTAGCGGAAATATTCTCTATACCTGTTGGGATCGAGACATTATCCACCTCAAACGAGCCGACGATATCCAAACCGTTCATGACTTGTATATTGATAAGATATTCCACACCGGTTTCTAAACCGTTTAATTGAAAATCAATATTCTGCGAAGAGGATCTCAGGTTAGGGAACTCGCTGAGAATATCTCCGTTTTCGTCCAATACATACGTTTTCTCCAATACCTTTTCGCTTGAAACCAACCGATATTGACGGATTTCGTAAGAGGTCGCATTTGCCACTTTTTGAAAGGACAGGATTCCTTTTTGAGGATCAAAAGAGGCTTCGCCTTCCAAATTGCCGTTGACGGTTATGACGCATTCAGCCGTGTAACCACCGTCTTGTGTTTTTACGGTAATCCGTGCCATTCCCGCAGCAATGGCATGAACCATTCCATTTTCGACTGTGGCGACACGTGGATCGGAACTGCTCCATGAAACAGTCTGATTGGTCGCATTTGTCGGAAATACGGTATACTCCAAACGCTTGTAAGAACCGACAGACAAGGAAAGTTCAGATTGAGATAAGGTAACATAACTTACCGGTACATCCGGATCAGGGGTTGGATCGTCAATCGGGGTCGCCGCGATAAAATGATCACCGGGAGCGGTTCCTTCCATCGTACTCATATCCCCGTTCCAGCTCCAGGCATCCCAAGAGCCATCCTCCAATTTCCGGCTGGTCGCACCCAGACCAGAGTAAGAAAAAGTACTGGCTTGACCTTCCCGGACAAAATAACTCCAATAGCCTTCATACCAACCGGCTTCCCAATGAGTCGCGTTATCGCAAGTCCAGGAATCATAATCATAAGAAGGATAACCGTAAACTTCCGCATTTAACGGATGATAGATAACTCCGGTTTGTAATCCTTCTCGAATGGCCTCGGCCACATCTTCTGCCGGGTGTTCCGGAACAGAAGTCTGTCCTAACAAGGTGTTTTCTATCGGTAAATCAAAATCGAAAGCGTTACGGGGATAATCTTTGGCTTCTTGCAAGTTGTATTGGATATTCATTGTGCTTTCCGAATATCCGATACCGTCTATCGTATATCCCATTGGTCCCGTATATTGGGTAAGTAAAACAAGCCTCGGATCGGCTTTAGCGATCGCAACGATCATATCATGGCCGGAAGCCTCTCCATCCCATTTATACCCCAGACCATGGCATCAGGTTGAGTTCCGTCATGCCATTCGATAACCAACGCGGCCCGGTTGGAACCGGAGCCTACCCAAAACTGAATGTCCTCAAATGAAAATCGCGTGTCTGAACGTAATTCTCCTGACCGAAAGTTCGTCTTGCCCGTATTCAAATCCGGACGTGCGATACCTTGCACCTGCCTTTGCGCAAATCCTTCAAAAAACAAGGCGCACATAGCAAGCATTAAAGATAAAAATCTACCCATATGTATATCAATTAAAAAAATTAGATACATGTATCTAATTACAGAGGTCGCATGCGACCTCTGTATTATCCCGTGCAATTAATTGTCCACGAAATAATGCTATATATCCCAAGACGAATCCTATTCCAAACCCCGGTGGAATGAATCCGAAGAAAGCCTCTATTGCTTTCATAAAATGTATTGGCAGGTCTTCTGACTTGCTCCAATTTTAGGTCGACCTTCCCGTTTCAAAAAACAGTGGCAATGAGTGATGCCTAAAATGTGTATTTGAGCTTACAGCAGCGGGACTGTTCAGGATTTACACCTGATTCCCTT
>ULTK01010764.1_pt1 | contig 13145 bp, 8 predicted proteins | sample 1957551 | NCBI WGS metagenome assembly ULTK01 (sample SAMEA4835733, study PRJEB28245) | human gut metagenome | biome: gut microbiome; material: fecal sample | place: Denmark | collected 2008
CGCTGGCGCTGCAGATCGGCTGTGTGGTGCTGTGTGCTCTGGGCTACAACTGGCTGCCCTTTGCAAGGCGGAGCGTTTACCAGTATGGCACGGTTTGCTCCAACGGTGCGTTTCTGGGCAGCGCACTGGTGGACGGCATCTGGGGCAGCAGCGGCCTGCTGCTCAGCTCCATCTACCTCATCCCCCAGCGTGTGGCAATGTGGTCGGTGGGCGTGAGCTACTTTCTGCAGGACGAAAAGCCCGCTTCCAAAGAGGAGATGCGGGCAGACCGCAGGGCTGTGCTGCGGAAAACATTCACCCACCCCTGCATCCTGGCGGTTGTGGTGGGCATGGTGCTGATGGCCTCTCAGCTGCCGCTGCCCGGCTTTTTGGGCCGCACTGTCAAGAGCCTGAGCAATTGCAACATGGGTGTTTCCATGATCCTGATCGGTGCCATCATCGGCAGCAGCCGGATGGGCAAACTCTGGGATAAGGACTGCTTCCTCTACTGCCTCATCCGGCTGGGGCTTATCCCGGCGGCGGTGCTGCTGGGCTGCAGGCTCTGCGGCGCGGACAGCCTTGTGACCGGTGTTTCCGTGGTATTGGCCGCCATGCCCATGGGCGGCGTGACCGCCGTTCTGGCGGAAAAGTACGGCGGGGATTCCGCCTTTGCCAGCAAGTGCGTGGCGGTCTCCACGGTGCTCTCCCTCATCACCACACCGCTGTGGTGCATGGTCGTGTAAGGAAAGGGGCCGACCGCTGCGCCCGCACCCGGAACTTGCTGCAAAATGCGAAAAACACCTTGTCAATGGCAATCATGGCCGAAGAATTACGGTTCTTTTTGTCCAATCGGCGAATAGCCTTTGCCGCCGGATGGTGATACAATAGGCAAGGTGTTGCGCGGCGGTGCCGCAGAATGCCATAACATGACAAAAACAAGGAGAGCGCGTGGAAAATGAAACCATTTTATCTGATGCCCGGGCAGGAACGCTGTGAACAGTTTAAGGATGCGAACGGTGTGCCCAAAGTCCGCTACTCCTATTGTTCGCTGAACGGGGCGCTGTTCCGCTGTGTGAGCCGCAGCGTGGAAGAAGCCGAGCGCCTGTGCGAGGACTGGCTGGTGGGTCAGGACCGCTGCTACATCAACTGAAAAATGCACCCTCTGCTCCTTTGCGGAATAAGCTGTAAGAGAATCAGCTGATCGGCAAAGGAGTTTTTTTATATGATGAATGGCATCCTGCGTATCCAGACCTATCGGCCCCGGCAGTCGGCTCCGGTGGAGGGAGTAACTGTTGTGATCACCGGCAGCGACTTCACGGCTCACCGCATCACCGATGCCGAGGGCAATGCCGAGGATGTGGCCATCTGTGCCCCGGCCTGCGCCCTCTCGCTGGACGAGAACAACACCACGACCCTGCCCTATGCCGTGTGCAGCCTGACGGCCAGAAAGCCGGGCTACCGCACCGTCCGCATCCAGGGCATCCAGATCTTTGCCGGGCAGGTCACGCTGGCCCGGCCTGAGATGATCCCGGACACCGAGGAGGGAAAAGACATTGTCGACCCGCCTGTGATCATCCCCACCCACGCTCTGTTTGCGGGGAACGGCGGCAGCGGCCCGGCTCCCACCAATCCATGTACCGGCAGCCGGGTGCTGGACCGTGTCATTGTGCCCCAAAATATTACGGTCCATCTGGGCAGGCCCGCCGCCTCGGCCCGGAACGTGACGGTGTCTTTCCGGGATTATATCGCCAATGTGGCTTCCAGCGAGGTCTACCCCACTTGGCCCATTGAAGCGTTGAAAGCGAACATCCACTGCCAGATCTCGCTGGCGCTCAACCGCATTTACACCGAGTGGTATCCCAGCAAGGGCTACACCTTCAATATCACCAATTCCACCAGCTACGACCAGTATTACGTCCATGGCCGCACCGTGTTCGATGTGATGGTAAAGCTGACGGATGACATCTTCAACACCTACATCCGCAAGACCGGCACCGTGAATCCCTACTACTCCGAATACTGTGACGGAAAGTCCGTCACCTGCCCGGGGCTCAAGCAGTGGGGCACGGTCACGCTGGCAAATCAGGGGCGCAATGCCCTGAGCATCCTCAAGTACTATTACGGCAGCGATATCGAGATCGTCCGCACCAGCAACATCCAGTCCATCCCCAGAAGCTATCCGGGTTCCCCCCTCCGGCAGGGAGACCGGGGCACGGCGGTGTTCACCCTGCAGCGGCAGCTGAACCGCATCACCAAGGATTACCCTTTTCTCGGCCTGCTGACCGTGGACGGGATCTTTGGCAGCAGGATGACCGAGACCGTGAAGAGATTCCAGAAGCAGTTCAACCTGACCGCTGACGGCGTGGTGGGGCGGCAGACCTGGTATAAGATCAGCTATATCTATGTTTCGGTGAAAGACCTTGCAGAGCTGACCAGCGAGGGCGAAACGACCGCCGGCACCCTCTCGGACGGCACCTGGGGCGGCACCATCCTGCGCGTCGGCTCTTCCGGCAGCGCTGTGGAGCAGCTGCAGTTCTGGCTGAACACTCTGGCCCAGTACGAGAGCAGCATCCCCTCCGTGACAGTGGATGGCGTGTATGGCAGCGGCACCGCCGGTGCGGTCCGGGCCTTCCAGCGAAGATACGGCCTGTCTGTGGACGGTGTGGTGGGCCGCGCCACCTGGACAGAACTCTACAATCAGTTCCGCAGCATCCAGTCCGACAACGGCAGGCCCAACGCCTACCCGGGCACAGCCCTGCGGCAGGGCAGCAGCGGGCAGAACGTCCGGCTGGTGCAGTTTTGGCTCAAGATCGCCCGCACGGTGTATCCCAGCCTGAACACCCTGACCGTAGATGGGAAATTCGGCGCAGGCACGGCGGCGGCAGTGCGGAGATTCCAAAGCTACTTCGGCCTGATCAGTGACGGCGTGGTGGGCCGCACGACCTGGAACAAGCTGTATGAGGTCTACAACGATATCGCCAACCGGCTGCTCACAGCCAGCTTGCGTCCCGGCGAGTATCCGGGCATTCTGCGCCGGGGCAGCACCGGAACGGCAGTGCGGGAGCTGCAGTTCTACCTCTACCTGATGAGCGCTTACGAGAGCAGCATCCCCGTGGTTTCCATCGACGGCAGCTTCGGTGCGGCGACCGAGAACGCCGTGCGGGCCTACCAGCGCTTTGCGAAGCTGACGGTGGACGGTGTAGTAGGGCGCGCGACCTGGAATTCGCTCTACGACAAAGCCAGCATCCTGCGGGTGTCCGGCCCGGTGGTCACGCTGAAGCGCCTGCCTTACCCGGGCACACCGCTGGCAGTGGGGGCCACAGGGGACACGGTGCTCTACTACAACCTCCTTTTGCAGCGCATTGCCTACTATTTCGACAGCGTGGAAAGCCCGCCCCTGTCTGACCGGTATACCGACGAGACGGTGGCCTCTACCCGCAGTGCGCAGGCCCTGCTGGATCTGCCCGAGACCGGGGTCGCGGATGCAGAGACCTGGACGGCGGTGGAGGCCCTGAGCCTGCAGCTGGCCGCCGTTTCCCCCAACCCTGACCGGGATGCCGGGCAGGCCGATGCTTACCCGGGCCGCGCCATGAAAGAGGGGAGCGTTGGCCCGGATGTGGGGCAGATCGAACAGTGGCTCAATGGACGCTGTATGCGGAACTGCGGCGAGGACTATGTGACCGAGAACTTCCGCTTCGGCCCGAAGGAAACAGAAGGGGTCCGGGCTGCACAGGAGCGGGCGGACCTGCTGGTAACGGGCACGGTAAACGAGGAGACCTGGGCCGCGCTCCGTGCCCAGAGCTGCGAATGCGAGGAGGGATGACGGATGGCACGGCTGCTGATCTATGATGCCTATGAGAACAAGGTGTACACCTACAACAGCCTGAACGAAAACGACCCGATGCCTTACAGCACCGAGCGCACCCTGACATTGCGGGAGTTCCGGGGCAAATCGGGGAGCCCGGTGCTTTGGACGACCATCGCCGCCATGGAGGCATGGAACCTGACCCGCCGCAAGTACGGCAAGGGCATCCCGGTGGGGTATGCCTTCCGCCGCATCTGGGAGGGCGGTCACGGCACCCGCAGCCAGCATTACGCCGGCGTGGCCTTTGATGTGGGCCAGCGCCTGACCCAGAGCCAGCGCACAGCCATCTATAGGGCCGCCCGGTCCACCGGAGCCTGGGGCTATGTGGAGCCCCTGAGCCAGACCCCCACATGGGTGCACTTTGACCGCCGCTACGGCACCCCGGCCTGCAGCGGCACCACAGCGGGCTACCCCACCCTGCGGCGGGGGAGCCGGGGCTGCTATGTGATGATCCTGCAGGACGCGCTTTCCACACTGGGCTACCAGACCGGCAGCCGCATCGACGGCCTGTTCGGCACCCGCACCGAGGAAGCCCTGAGGGGCTACCAGCGCCGCACCAGCCTGACGGTGGACGGCGTGTGCGGCTGTAACAGCTGGAAAAAGATCACAACAGCAGTGATCGGCATTGGCAGAACAAAAACGACGATCGACTAAAAACAACCCTCTCAGTCAAAGCCTGACGGCTTTGCCAGCTCCCCCGAATGGGGGAGCCTATTGCGGGCCTTGGATTAAAGCCAGCATAGCCTCGCCCTTCGGGAGAGGTGGCATTGCGAAGCAATGACGGAGAGGGTTGTTTCTTGTTATCTTCTATGGATCTTTCGGTTTGGTCTGCGCCCGTTCCACAGGTTGATGAACACCCACAGGCCGTAGACCGCCAGAGTGAGCAGGGAGAGGACGACGACCACCTTGAGATACAGGCTGTGGAAGAAGGCCTGCACCTTGGAGACCGTGAAAAGCAATGCGTTCTGGTGGACATCCTGCCCGGCAATGAGGTTCACCACGCCGATGGTCTCGCCTGCCAGCTTGAGCTCCACAGTGCCCACCACGTCGCCCTGCTGGATGGGGGCCGTGGCGTAATCGGGCAGGTGGAAATATTTCTGCGTCACCGAGCCATCCCCCGTGGAGGGCAGCAGGGTCATCATGCTGTCAGCGGGATAGAGCTGCAGGGTGTCGGTATCGGAGGAGTACTTGACCGGGATCTCCGCCAGCGCCTGGTCGGTGTCCAGCGCGGCCTGGATGGAAAAGCTCTCGAACACCCAGTCGATGAGCTTGGTGGTCTCGTACAGCGCCGGGCGGCGGTTGGAATAGCCGTAATCATCGCAGGTGTCGGGGCTTTGCATGATGCAGAAGATGTAGGTGGCCCCGTCCTTGTTGGCCCACGAGACATAGCTCTGATCGCCGCTGTCGTTCTTGTAGGCCATCACGTCGCACATACCACCCTGCATGGCGCTGCGGTAGAACCTGCCGCCGCTGGTCTTGTTCAGGGCCACATTCTGGCTCAGCAGCACAAAGCTCTTGGCGTGCTTTTCCTTGGCCGGCATCGTGAAGGTGGGGGCGGCGGAGATCTCCTTGAAGGCATCAAAGCTCATCAGGTAGCGCAGGATCAGGTACATGTCCACGGCAGTGGTGGTGTTGCCGCTGTCCAGCCCGCAGGCATCAGTCCAGGTGCTGTTGGTGGTGCCAATGCGCTGGGAGAGGGTGTTCATCTGGCTCACCCAGCCCGCCAGGTCGCCGCCCGAGAGCTCGTAGGCCAGACCCATGGCGGCCTCATTGGCGTTGCGCGTCACCATGGCGTAAAGGGCTTCCCGGTAGGTAAAGGTCTCGCCCGAGCGCATGTCGGCATTGTCGGAGTTGTGGACATAGTCCGAGATGGCAAAGGGCATCGTGAACGTGCTGTCCAGCTGGTCGGCATAGTTGGTCAGCACCAGCGCAATGGTCATATATTTCGTCAGGCCCCCGGCGGACACCTGCTTCTCGCTGTCTTTTTCATAGACGATGATGTTGGTGTCGGTGTTCACGATATAGGCGCTCTGGGCCTTGACATCGTAGACCGTGCTGGGGTCGAACATGGCTCCGGCCGTTACGGCAAGGCAGCTGAACAGGACGGCAAGGGATAAAAGCAGTGCAAAAATACGTTTCATGTGGACAATTCCTTCAAAAAGCGATAATATATAAAATACGGGCGCTGCGCCCGGAAATGACAAAGAATGGCGAACAAAGATTCGCTCCTTTAATAATAACAGGTTTGCCGCGCAGAGACAAGGGTTTTGCCACGGTTTCACAAAGCGGCAGGAGGGGACTATGGTATATCTGACAGGCGACACCCACGGCGAGCTTGACCGCTTCAAGCACGGCAGGCTCCGCTGGCTGGGTAAACGGGACATTGTGGTGGTGCTGGGCGATTTCGGCTTTGTGTGGGATGGCAGCAAGGAGGAACAGAAAAAGCTCGACTGGCTGCGCAAGCGCCCCTATACCCTGCTTTTCCTTGATGGTGCCCACGAGAATTACGACCTGCTGGCCCAGTACCCCGTCGAGGAGCGGTTTGGCGGCAGGGTCCAGGCTTTGGGCGGCAATGTGTACCATGTCTGCCGTGGCAGCGTGCTGGAGCTGGAGGGAAAGAAATACCTCTGCTTCGGCGGCACCGAGAGCCCCGACAAGGAAGAGCGGGAGACCGGATACAACTGGTGGCCGCAGGAGATGCCCAGCGATGAGGAATACGCCGCCTGTGAGGCCAATCTCGAAGCAAACGGCTGGCAGGTAGATTATGTGCTGACCCACGATGCCCCAAGCAGATTCCTTGATTTTACTTCTCTCGCGGTGGGCGAATCCAACCGCCTGCACCTGTTTCTTGATAAGGTCCTGCTGAAGCTGACCTACGAAAAGTGGTTCTTTGGCTGCTACCACAAGGATGTGGCCCTTTCCACCAAGAGCCGGTGCGTCTTTTGTGATGTCATCCCCATGGGCGAGCGCCACGCGAAGCGGTAAAAAGAGAAGGTGCCCATGACTTTCAGGCCGGTGGTGTACATCATAAAAAGACGAAGAAGATCGTGAACACTCTATTGGTTCACCAATAAACAGCAGGAAGCCCCCTTGACAGTGTAATCGTCAGGGGGCTTTCTGCCTGCCAGGGGTTAGCTCTTGAGTGTCTGCGCCTTGCGCCAGATCTGGATCACTTCCCAGTAACTTACAGAAGCATCTGCAGTTTTATTGGAAGGAAGCAGCTGGTTCTCAGAGGCCCAGGTAAGAGCCTTCTGTGCGTCAGTGGCATCCGTGTCCAACGCAGCAGCGGGAGCAGGCTTGCCGGCATCATCCCACACCAGTTCGGCAAGTTCGGTGGTATTGGTGGGGATCGCTGCGCCATCGGGGAGAATACGTTTCAGATAAAGCTCCGTGCCGATTCGGCAGCCCTGCCATGTCAATACGGCGGCAGCACCAATGACCATAACGGTGCCCAGAATGCCAGAACCACCATCTTCGATGGAAGCATCTTTTGTCATGGCTTCCATTGTTACACCCTTTTCACCTGCGGGCATTTGAAAGCGCAATGGATTTTGTTTGACATCGGTCGAATCGTCCAAACCGCTGACCAACCATTGATCGAACGCAATGGCATCGCTCTGGCTGATGTAGGTGACAGTTACACTGGCGTTTTCAGGCACCTTTGCAACCAGATCACCAATCTCGTTTCTCCCAGCATGGATCTCTTCGCCATCATGCTCAATAAAAACGTCAGCATTCTTAATGGTCAGGGGATAAAGATCTGCAGTGGGAACAATGGGAGCAGCTTTTTGGCGAATTTCAAACGTGCCTCCGTCCACGATGGCAGAGAGCAGATTGGGACTATTGGAATGGATCTTTACCTTTACGGTATACCTGCCTGCTTTTGTGGGGGCAGCGACTTCTTCTCCCATATCGTTGAGATAGACAAGCTCAAGTTTGATCTCGTCAGACTGTAAAAGAGCATTCAGCCTGCTGTCCGCCCGGACAGTCACTGTGGCCGTATGATCATTGCCTTCCTCTTCCACAGCGTCCTCTGGCAGGGTGACAGTGAGTTCGTTCTGGAAAGTATCATTGGTGATGGTGACGGGGTGGATCGTGATCTTTTCCGGAATGTCGATTCGGACGGTATCACCCTGAATGATTCGCAGGGTGTATGTTCCGGCATCTTTTGGAAGCTCATTGAATTCTTCTTCGTTTGAGGTGCCTGCGTTCCTGACATATCTTACAATGTAATTTGTGATGCGTGTATCCTTGGGCTCGATCCTGATATCGATATTGTCTCCATAGGAATAGTCCGCTAGACCGCTGATGATGAAATCACCGGTGTCATAATTTGTGTGTTCGACAGTGGTCAGAGTTACGGCTGTATCATCCTGACCTGCAACAAAAGTATAGGTGGTATTGTCTGCACTCACAGTGCCGCTGCCCCCTGCCCAGGTATAACGATCTCTGTACTGAGGATCGCTGACGGTCAATTCCACTGTTTTACCAATCGTGACAATGAATTTGCCATCGTTGATGGGAACGCTGCTGCCATTGATCTTGGCAGTAACGGTACGGATGTCGCTGGTTACCGTAACATCAATAGAACCAGGTGCTACAGGGACATTTTGTAGGCCAGAATCCGTGAAAATAGCGTTCCATTGAGAACGAGAGCCTGAATACTCTATGTTATTCAATGCTGTGCAATTGGAAAATGCTGACTCGGGAATTTTGGTTACACTGCTGGGAATCGCGATCCGTTCGAGCTGCTCGCAGCCAGCAAAAGCATCATCGAGGATCTGTGTGATACCCTCCGGGATATCGATGCTCTTTAAACTTATACAACCTGCAAAAACTGATTCCGGAAGTTCCGTTATCCTGCATGAAAATTCAATGTCTTGCAGAGCTGAACAATTCATAAAGGCACCGGTTCCAATAGAGACTACGGAGTCTGGCATCTTTACAGAGGCCAGATACGAACAACAGTCAAAAGCATGAGTTTCAATTCTTGCCACACCATTGGGTATTTTGAAAGCAGAATCCGCCCTTTGAGAAGGATAACGGATTAAGGCGTAATCGCCATTTGCTGCTTTTTCGTACAACACACTGTCTATTGCCGGATAGCTTTCGCTGTCTGATGTGATCGTTGAGAGAGCGAAACATTCGGAAAATGCATCGGTTCCGATCCGTGTCACTTTGGCAGGGATATGAATTTGAGTCAATGCAGTTCCGGTAAAAGCCCGCTCTTCAATGGCAGTTACGCTGTCTGGAAGAGTAACGGTGTGCAAGCTGTAACAATAACGGAATATGCCGTCTGCAACGGATGTTACACCCTCTGGAATGGTGACAGTATCTAATTTTTCGCAATGATGAAAAGCCTCAGAGTCAATCTCTGTTACAGAATCAAGAATGGGAATATCTGTCAATTCGCTGCAAAACATAAAGGCCTGGCGGCCAATCTTTTTCACGCAGGATGGTTTATTGTCCTGAATAGTAACGCTTTCCAGTGAGGTGCAATTATAAAAAGCATTGCTGCCAATTTCTGTTACAGTGCCGGGGATCTGGACGCTCGTTAGGTATCTGTAATTGAAGAACACCCGGTCTCCGATTTTTGTTACAGGATATGTTTGAGTATCTTGTGCTACCTGAGCAGGGATCGTGATTCTATGTTCATTGCCCGTATATTTGGTTATTGCTGCAGTATTGTCAGCATTGAGGATAAACTGATAAGAACCATCTGTATATGCCATAGGGGAATCGCTTGCAAAAACAGTGACAGTGCCCACAGGGAAAAAGGTCAGCAGCATACTGAATGTCAGAAATAAGCTGAGTAGACGCTTTTTCATAAGAAAATCCTCCTTTGCATTTCGTAAAAGACTTGTCCGATGTGCGTCATAATGCGAATGAATATGACGCTTTGCACAAAATATTTTACAGTAGATGAAAATATAAAGTCAATATAATGGGACATGCTTTGTGAGAGAACACAAAAACAGAGAGTTTTTTTATACGGAAGATACAAAAAGAACCGAGTCCTGTGATATATATGGGCGGCTTTTGCGCACTTCCCAATCAGGGATTCACGGGCATTGGGGGAGTGATTGGTACGTGCAGAGCTTTCCTGGAGACTGTTGCAGCAGGTTCATTGAAGGCTCAGCATACAATAAAAAAATGAGATAGGCAACCCCTTTCGGGGAAGTCTATCTCATCTTTTCATTGGCACTGTTTTGCAACAGCCCCTTCTCATTCTCTTTTACATCTTCTCAGGGACGTTGATCTTGAACATGGTCAGCACATTGAAGATAACGTTCTTCACACCGATGCACAGGGCCAGGCGGGCCTGCTGCACGGCGGGATCTGCACCCTGGATGCGGCAGTTGCCGTAGAAGCGATGGAAGGCGCTTGCCAGATCAATGACAAAGCGGTTGATGCGGCTGGGGTCGTACTTCTCGGCAGCCATAACGATCTCCTGCGGGAAGGCGGCCAGCATCCGGATCAGGTCCATCTCGCTGGGGTCGGTCAGCAGGGTGGCATCCACCTGCTCGGCACCGGCAAAGGCCACGCCCTCGCTCTCCATCTTCTTGAGGATGGAGCAGATGCGGGCGTGAGCATACTGGACATAGTACACGGGGTTGTCGTTGTCGGTCTTGACGGCCTGGTCCAGGTCAAAGTCGATGCCGCTGCCTGCGTCGTGCATGTTGAACAGGAAGCGTGCGCTGTCGATGGGAACTTCCTCCAGCAGGTCGGTCAGGGTGATGGCGTTGCCGGTGCGCTTGGACATCCGGACAGGCTGACCGTCACGCATCAGGTTGACCATCTGCATCAGCACAACATCCAGATCGTTGCCGTTCAGGCCGATGGCATCCATGGCACCCTTCATGCGGGCAACGTGGCCGTGGTGGTCGGCACCCCAGACATCAATGGCCTTGGCAAAGCCGCGGGTGGCCAGCTTGTTGTAGTGGTAGGCAATGTCGGCGGCAAAGTAGGTGGGGATGCCGTTTGCACGGACGAGGACTTCGTCCTTGGCTTCCTCCTCGGTGCCATCCTCGGTCTTTTTCTTGTTCACGGTGCCGTACTTGGCAGCATACTGGGCGCTGCGGTACATGATGGCACCATCCTCGGCCTTGTAGCAGGCACCCAACTCCAGCAGCTTGTTCACAACATCCAGGACAGCGCCGGATTCGTGCAGGGTGCTCTCGTGGAACCAGACATCGTAATCGATGCGGTACTTGCCCAGGTCGCGCTTGAGGGCGGCAATGTTCTTGGGCAGGGCGTAATCCACCAGGGCGTTCTTCAGGGTCTCAAAGGCTTCGCTGGCAAAAAGGGCCTCTTCGTCCAGCCCAGAGCAGGCTGCAACGTACTTGTCGCCGTTGATCTCGGCAAACTCACCGGCCAGCACCTTGATGTCGCCGCCCTGATAGCACTCAGCGGGCAGGGGATAGGCTTCCTCGCCGCAGAACTGCTGCAGGTAGCGGACGGCCAGGCTCTTGCCGAACTTCTGGATCTGGTTGCCTGCATCGTTGATGTAGAACTCGCGGGTCACATCATAGCCGGACCAGTCCAGCACAGCGGCCAGGCAGTCGCCCAGAGCGCCGCCGCGGGCGTTGCCCATGTGCATGGGGCCGGTGGGGTTGGCAGAAACGAACTCCACGTTGTACTTGGCACCCTTGCCGTGGTCGGTGCGGCCATACTCCTTGTTGGAGCAGGCACCCAGCACCACGCTGGCCCAGAAGGAGGGGGCGAGGAACAGGTTGATGAAGCCGGGGTCGGCCACTTCCACCTTGGCAAACACGCTGTGCTCGATGGAAGGCAGGTGGGCCAGAAGGGCATCGGCGATCATCTTGGGGGCCTTGCGCCAGGTGCGGGCACCGGCCATGGCCAGATTGGAAGCGATGTCACCGTTCTTGGTGTCGGCAGGGATCTCCACGATAAAAGCGGGCAGCTCGGCCTCGGGCAGAGTGCCGTCGGCCATGGCGGCCTTGGCAGCCTCAGTCAGCAGAGCGCGGGCCTCAGCCAGTGCCGCTGCCCGGGGGTTGTAGTTCTGATAGGTCTTTTCAAAGTCTGTCATAATTTTTATCCTTTCACGGGCTCACCCTCTCAGGCCGCTTCGCGTCCAGCTCTCCCAAAGGGCGAGCTTTTGACAAAACCACAAACTCTATAATTTCTGTCAAGACCTCCCACTTTGGGGGAGGTGGCATCGCGCAAGCGATGACGGAGAGGGTGAGGATGTTCAGTTGATGTGCTCGACCTGGATCTCAAGCGTTGTCCGATTGATGAGCGCCGTGGGGTCATCAGCATCCAGCAGATAGCTGAACTTTGCCGTGCCGCCCGCAGGCTCCGAGAGGTCGCACGCGATGCCGTCACCGGTCACGCCCAACGTAATGGGGCCGACCTCGGTCTCGTAGTAGCAGATGTTCCGGTAATCCCGCTGGATGACCAGCTGGGTGTTGACCTTGCCAAAGCGGAGCAGGGCCACCCGGCTGCCGTCCTCGGCGATCTTGATGGTGGTGGTGCAGCCTGCAAAGCCGATGGTCTCCGTCTCCTTATAGCTAATATAATAGGAACCGGCTTTTTTCAGGAAACTGCCGTAGGTCATCAGTTCGATCTTGTCTGTCTCCTCGGCGGGAAGGGGCTCCGTGTGCTCGAACTGCTCCGAGACGCTCCGGATCAGGATGCGATAATCTTCGTTGTGTGCAGTGCTCACAGTTTTGTGTTCCTTCACTTTAATATTTGTCAATGGCGATCTGCTCCACCTCTCCGCCTTTGTACTCGCCCAGGAACAGGTCGGCTGTCTGCACGAACCCGTCCGGCGCGTCACTGACATAGAAATGGGCCTGCCCGGCGGGGTGGTCGGCCTTGAGCCCCCGCTCGCTCAGGATGCGCTCCAGATGGTGGGCGGCAGTCTTGGCCGGGTCCACCAGCACCACGTTCCGTCCCATGAACTCACCGATCATGGTCTTGATCAGGGGATAGTGGGTGCAGCCCAGGATCAGGGTGTCCACCCCTGCATCCCGGATCTCCGTCAGGTACTGGGCAATGACCAGCTTGGTGATCTCCTGCTTGTCCGGGGCGCTGTGATCCACATAGCCCGCTTCCACCAGCGGCACAAAGAGCGGGCAGGGACGGGCGGTGATCTCCACACCGGGTACCAGCCTGCGCAGGAGCGCCTCATAGCTGCGGGAGCGGATGGTGGCTGCAGTGCCGATGACACCGATGCGCCGGTTCCGGGTGGAAAAGGCGGCCTCCCGGGCGGCGGCATCCACCACGCCCAGATAGGGCACCGGGAGCTTTTCGGCCTCAGCGGCGGGGTAGGTGCTGG
>ULTK01044694.1_pt1 | contig 13070 bp, 7 predicted proteins | sample 1957551 | NCBI WGS metagenome assembly ULTK01 (sample SAMEA4835733, study PRJEB28245) | human gut metagenome | biome: gut microbiome; material: fecal sample | place: Denmark | collected 2008
TAAGGTACGGCAGGGCGGTTATATCCCGTTCTTTGTCACAGAGCGCAAGCGCAGTGAAGCAGCGCTCATTCAGGTCGTTCAGGAGTCCTTTTTGCGAACATCCCTTAACACAGTCGTTCGTTATCCAGACCAAATACGTTGTTATGTAAATCCGACAGCACCACTGCCCTTATATTCTCCCCGATCTTTTCCGAGGTCACGCGATAAAAGGTGGTTTCAAAGGTACTGTTATCTGACAGCTTCCACAGAACTCCTGCTCCGACTGCAAAAAGCAGCAGAATTGCAAACAATTTTAATCGTAATTTTCTGATTTTTATTTTCCTTTCCCTCTCGTACTTTCCAAATATCTATGTTCTGTTATCCTATGTTTAGAATACCTTCTCATGCCGATGTTTGCAAGGTTTTTTCATAAAAAAGGGAGGATCCTGATCCTTTTTTTAACCATTTTATGATTCATTTTTTACAGGATCAAAAAGATATTTTAAAAAGTAAAAAGGTATGATATACTGAAATCGGAAACGTTGCCAATTGTGCATTATTGCCAAAAAGAATGTGTTTTATTTGGAAATATGTATAGCGGCAGACACAAAAATATTAAAATTTCAGGGAGGACAATATATGTCAGCTGAAACAGAAACCCAATATAATCCTCAATATGGCGTTCGCAGAACTATTTTTTCGGATGAATATGATTTTCTGACCAAAATTGAGTCCGTATGTGTTCAGGAGGATGGGCTGCATTTTGCAGTACGTACATGGAAGGATCGTACCGTAAAGGTCTGTGTCACATTTTTGACACCATCTGTATTCCGATTTGTTATGGTACCTGAGCTGACTGCCCAAAGTCACAGACAGACCGTGCTGGAATCTACGTCTGCTTCCGAGTTTGAAAGCAAAAATGCCAAACTTGTCGAGACCCAACATTATTTTGTATATGAGACAGAACAGTTAAGTCTGCATTTCGAAAAAGATTACTGGGAAATGTCCGTATATCAAAATGGAAAACTGTTAACAAAGGAACAGGCCTTCGATACCAATGTCGATAATCGCTGGAAACAGCTTCCGACAGGCTTTCAGGTAGATGCGTCCGGAAAAAGCATTTCCACCTTCGAGCAGTTTGTCCTGTTTTCCGATGAGATGTTCTGGGGCTTTGGTGAGAAGTTTACACACTTTAACAAGCGCGGACAGCGGATCGAATGCTGGCAGAAGGATGCGTTATCAACCAACTCAGAGGATTCCTACAAAGGACATCCCTATTTTACAAGCAGCCGCGGATATTCCATCTTGTTAAACACCTTTACCCGTTCGTCCTTTGACATGGGTGCTTCCTCATGGATCAGTTATCAGATCGGCAGTAATGACCCTGTATTGGATTACATTTTCTTAGCAGAAGAGAGTAAGGATTATAAGAAGCTGTTACAGCAGTATCTGCAGCTTACCGGACAGATCCCTATGATTCCTCAGTGGGCTTTTGGTTTCTGGATGTCCAAATGCTCCTATATGAGCCGTAAGGAAATCGAAGATGTGGTTGATAAGGCGGAACAGCTTGGTGTAGGCATTGATGTAATCCATATCGATGGCTGGCAGAAGCCGGATATGGCCGGTTTATGGGAATGGGATACCGAACGCTTTCCTGATCCCGAGGGAATGATCCGGGAATTAAATAAAAAGAATATTCATTTAAGTCTTTGGAACTATCCCTATTTGCAGGAAAATTCACCGGAATATAAGGCTCTGGCAGAGCGCGGATTCTTTATTAAAAATAAAGAGGGACAGCCGGCATTGTTTAAATCCACCGCTGACTCAGAGTATTTATGTGCCTGCTTTGACTTTACAAATCCGGAATTTCTGGAATGGTACGGAGAACGGATCAAGAAGATCGTCCGCATGGGCGTTTCTGTCATTAAAACAGATTTTTCTGAAGCAGTACCGAAGGATGTTGTGTTCTACAATGGAATGAACGGATACGAAGGACATAATCTGCTGACCTATCTGTATGCAAAGAATATTTACGGATGGATGAAGGAAATCTGTGAAAAACGCGGAGAATTGCCCCTTCTTTGGGGACGCAGCGGTTATGCTGGTTCTCATACGATTCCGGCAGCATGGGCAGGAGACTCCTCCAGTGATAAAGCGACTCACAGTGCGATCCTTCAGGCCGGCCTTGGCATGGCAATGTCCGGTGTATCCTTCTGGGGGTATGATCTGGGCGGATTTTATCATACCGGTTATACCGGAAATGAGGAGCGCCCTGATACAGAAGATTATCTTTCCTCTGTACAGATGGGACTTTGGATGCCCTTATCCAGAGCACATGGCAAAACACCGAGAGAGCCTTGGCAGTATGGTGATCTGGCCCTGAAAAACGTTAAAGAATGGATCAATTTCAGACATCGTCTTGCTCCATATCTTTATCATACAGCCTGCCAGAGCCATCTTTTCGGCATTCCGATGCTTCGTCCGGTGGTAATGGAATATCCAAAGGATCCAATGGCAAAGATGCAGAATCTGTCGTATATGCTGGGAGATTCCTTATTGGTTTCGCCCGCCTTTGACAGAGAGGAATACGATCTGTATCTTCCGGAAGGTCAGTGGAGAAATATTGAAAGCAAAGAAGTATATGAAGGCGGATCCTTTGTCCATGTAGAAACGAAATCCTTTGCAGATGGCGGTACCTCCCTTCTTGTTTTCCAGAAAGAAGGAACAAGTATTCCCTTACTTGCTCAAAAAGAAGTAATGCATGTACCTGCAACAGCATGGAAGCGTGAGGATTTGGATTTCATGACCTTCACAACAACAGATATCACAGAAAAAATCTATGTACCAGGTGAATGCGGCAAGGTTGAATTTATCCAGGTAGAAGCAAAGAAAAATGCTTAAAAAATGTAATTCTGACATCTGAAAAAGAATGTGCCTTGGCACATTCTCGCGCCGAGGCGCGGTTGCTTCGGCAATCATCTACCTCTGCGCCGAGTGCGCATCCCCGCGGAGCGTTTTTACTTCATAGGACACATTTTCCTATGAAGTAAAAAGGGGCTTCGACAGAAACACAGGTTTCTGCGAAGCCCCTTTTTTGTAACCATTTTTATGTAATCGATATTATTTTCGGAAGCAATTATATAAATTTCCAGCATTGTCTAATAAAATTTTATCAATAATATCCTTAGCGTTACTTACTGAAAAGTATCCGTCTGCTATTTTTTCACTCAGAACCCTGCACAGGGAAAACCGAAAAGCAAGAAGAGAGCCATAGCTTTCTTCTACTGTCCATGTATCACAGCCCCAGCATAATTTATCAATCTGAGTCATTTCGATCAGCTGATGCAATATTCTGTTTGAGGCAGTGTAGGACAGGATCGGAACCCAGGTCAGATCCGGATAAACATTATGATATCCATCTACCATGGAAAGGATATCATCCACCCAGGGAAAGCCGCAATGCAGCAGTACAAATTTCGTTTCAGGATTGTTTTTGATCACATTATTTAATTGCAGGATATCCGTATTTATAATCTGTCCCATACCGGTATGACATTGTAACGGGAGAGATACCTCCGCCGCAATTTCACAGATTTTCCAGAATAAATAGTCCTGAAAGCATCGGATATCCTCCGGTGTAATATCCGATTCCTGTAATTGGAATACCCGTTCTGCCTGCTGTTCTGTCACCTTTTCAAAATGCAGGCCACGCTCATAGGCAATTGCTATTTTCAGGGCTACACAGCCCTCGTTCTTTTTCTGTAAGATCCATTTTCTGACCCATTCCACATAATCCTGCAGATTATCCGGCAGTTCGCCGAATTGCTCTTCCAGGGATACTCCGTCATGATTGCGAAGGCCCTTCTTATACCCCAGGAAAAAAAGATCCAGTCGAAAAGACGGTGTAAACAGCTCCGGTTTTCCATTATTCGTACCAGGATTCCAGTAAGTATCAACGACTATATTTTGATACTTGCATTTATTCTTCAGTACATCCATATAAAAGGACGGATTTTGATGCGCTTTGCGGATTTGATCGGAAATCTGATCCCAGTTCTTTGCGGTGATCGGATCCGCTACCCCATACAGCTCACCTATTGCTTTTTGAAGCCAGACAAAAAAGGATCTGTATCGCATTTTTTCCAGATATGCAGTTCTGCTTTCAGCTGTCGTACCTGGAGTGATCTGCTGCCATTGCAAATAGGAATTGCCTAAAAGCTTATCCAGATCAAAATCCATCATCTTCTGCTCCGGCAGATGATGAGAATGTGTATTTATGATCTTATGCTCTGAGATATATCCCATCAGTTCCTGTTCTGTCGAATTTATTCCTCTCATTTTATCCTCCATTCCCCAGGCGTTTTTCGCCAAATGAATCGCAGAGCAGGACTTCCAGCCCTGCTCTGCGATCACAGCTAAATATTGCTTAAAGCACAATTACAGCGGCATCAAATGCCTCCACTTTTCCGTCAAAAGCCTTTTCTGTAAGCAGATCCTGTTTTTGCGCATACTCCTTAAATTCCTTCGTATGATTGCTGCAATTGAAAATCAGGGCAATGGTTTCTTCCCCATTTTTTCTTATCAGAACGATCGTCTCATCTTCATCCCTTGTGATGGCTTCGGTCAATTCCCCTTCTACGATACAGGTATGTGCTTTTCGAACCTGCAGCAGTCGTTTATACCATTCAAACATCTCTTTATCCTGGTATTCTTCATCCCAGTACATGCCTCGTCTGCAGTCCGGATCATTTGCTCCAGGCATCGCATACTCATCCCCGTAATAAATCATAGGCATTCCCGGCAATAACAGTTGGAAGGCCGCTGCCAGATGCTGCTTTTTCTTATTGTCCTTACATAAATGTAAAAATCTTGCCGTATCATGGCTGTCGATCAGATTCCACATAAGAGGATAACATTTTTTGTGTAAGCGTCCTTTCAGGTATCCCAGATTCTGGACAAACTGGCTGACACTGATCTTTTCATCTGCAAGCAGATCTATCAGATTCAGATAAAAAGGATAATTCATGACCGTATCCCATTCATCTCCCTCCAGAAAATCTCCCGCATAATGCCAGATTTCCCCAATGATCAGCATATCCTTCTTTACTGCCTTGATTGCTCTTCTGAAACGTTTCCAGAAGAAATGACTGATTTCATCTCCTACATCCAGTCTCCATCCGTCAATGTCACATTCCCTGATCCAATAGCATGCAACGTCCGTAATGTAGTTTGCAACCTCTGGATTTTTCAGATTCAGCTTTGGCATTCCACCATAATACCCAAAGCACAAGAAGTTCGGAATCTCTCCCCATTCGCCCTTCAGTGGCAATTCATCGATATAATACCAGTCCAGATATTTGGATTTTTCGCCCTTTTCCAGGATATCCTTAAATGCAAAAAACTCTTTTCCGGTATGGTTGAACACCGCATCCATAACCACCTTCATCCCGCGGTCATGTGCTTTTTGTACCAGCTCCTTAAGATCCTCCTTTGTTCCAAAGGAAGGATCGATTTCATAATAATCAATGGTATCGTACTTATGGCAGGAATCCGATTTGAAGCTGGGCGTCATATATATAACATCAATTCCCAGATCCTGAATATGATCCAGATGATCGATAATTCCTCTGAGGTCACCATGCAGATCATCCATAGGCGTAATGGGTGCTTTATACCAAAGCTTTTTGTCTACCGGCTGTGATGCAGCAAAACGGGATGGAAAGATCTGATACACGACCTTATTTGCTGCCCAATCCGGGACCTCAAACATTTCTTCCTCCCGAAGGTTCTGCGGACAGTCAAACATTCTGTCTCTGTTTGTGATAGATTCCTTATCAAACTCATAGTTGCCGTAATATACCTTTTCTCCCTGCATATCCGTAAATTCAAAGAAATAGCGGAGACAGATCAGGTGCATCCGAACCTGTGCTTCATAATAATCATTAAACTGTGAAGTAGCAACCTTTTTCATCACGATGGTCTTTCGCGTATCCTCACGCTCCATTGGGATATACTTATCCTCATAGTGAAGGATGATCTCCTTCATATCATCTTTCTTTACCTGCACGCGTATTACAAATAAATCCTTCTCGATTGCATAACAGAATCTCTTATCCATATCATGAAAAATTGCGGAATATTCCATAGTATTTTTTCTCCTTCTGATGTATTCTTTTTCCGTTTTACAGAGACAAAATAAGTTCATGCATTACCGGTTTTACTTTGTTCAGATCGCCGCTTTCCGGACACTGAATGGCTACGATCAGTCCCTTCTTCGGCAACACCATCGTCAGCTGTCCATAGGCACCGTCTGCGCGGTAGGAATCCTCATACGGATTTCTCCAAAACTGGTAGCCATAACCACAAACCCAGATATCGTTTCCGGGATTCGGTGTTTCGATCTGCTTTGCGGTTGCTTCTTTGATCCATGCAGGATCTACCAGCTGCTGTCCTTTCCATTTTCCATCCATCAGATATACCTGACCGATCTTAAGCATATTGGAAAGCGTCATGAACATGCCGCCGCCACCGATCGGATGTCCCTGAGGACAGTTTTCCCAGATCGGAAAGCCCTGTCCGAGGGGTTCAAAAAAGCGCTCATACAGATACTCTGAAAGCCGTTTTCCCACTGCCTTTTCCACCATACGGCCTGCCAGAATGCTGTCTGCCGTTGAATAGACGAATTCGCTGCCCGGCTGTACCTTTACGGGTCTGCTCAGCATATATTTGACGTAATCCGGCGCCCCGACACCTGCACGTCTATTTGCGCCCATCAGATATGGTTCATGGAAACCGCTCGACATCATAAGAAGATGACGCAGACGAATTTCAAACAGCTCCGGCTGTGCATTTTCCGGAACCGCCTCCGGGAAAAACTCTGCCAGTCTGTCATCCAGTGACAGCTTACCATCGGCAATTGCCAGACCGACTGCTGTGCTCATATAGCTCTTTGTGTGAGAATAGATATTTCTCGCCTGATCCGGTGTAAAATGATGCTCCATCAGGATCTTTTCCCCGTCAGCAATTGCAATGCCTTCTACACCAAGCTGCTTGTCATAGACCTCTTTTACAAAATTGTAAAACTGCTTTTCCATAACCATACCCTCCATTTTGTAAATGCTGCAGCGCCTTGCGCCGCAGAAAACGCGTATCAGAGCGTTTCTCAGCCCTTCGCTTTTTTTGCTTTTAGCCAGCTTTTGCAGACATCCGGATAGTTGGTGATGACGCCATCACAGCCCCACTCATACAAATTTTCCAGATCGTCCATATTGTTAATCGTCCAGACATTGACCTCGATGCCGTTCTTATGACAGAGCTCTACCTCTTCCTTCGTCAGTCCTTCAACACCTGGATGATAACATTCAAACCCAAACTTTTTGCAGTAATAGCCTGCATTTGCGATGCCGCCATTTCCCACGAGAGCACCGGTTTTCATATCCGGCATAAAATCCTTGCAGGAGAGTGCAGACAGATGGTTGAAGGAGGAAATGATGATCCGCTCCTTTAAGCCAAAGCGCCCGATCAGCTCCATCGTCTTTTTCTCCAGCTCCTCGTAATAGTACACGCTGCTCTTGATCTCCACGTTGGTAATCAGCGAATTGCCGGATGCCCATTCGCAGTATTCCTCAAAGGTCGGAATTGGCTGGAAGCCGTAGACTTCCTGCCATTTTCCGCCCGCATTGCAGCTTTTTAACTCGCCTAAAGTGTAATCCCGTACATTTCCGGTAAAGTCCGTCAGGTCGTCCAAATATTCATCGTGGATAATGACAACCTCACCGTCCTTTGTGAGCTGGACATCCAGTTCGATTCCGTCACAGCCGCTTTCCAGAGCCTTCTGGAAAGCCAGCATCGTATTCTGCGGATATCTTCCGCTGAAACCTCTGTGTGCAAAAATCTTCATCGTCTTATTCGTCCTCTTCTGTCTCTTCCGGCATGGTAATATGCTCCTCCGCCGGATCGTCGTCTTCCTCTTGGTCAACTTCACTCGGCTTTGAGACATCTTCCATTGCATCGTCTACATCGTCAAATTCCTGATTTCCGTCCGATACCTTTTCCCGTACCTTGGCAATCTGTGCTACGGTTACGCCTGCATCCAGGTTGATCAGCTTCACGCCGGAGGTAATTCTTCCCAACTGGGAAACATCATCCATACGGATCTGAATGATAATGCCCTCTGTCGTGATCATCATGATCTCGTTTTCATCCGTAACGGCTTTTACACCGATGACATAGCCGGTCTTTTCCGTGATCTTATAGCACTTCACGCCCTTGCCGCCGCGGTGCTGTACCGTAAATTCGTCCATCGAGGTACGCTTGCCCATACCGTTTTCAGAAACGATCAGCAGCGAATCTCCCTGATGGTCTAACTGCATGCCGACAATTTCATCATTGTCAGACAGCGTCATACCGATCACGCCCATCGACGTTCTGCCGGTATTTCTGACGTCGGTTTCCTTGAAACGAATGCACATGCCGTCTCTCGTTACGAGGAAAATCTCGCTGTCCGCATTCGTTACCTTCACCTCGATCAGTTCGTCGTCCTCCCGCAGGTTAATCGCCGCAAGGCCGTTCTTTCTGACGTTGCTGTATTCCAGAATCGGGGTCTTCTTGACGATACCCTTTCTGGTTACCATGAACAGGTTGTCGTCCTTTTCGTAATCCTTTACCGGAATGATGGCGGAAATTTTTTCTTCCGGAGCAAGCTGCAGCAGGTTGATGATTGCCGTACCCCGCGCAGTACGTCCTGCTTCCGGAATTTCATATGCTTTCAACCGATAAACACGTCCAAAATTCGTAAAGAACATCACATAATGATGTGTTGTCGTCATCAGAAGATCTGCGATAAAGTCTTCCTCAATCGTCTGCATACCCTTGATGCCTCTGCCGCCGCGGTTTTGCGCCTTAAAGTTATCGACGGTCATTCGCTTGATATAACCAAGGTTCGTCATGGCGATGATCGTATTCTCTCTCGGGATCATATCCTCCATGGAAATATCAAATTCATCATAGCCGATCTTACTTCTTCTGTCGTCTCCGTATTTGTCCTTGATCACAAGCAGCTCGCTGCGGATAACACCCAGCAGACGCTTCTCGTCTGCCAGAATTGCCTTTAATTCTGCAATTTTTTTCAAAAGCTCCTGATGCTCTGCTTCCAGCTTTTCATGCTCCAGACCGGTCAGCGCACGCAGACGCATATCGATAATTGCCTGTGCCTGTACGTCGGTCAGACCAAAGCGTTCGATCAAACGATCCTTGGAGATCTGAGGGGTCTGGCTGCTGCGGATGATCTGGATGACCTCATCGATATGATCCTGTGCGATCAGCAAGCCCTGTAAAATATGGTCGCGCTCTTCGGCTTTATTTAAGTCATATTTTGTCCGTCTGGTAACGACATCTTCCTGATGGGCGATGTAGCATTTGAGCATATCCAGCAGGCTCAGCACCTTCGGCTGTCCATCTACCAGTGCCAGCATAATAACGCCAAAGGTATCCTGCATCTGGGTGTGCTTGTAAAGCTGATTTAAGATAACGTTTGCGTTCGCATCCCTGCGCAGCTCAATGACAACTCTGGTGCCCTCACGGTTGGATTCATCTCTCAGATCTGTGATGCCGTCAATGCGCTTTTCTTTATGCAGATCTGCAATCTTCTCAATCAGCTTCGCCTTGTTTACCATGTAGGGAAGCTCCGTCACGATGATCTGGCTCTTGCCATTTGGAAGCGTCTCGATATTGGTCACGGCGCGGACACGGATTTTGCCGCGTCCTGTCCGGTATGCCTCTTCCACGCCGCGGGTTCCTAAAATCACGCCGCCGGTCGGGAAATCAGGCGCTTTGACGATGCCCATGATCTCTTCGATTTCGGTGTCGCGGTCTTCCAAAATGCGGTTGTCCATGATCTTTACGACCGCATCGACCACCTCCCGCAGGTTGTGGGGAGGGATGTTGGTCGCCATGCCGACTGCAATACCGGAGGTACCGTTTACCAGCAGATTCGGATAACGGGAGGGCAGTACAACCGGCTCTTTTTCCGTTTCGTCGAAGTTCGGTTCAAAATCAACGGTGTCCTTGTTGATGTCCGCCAGCATCTCCATCGAGATCTTGGACAATCTCGCTTCGGTATATCGCATCGCTGCAGGGCCGTCGCCATCCTCAGAGCCGAAGTTTCCGTGACCGTCAACAAGCGGATAACGGGTATTCCATTCCTGCGCCATATTGACCAGCGCTCCGTAGATAGAGCTGTCGCCGTGGGGATGATATTTACCCATCGTATCACCGACGATACGCGCACATTTACGATGCGGCTTATCCGGTCCGTTATTTAACTCGATCATGGAGTACAGAACACGTCTCTGTACCGGCTTTAAGCCGTCGCGGACGTCCGGGAGGGCTCTGGCAGCAATTACGCTCATTGCGTAATCGATATAAGATTCCTCCATTTTTTTCTTCAGATCGACTTCTTCTATTTTGTCAAAAATATTATCTTCCATCTTTCCTCTTATCCAGCCGCCCAGGCGGCATTCCAATCAGTTTTCTAAATATCCAGATTCTTTACGAACTGAGCGTTCTCTTCGATAAACTTCCGGCGGGGTTCCACCTGGTCGCCCATCAGCGTTGTGAAGGTCAGATCCACTTCGGATTCCGTCTCTTCATCCATGCAGACCTTTAACAGGATTCTGTGCTCAGGATCCATAGTCGTCTCCCAGAGCTGTTCTGCATCCATCTCACCCAGACCTTTGTAACGCTGGATTTTGTTATTCTGATCTCTGCCGACCTCGTTGATAATCGCCGCCAGCTCTTCGTCGCTGTAGGCGTACCAAACCTTTTTATTCTTTTCCAGCTTATACAGCGGGGGCTTTGCCAGATAAACGTGTCCCTGCTTGATCAGCTCCGGCATAAACCGGTAAATAAAGGTCAGCATCAGCGTTGCGATATGCGCACCATCCACATCGGCATCCGTCATGATAACAATCTTATGATACCGCAGCTTGCTGATATCAAAGTCCTCATGAATTCCGGTTCCAAATGCGGTAATCATCGCCTTGATTTCGGCGTTGGAAAAAATCTTGTCCAGACGGGCTTTTTCTACGTTCAAAATCTTGCCGCGCAGGGGAAGGATCGCCTGCGTCGCACGGCTTCTCGCCTTCTTTGCAGAGCCGCCCGCGGAATCACCCTCTACGATGTAAATCTCGCAATTTTTCGGATCTTTATCCGAGCAGTCTGCCAGCTTGCCGGGCAGGGCTGTATTTTCCAGCGCAGTCTTTCTTCTCGTCAAATCCCGCGCCCTTCTTGCCGCTTCCCTTGCACGCTGCGCCAGAACGGACTTTTCTACAATCGTCTTTGCAACGGACGGGTTCTGCTCCAGGAAATACGTCAGCTGTTCGCTCACCACGCTGTCCACAGCGCTTCTCGCCTCGGAGTTTCCCAGCTTCTGTTTGGTCTGTCCCTCAAACTGAGGATCTTCAATCTTGACACTGATGATCGCAGTCAGACCTTCACGGATATCGTCGCCGGACAGGTTGGGCTCGTTATCCTTTAACAGTTTATTACTTCTCGCATAGTCGTTAAACGTCTTTGTCAGCGCATTCCTAAAGCCCACCAGATGCGTACCGCCCTCCGGCGTATTGATGTTATTGACAAAAGAAAAAACACTCTCGTTATAGGAATCGTTGTGCTGCAGTGCAACCTCGACGTAAACATTGTTTTTCGTGCCCTCGAAGTACATTACCTTGTCATAAAGCGGAACCTTGCTGCCGTTTAGATAGGTGACGAACTCCCGGATACCGCCCTCGTAGTGGAAGGTTCTTGTGTGGGGCTCTTCCCCGCGCAGGTCTGTCAGGGAAATCTTTAATCCCTTAGTCAGAAATGCCATTTCCCGCAGACGTGTCTTTAAAATATCAAATTCGTAAACCGTCGTCTCGGTAAAAATCGTCGCATCCGGCTTAAACGTTACTTTTGTTCCGGTCTTTTCCAAATCGCAGGTTCCGATCTCCTTTAACGGATAGCAGACATGACCACGCTCGTAACGCTGCTTGTAAACCTTTCCGCCCTGACAGATTTCGACCTCCAGCCAATCAGAAAGCGCATTTACAACGGATGCGCCTACGCCATGGAGTCCACCGGAAACCTTGTATCCGCCGCCGCCGAATTTACCGCCGGCGTGCAGGATCGTGAAAACAACCTCTACTGCAGGAATGCCCGCTTTGTGGTTGATTCCAACCGGAATGCCTCGTCCGTTATCGACAACCGTGATCGAGTTATCTTCGTTGATCGTTACTTCAATGTGGTCACAGAAGCCTGCCAGTGCCTCGTCCACCGCATTATCTACAATCTCGTAAACCAGGTGATGCAGACCTCTGGAAGAGGTGGAACCGATATACATGCCCGGCCGTTTGCGGACCGCTTCCAGACCCTCCAGAATCTGAATTTGATCTGCTCCGTATTCAACGCTCATTTATATTCCTCCATTCTGGCCGGCATCCACCGTCCCGTTTGCTACTCTGAAAACTTTATTGATCTCAAACCGGTTGTTGACAAAATCATCCAGACCGGTACAAGTAATAATCGTCTGAATGTCCCCGATACTGTTCAGCAGGTAATTCTGACGGTTGCTGTCCAGCTCCGACAACACGTCGTCTAATAAAAGCACCGGCGTATCCTTTGTCATCTTTTTTACAAGCTCAATCTCGGAAAGCTTCAAGGACAACGCCGCCGTCCTCTGCTGTCCCTGGGATCCGAATTTACGGATATCCACGCCGTCTGCCAGGAATGAAAAATCATCCCGGTGCGGACCCGTTGATGTCATCTTCAGTCGGATATCCCGCTCCTGGTTACGGTGCAGTGCCTCTGCAAAATTCTCGCTCGTCACATCCGGTTCATACACAACCTTTAAATGCTCCCTGCCTCCGGAAAGACGGCTGTGAATCTCTCCGATGATGTCGTTTAGCTGCTCCGTAAAGGTGATCCTTCTCTCGATCACCTGGCTGCCAAATGCCGCCATCTGGTCATCCCAGACCGACAGCGTATCCCGCAGGGACGGATTCTGGTAAATATCCTTTAACAGCCGGTTGCGCTGGTTCACAATCCGGTTGTAA
>ULTK01041209.1_pt1 | contig 13039 bp, 10 predicted proteins | sample 1957551 | NCBI WGS metagenome assembly ULTK01 (sample SAMEA4835733, study PRJEB28245) | human gut metagenome | biome: gut microbiome; material: fecal sample | place: Denmark | collected 2008
AGCCAGGCTCCGATTAAAACGATTTTAAATGTTGACTTGTATGGTACGGCCGTTTTGCTGGAAGAAGTCGGCAAGGTCATCGCCGACGGAGGTGTCGGCGTAACTATTTCCAGTCAGTCAGGGCATCGTCTGTCGGCTCTTAGTCCGGAAGAAGACGAACTGCTGGCCTGTACGCCTGCCGAAGACCTGCTGACATTGGATATGCTGCATCCCTCGCGTATCCGTGATACCCTTCATGCCTATCAGCTGGCTAAACGCTGCAACGTCAAGAGAGTGATGGCTGAATCAGTTCGCTGGGGAATGCGTGGCGCCCGCATCAATTCTATTTCGCCGGGGATTATTGTAACGCCTCTGGCTCAGGACGAATTTAACGGTCCGCGCGGCGATTTTTACAAAAATATGTTTGCAAAATGTCCGGCAGGCAGGCCAGGAACGGCTGACGAAATAGCCCACGTGGCGGAGCTGCTGCTGAGCGAAAAAGGCGCGTTTATTACAGGTGCCGATTTCCTCATTGACGGCGGCGCGACGGCCTCGTACTTTTACGGTCCGCTGAAACCCAGATAAGAAACGGGGAGGAGGATTCCTGTAATTTGTAAAGGGCAACAAAAACTATCTAATCCGAGTTATTGTACCTCCAATCGGCCGCAGCCTTTTTCTGCATAAAAATATCTTCCGGAAACATAGGAGCGATGCTGCCGTCAATTTGCCGGACGATAATTTATATTTGCATTATCTACGCAAGTATATTATAATAAAGCGAGATAACTAAAAAAGCTAGGGGCGCCGCAAGGCTGAGAAAGCGTTTGGATTCGCGCTTGTCCCTTATGGACCTGATTCGGATAATGCCGACGTAGGGAAGCTTTACGGGATTATAAAGCTCACCTGCGGAGGTGAGCTTTTTTATTTACCTGTTTCTATTTTCTATATTTAGGTTAAACTCATTAGCAGGAGGTACGTTTATGACTTACACAACTCAGATGGACGCAGCCCGCAAAGGTATCGTCACGCCGCAGATGCAAATCGTTGCGGAAAAAGAAAAAATGCCCATGGAAAAACTCATGAAGCTCGTAGCCGAAGGCAAAGTTGCCATTCCGGCCAATAAACTTCATACCAGCCTTTCGCCGGAAGCCGTCGGCCAGGACTGCCGCACGAAAATCAACGTCAACCTCGGCGTATCGCCGGAACATAACGACCATGAATTGGAACTGCAGAAGGTGCAGAACGCCATCAACATGAAGGCTGAAGCCATCATGGACTTGAGCAACTTCGGCAAGACCCGCGAATTCCGCCGCAAGCTCGTCGATATGTCTACGGCTATGATCGGTACCGTTCCCATGTATGACGCCGTCGGCATGCTGGAAAAAGACTTGAAGGATATTACTGTAGATGAATTCTTCTCCGTCGTCGAACAGCACGCAGAAGACGGCGTAGACTTCATGACCATCCACTGCGGCATGAACCGCAAGACGGCTGAACGTATCAAGAAGAACCCCCGCCTGACCAATATCGTATCCCGCGGCGGCTCGCTGCTGTTTGCCTGGATGGAAATGAACAATCAGGAAAACCCCTTCTATGAATACTATGATCGTCTCCTCGACATCTGTGAAAAATACGACGTTACCCTGAGCTTGGGCGACGCCTGCCGTCCCGGCTGCACCCACGACGCGACGGACGCAGCCCAGATCGAAGAACTCATTACCCTCGGCGAATTGACGAAACGGGCTTGGGAACACAACGTCCAGGTCATGATCGAAGGCCCGGGCCACATGGTCCTGACGGAAATCGCCGCCAACATGAAGATTGAAAAACGCCTGTGCCACGGCGCGCCCTTCTACGTATTGGGCCCCATCGTCACGGATATCGCTCCGGGCTATGACCACATTACGAGCGCTATCGGCGGGGCCATTGCCGGTGCATCCGGAGCCGACTTCCTGTGCTATGTTACGCCGGCCGAACACCTGCGCCTGCCCGACGTAAACGACGTTAAGGAAGGCATCATCGCCGCCCGTATCGCCGCGCACGCCGCCGACCTGGCCAAGGGCATCCCCGGCGCGCAGGAATGGGACGACGCTATGAGCAAGGCCCGCGTGGAAGTAGATTTTGAAACGATGATTTCCTTGTCCATCGACCCGGAAAAGGCTCGCCGCTACTATGAATCGAGCAAGCCCGAATGCGAAGGCACTTGCACGATGTGCGGCAAAATGTGCCCGGCCCGGACGATGAAGAAAATCCTCGCCGGAGAAGACGTATCGATCCGCTAACCTGAAACTATCTGATATACAGACATAAAAAAAGACACTTTCTGACATGTCGTTGGAAAGTGTCTTTCTTTATACTATTACATGGCCTCCTTACAGGCTCACTTCCAGACGAGGAGCAGGGAGATGCCGAATTCCTTTTTGAATTGCTTGGTCAGCTGGTTCATTTCGTAGTCCGCCGCGTTGTAGGCTACGCCGGGAGCCGTCGTAATGACGGCGACGGCGACGTTTTCCGCAGTGGTGACGTGAATATCCTGGACGACTTGCTCGTACGTAATGTCCGATGCTTCGGCCAAGGCCAGGAAGGTGGAGAGCTTGCGGACCATCGCCCAGTCTTCTGCCGTGACCATGTTGGCGTAGCGGTAGGCCCGCAGGGTCTTGCGGCTGATGCCGTGGTGGAAGCCGGCGATGAAGCTGACGATGAGCTGCTCGCGCTGCGTCAGGCCGTACAGGGGCGCGTGGCCGATCATGAAGGCCGAGTGGCGGGCGTGATCGTAGAAATTGATGATTTTGCCTACGTCGTGAAGCTGGGCCGCCGTCGTGAGGTACAGCCGTTCCCGCTCGCCGTAGCCGTGCAGGCCTTTCAGCTGGTCAAAGAGAAGGCCTGCCGTATGGGTGACCTGCTGGCAGTGGGATTCGTTGACGATGCCGCCCAGGGTGCCGACGAAGTTGCGGATGCTGAATTTCAGGATATCGTCAAAACGAGGCGCAGGCAGGTGGAAGTAAGAGGTATAGTATTCAAAGAACAGCCCTTCGCGCAGGCCGCAGCCGCTGACGACCAGTTCCGGGCTGCCTGCCGTATCGAACAGGGTCTTGATGACGGCGGCGCCGGCGACGATGAGGTCGGCCCGTTCGCTCGACAGGCCGGGGATCTTCTTGCGGTTGGCGCTGGTCCGCGTCGTAATTTCCGTATACAGGGCGTCGAAGTGCTCTGCCGGCAGGATGTAGTTATGCACCTTCGTCAGCTCGTAATTCGTTGTCCGCTGATCCATCTTGGCAAAAGTACGGGCCGTGCCGCCAATGCCGACGAGGGGGAGGCGCAGATTTTTAATCCAGTCGGCAGCGAGGAGCTTTTTCCGTACGAATTTCAGGCAGTCCTGCAGGGCGATTGCGTCTACGTTGCCCTGGAGATTGAATTTTTCCGTAACCGTTACGGCGCCGATGGGGATGGAAACGGAATGAACTGGTTCGCCTTCTTGCACCAGGGTCAGCTCGACGCTGGCGCCGCCCAAGTCGAACAGGAGAAAGTCCTTCATGGCGATGGTGTTGATGACACCCAAATAGCCGAGATAGGCTTCCCGTTCGCCTGTAATGACAGTCATGGCTACGCCCGTTTCCGCGTAAATCCGCTTCAGGAACTCGTCGCCGTTCGAGGCGTTGCGCACGGCGGCGGTGGCGACGGCGATGCAGTTTTGGATTTCCATAACCTCCATGATGTGCTTATATACCTTTAAGCATTTCATGGCCCGTTCCATGCCGGCGTCGCTCAGTTCGCCCGTCTGGGTAAGGCCTTGTCCGAGGCGTATGGATTCTTTTTCCTGATACAGGAAGGAATACGATTTGTTGTCGTTTATCTGGAGGACGACAAACCGGATGGAGTTGGAGCCCATATCGATGATGGCTAATTTTTCCATTGTATACCTCTTTTCTTTGTAATCCATAATCTTCTGTTATTATACTACATCTTGCCGAGACGATGAAACGATTTTGCAAAATTTGCCGTTAAAACGAAATGGAAATAATTCGTATGACTAAAGAAAATGGGGAGGATTCTTCCGTATTTTTTGCAGAGCCGCCTATTATACAAGCTTTTTTTCATTTTTTACACAAATTATACAAAAAGATCGCCACCATCGCCGGTATTTCATGTATAATATATGAAGAGACGGCGGGGAGAGAGTCTTCGCGTCATCAGCAAGGAAGGCGAGGAACTACTATGGAATATCAGGCCAAGCGGCAATTTGGCATCATACATATCGGCACGGTCAATATGACCTTGAAAATCATCGCGTATTCGTCGCTGGACGATATGGAGGTCATTGAAAATGTATCGCGGGAAGTCCAGTACGGCGGGGAAGTCTTTACGCGCCATCACGTCAGCTTCCAGTCTCTCAACGAAATCTGCACGATTTTAAATAAATTCAAGCAGCTCCTGCGGGACTACGACGTCACGGACGTGCGCGTCTTGTCGACGACGGCTATCCGCGAAGCCGACAACCTGCTCAATGTCATCGATCAAATTTATTTCCGCACGGGCTTCCGCGTCACTGTCGTGCGCATGGCCAAGGAAATTTACTATAAATTCTTCGGCTTGTATTATCACGTGCTGAAGGGGAAATTCAACTTTGCCGACAAGGCCGTCCTCCTGCTGGATATTACGTCCGGCGGCGTAGGGCTGACCTGCTGGAAATCGGACGAGCTCCTGTTTCAGCAAAACGTCCACATCGGCTCGCTGCGCATTTTGGAAAACTTCACGCCTAAGCAGCGGGAAGAGCTGACCTTTCCGACGGCAGCCCGCGAATACATCTACGGCGCCTTGTCCCCCCTGTGGGCCAGCGTGCGCCATCACGATATTAAATACATCGTCCTGTCGGGCCGGGCGGCAACGCTCATCGGCAAGCTCATGCATAAGGAAGAAACGAACGGCGTCCGCCTCATCAAGGCCGACGAGCTGCGCCAGTTCGTCAATTCCTTCCACGGCATTACGCCCTTTAAGCTCATGCAGCGCTGCAAGCTTTCGGAAAATCTGGCCAACGTCATCATGCCGACGCTGCTCCTGTATTACGAGCTCCTGCGCATCATCGACGTCGACCTGCTGGTCATGATGAGCACGACCTTTACGGAGGGCTATTCCATGCATTACGTAGCCGAGCAGACCGATAATTCTTACGTAGCCCATCAGCGGGGGCTGCTGCTCAACTTGACGCGCCGCATTGCCGGCAAGTATTGGTACGCGCCGGAACATGCCGCCTGCGTAGGCGAGTTCTGCGGTATTTTGTTCAACGCCGTGTATAAGGAAATCGGCTTGAAATTCTCGTGCGGCTACTTGCTGCAGCTGGCGTCGATCCTTCATGAAACGGGCAAATACGTCAACATCCGCAAGCACAATCTCTGCACGTATCACCTTATCATGGAAACGGACTTATTCGGCATTACAGACGAAGAAAAGGAAGTGCTGGCCAACATTGCCTATTACGCCGACGGCGGCGTGATACAGGATTCGTCGGACATGTACGACGTCCTGTCGCCGGAGCAGAAGATTACGGCGGCCAAGCTCGCGGCGATTTTCAGCCTGGCCGACTCCCTCGACAAGAGCCATTTAGGAAAGATAAAGCGCATACAGGCCGAATTGGTCGGCAACGAACTCATCGTCCGCTACCATTCCGATTTGGATATTTCCCTGGAACGGTGGACGTTCATGAAGACGGCCGTCAATTTCGCCGAAGTCTTCGGCATTTCGCCTAAATTACTGAAAGGATAAGTGACTATTTTGAAGTATACAGAACCAGAAAATTATTTAAACCGGGAATGTACGTGGATCAAGTTTAACGAACGGGTTCTGCGGGAAGCCATCGTGCCGTCCAATCCCTTGCTGGAACAGCTGAATTTCGTAGCTATTGCCGCGTCAAATCTGGACGAATTCTTTATGATCCGCGTGGCCGGCGTCAAACACCTCATCGAAAGCGGCGTTAAGCATATCGACATTGCCGGCATGACGCCGCAAGAGCAGTTTGAAGCCATCCAGTCTATGGTACACACGCTGGTGGACCAGCAGTACGAATATTATTCGGTCATTCAGGACAAGCTGCAGCAGGAAGGCCTTCATTTTGTCAGCGTCGACGAGCTGAATGAAGAGCAGCGCATCTGGCTGGACAGCTATTTCGAGCGGGAAATTTACCCCGTCGTCACGCCTATGGCCGTCGACTCGAGCCATCCCTTTCCCTTCCTCGCCAGCCTGAATCTGAATCTGGCCGTCCTGCTGCGCAAGAAACAGGGCGATACGTCGGTAAAGACGGCCATTTTGCCCGTGCCGTCGCCGATCATTCCCCGCATCATCAAGGTGCCCGTAGCTGCCGGCGACGCGAAGCAGTTCCTCTTTCTGGAGGACATCCTCGGCGCCTATGCCAACCGTTTCTTCCTGGGCTGCGATATCCTCGAAGCCGTGCCGTTCCGCATAACCCGCGACGCCGACCTAGATATTGACGACGAAGCGGAAGATTTGCTCGTAGAAGTGGAAAAATCCCTGAAAAAACGCCGCAAGGGCGCAGCCGTCCGCTTGGAACTGGCCCAGTCGGCGAGCCGTATGGTCCGGGAATTCCTGCGCGGCGAGCTGCAGCTGGAAGACAAGGACTTGTATATGATACCCGGCCCCTTGGACTGCAAGGTATTTTTCTCCTTTACGGGAATCGAGGGGTATGATCATCTCCGTTATCCTGCCGCGTCGCCTCAGCCGTCGTATGAATTGGAAGAACTTGGCGCACCTGATATGTGGACGGCCATTGCTAAGCAGGATATTATGGTACATCATCCGTACGAAACCTTTGATACTGTAGAGAACTTTATCAAATTAGCTGCTACAGACCCGGATGTGCTGGCTATCAAGCAGACCCTGTACCGCGTCAGCAGCCGGTCTCCCATCATCGCCGCATTGGCGGAAGCTGCAGAAAACGGCAAACAGGTCACGGTCCTCATGGAAGTTAAGGCCCGGTTTGACGAAGAAAACAACATCTTCATGGCCCGCAAGCTGGAAAAGGCCGGCTGCCACGTTATTTACGGCATCATGGGATTAAAGACCCATTCGAAAATCACCCTGGTAGTCCGCCGAGAAGAAGAAGGCATCCGCCGTTACGTCCATTTGGCGACGGGCAACTACAACGGCAAGACGGCCCGCATTTACACGGACGTAGGCATCCTGACGGCCAATACGCTCATCGGCGTCGACGCCTCAGCCTTTTTCAATCTCCTGTCGGGATATTCTGACCCGCCGCAGTGGAACAAGCTGGCCGTCGCGCCGCTGAATCTGCGCGAACGGATTTATGAAAAGATAGAACAGGAAACGGCCTGGGCTAAAAAGGGCAAGAAAGCCTTCATCGTCGCCAAGATGAATTCCCTCCTTGACAAGGAGGTCATCGCTAAATTGTACGAAGCGTCGGCTGCCGGCGTTAAAATCCATCTCATCGTCCGCGGGATCTGCGTCCTGCGGCCGGGACTGCCGGGAATCAGCGAAAACATCGAAGTGCACAGCGTCGTCGGCCGGTTCCTCGAACACAGCCGTTTATTCTACTTCTACAATAACGGGGAAGAAGACGTATTCATCTCGTCGGCCGACTGGATGCCCCGCAACCTGAACGAACGGGTGGAACTGATGATTCCCGTCGAATACGGTCCCCATAAGGAACGCATCAAGGGAATCCTGTCGCTGTATTTCAACGACAATGTAAAAGCCTACGCCATGAATTCCGACGGCACGTATCGCTACATTGCCGACGAACGGCCGACCGATGCAGCGCCGATTCACGCCCAGATGATGCTCCAGCATGAAGCAGAAGAAAAACACAAAAAGCATAAGAAAAGCAAGCGCCGTTAAGCGCCGTGCCTTCGACGTCCCCTCCCTGCGGAGGGGACGTTTTTTGCGCTTTCATGGAGCAGAAAACCAATATAAAAGGGACGGCATATGAGGAAAGTGGGGGACAGGATATATTTTGCAAGAAAAACAGGATTTTTTCACCACAAAAATATACTTTTTTGAAAAAATTTTACTTTAATGTGGGAAACCATGTAAAGCTCTCTCAAAATCGCCCTTATCACGCAGTATAAACAGCCTTTTCGCAGGCCCTTTAATGTTGACAATCGTGCTGAAGATATGATATTTACCTCATTTTTGCCATTATTGTTAACCAATAAAAATTGACAGGGTAACAGGCCTTTGATAGAATGATTTCCAGTTAGGAGGGATTTGATGAACAAACGATATCAAGGGCCCATTACTCGCATGTATGCAACCTTAGTCGCTTTATTAATCATAGTTTCCTTAGCTGGATTTATTGACAAAGGAAAATCTGTCACGATCCAGACCGACGGCGCGACTCGTTCTGTCTATACGCACGCTGTCAATGCCGACGCGCTGATGCGTGAAAATAATATTGCGCTCGGGCCATATGATGAAATTGAAATGTCCACATCCGAATTATTAGAAGGAACTGCCGTTACGGTTCGCCGGGCCGTTCCCGTCATATTGGAACATAAGGGCAAACAACAGACTGTTATGTCCGCTAAAAAGACCGTACAGGAAGTAGCCGAACAATATGGATACGACGCGGAGAATTATCGTCCCTACGGCGATACGTCTGCGCCGGTCGTTCCTGATATGACGATACGCATTGGGAATATTTCCCGTAAGGCCATCACGGAAGATGAAGTCGTTCCCTTTGCCATTGAAAGCATCCCTGATGAAAACCTGAGCCAGGGCCAGGAAGAAATCGTCCAGGAAGGGATGAACGGCCGCAAGAAGGTCACCGTTCATATCATCAGCCTCGACGGCCAGGTCGTCGGGAAGGAAGTCGTCTCTACGACGCTGGTGACAGAAATGCAGCCCCTGATCCGCCGCGTAGGCACGCAGGAGACCGTAACGCTCAATACGGGCGACGTGTCCAAGTATAAGGAAGTCTTTACGATGGAAGCGACGGCGTACCTGCCGTCGGACGGCAACGGCGCGGGCATTACTAAGATGGGTACCGTCGCCCGTTACGGCGTCGTCGCCGTAGACCCCAACGTCATTCCGCTGGGAACGCGGGTGTATATCCCGGGATACGGCGTAGCCATTGCCGAAGATACGGGCGGAGATATTTTAGGAAACCGCATCGACTTGTGCATGGAAGATTACAATTCCTGCATGGTCTTCGGACGGCGCACCGTGCCGGTATATATTTTGGAATAGAGGCGGAGCCGCTCCGGGCAGTACATGCAGGAGCGGCTTTTTTTGCGTAAAAACGGCTTGTGCAGTCGAAGACAATGTGATATAATAGCAAAGGTTTAAGTACTATGCTTAAAAATACGCACGCTTGGTGAGCCTGCAGCTGTGCTGCTCGGCAGTGACGGCAGGCGATGACCGGGCGGAGGAACAACAGGAGGAGTAACAATTATGGCAGTAGTATCTATGAAACAATTATTGGAAGCAGGCGTTCACTTCGGTCACCAGACTCGCCGCTGGAACCCTAAAATGGCTCGTTTCATCTTCACGGAACGCAACGGCATCTACATCATCGACTTGCAGAAAACCGTAAAGAAAATGGACGAAGCTTACAATTTCGTACGCGACCTGGCTGCTGAAGGCGGCAAGATCCTTTTCGTCGGCACGAAAAAACAGGCTCAGGAATCCATTAAAAACGAAGCCGAACGCTGCAATCAGTTCTATGTAAACGAACGCTGGCTCGGCGGCATGCTGACCAACTTCCAGACGATTGAAAAACGCGTAAAACGCTTGAAGACGCTGGAAAAACAGGCTGAAGACGGCACGTTCGACGTATTGCCGAAGAAGGAAGTTACCATTTTGAAACACGAAATGGAAAAACTCCAGAAATACCTCGGCGGCATCAAAGACATGAAGAAACTTCCGGACGCTCTCTTCGTTATCGACCCGAAAAAAGAAGAAATCGCCGTATCGGAAGCCCGCAAATTGAACATCCCCATCATCGCTACGGTTGACACGAACTGCGATCCCGACCTCATCGACTACCCGATTCCGGCAAACGACGACGCTATCCGCGCCGTAAAACTGCTGACCGGCAAAATCGCCGACGCCGTTTTGGAAGGCAACCAGGGCGAACAGGTTGAAGAAGGCGCCGCTGAAGAAGCAGCCGTTGAAACGGAAGCTGTCGCTGAAGAAAACTAAGACATCGGCCCTTTGAGAACTACATGGCTCATTATATAAAGGTAAGGAGTGCTTCATTCCTTACCTTTATTCAAACTGTATATTATGTTTAGGAGGAATATCTAAGATGGCTATTACAGCAAGCATGGTAAAAGATTTAAGAACAAAAACTGGCGCTGGCATGATGGACTGCAAAAAAGCGCTCGCAGCTACGGATGGAGATATGGAAAAAGCAATCGACTTCCTTCGCGAAAAAGGCTTGGCAGCCGCTGCTAAAAAAGCAGACCGCATCGCAGCTGAAGGCTTGGTTTACTCCTATATCCACGGCAACGGCCGCATCGGCGTTCTCGTAGAAATCAACTGCGAAACGGACTTCGTAGCCCAGACGGACAACTTCAAAGACCTCTGCAAAGACATTGCAATGCAGATTGCCGCAGCTAACCCGGCATACCTCAAGAGAGAAGACGTTCCGGAAGACGTTCTCGAACATGAAAAAGAAGTTCTCCGCCAGCAGGCTCTGAACGAAGGCAAACCGGAAAAAATCGTCGAAAAGATGATCGTCGGCCGTATCGAAAAATTCTACAAAGAAAACTGCTTGCTCGACCAGGAATTCATCAAAGATTCCGACAAGACGATTCAGCAGGTTATTACTGAAAATATCGCTAAAATCGGTGAAAAAATCGACATCCGCCGTTACACCCGCTACGAATTGGGCGAAGGCCTCCAGAAGCGCAACGACGATTTCGTTTCCGAAGTTATGGCACAAGCTAAATAAGATTGCATATAAGAGAACACCATTTTCGTGTTCTCTTATTTTCTAATGTGACTTTATACGGCGCGGCAGCGCCGGGAGCAGGAGGCCTTGGTATGGAAACGAAAAAATATAATCGCATTGTATTGAAATTGAGCGGCGAAGCGTTGGCGGGAGCCCAGGGATACGGCATCGACCCGGAAACGGTCGAAACGATTGCCAAGCAAGTCGTAGAAGTAAATAAGCTGGGCATTCAGGTAGCTATCGTCGTAGGTGGCGGTAATATCTGGCGCGGCCTGTCGGGCAGCGCAAAAGGCATGGACCGCGTATCAGCTGACTACATGGGCATGCTGGCAACGGTCATGAACGCCCTGGCGCTGCAGGATGCTATGGAAAAGAACGGCGTTGCGACGCGCGTACAGACGGCTATCAACATGCAGCAGGTTGCAGAACCGTACATCCGCCGCCGGGCGATCCGCCACATGGAAAAGGGCCGCGTCGTCATCTTCGGCGCTGGTACGGGCAATCCCTATTTCTCTACGGATACGACGGCGGCACTGCGGGCTGCAGAAATCGAAGCCGACGCAATCCTCATGGCAAAGAACGGCGTAGACGGCGTATACGACAGCGACCCGAAGCTCAATCCCGACGCGAAGATGTTCCGCCGCTTGTCCTACATGGATGTCATCAATAAAGAGCTCAAAGTCATGGACGCGACGGCTACGACGCTGTGCATGAACAATAACATTCCCATCGTCGTATTCAACATCGACGTCGAAGGCAATATCATCGCCGCCGCCAGCGGAAAAGATTTGGGGACATTAGTCGACAAAGAAGGCTAAAAGCTGTATTATATACATATATACCATTATTACGATTAAGGAAGTGAATAGTATGGACGTAAAGACCTTATTAACGCAGAACGAAGAAAAGATGGATAAGACCATAGAAGCATTGAAGCGCGATTTGGCTTCGATTCGCACTGGCCGGGCCAGTACGACGCTCCTGGACCGTATCAGCGTTGATTACTATGGTACGCCTACGCCGGTCAAGCAGGTTGCAAACGTATCCGCCCCGGAACCGCGCCTCATTACGATTGTTCCCTGGGAACGGAAAATGCTCGGCGACATCGAACGGGCTATTTTGAAATCCGATCTGGGCTTAAACCCGAACAACGACGGCACGATGATCCGCCTGGAAATCCCCCAGCTGACGGAAGAACGCCGTAAAGAATTAAGCAAGAAGGTCAGCAAGGACGCCGAAGACTCTAAGGTCGTCATCCGCAATATCCGCCGTGACGCGAACGACGCCATCAAGAAGATGGAAAAGAAGAAGGAAATCACGGAAGACGACAGCAAGGAAGCCCAGGAAAATATCCAGAAGCTGACGGACAAGAAGATCAAGCTGATCGACGAAATCAAAGCGAAAAAAGAAAAAGAAGTCATGGAAGTATAATGGATATACGAAATTTTATTGGCATGCCGTTACGGTATGCCATATCTGTATTACAGGAAAAAAACGTGCCGTATGAAGTAGAGCGCACGACGGCGCGAAGCCGCTTTTTTCCCCGCGATGAAGAAGATCCCTACGTCGTCCGGGCCCGCGAGCGGGACGGCGTCGTATATCTTCTGGTAAACGCGAATTTGAAGAAAAGCGAAAGCGTAACTCGCATGCTGCAAGGTGGAGAAGTGCAAGAATGATTAACTTTTTAGGAAAAAAGAAGAAGGAAGAACGGCATACAGGAATAGAACTGCTCGATACGAACAACATTCCCCGCCACGTCGCCATCATCATGGACGGCAACGGCCGCTGGGCTAAACGGCGGAGCATGCCGCGCAGCTACGGCCACAGGGCCGGCGCGGACACGCTGAAGAAAATTGTCGCCGCCGCCGGGGAATTAGGAATCAAGGTGCTGACGGTATACGCCTTTTCGACGGAAAACTGGAAACGGCCTGACGAGGAAGTTTCCTATATTATGAAGCTCATGAAGGAGTACCTGAGCAAAAACCTTCTGGAACTGAACGAGCATAATGTGCGCCTGCACTTTATCGGCGATTTGAGCCGCCTTTCCCCGTCGCTCCGCCAGGCCTTTGACGAAGCGGAACGGAACATGGCCGGAAACACGGGATTGATTTTAAACGTCGCCGTCAATTACGGCGG
>ULTK01004282.1_pt1 | contig 12996 bp, 7 predicted proteins | sample 1957551 | NCBI WGS metagenome assembly ULTK01 (sample SAMEA4835733, study PRJEB28245) | human gut metagenome | biome: gut microbiome; material: fecal sample | place: Denmark | collected 2008
ATCATAGAAGATCTATGTTTACAGAGATTTTTTCACAGGCTCGGTTGTTCTGATTAAAGACACAACAAAAAAGTAACCGCCCCTAGTCTAGCCCACTATTTGCGATTACTTTTTTGTAACTGATATGTAGGGGCTATAACCGTTTGTCGGTGTAATGCCTCATTTTTATTTCATCTTCATTATACTGAGTATCGAAATAGCCGTCAAGTGAAAGCGAAGGCTGTTGATATGTATGTGAAAAGGTTTAGCCCTACATGTCCTATTGACATATCATCAATACGTCGTGTATTATTTTGCCGTAGGCATTGCACACGCAACGGCAGGCGGTTATATCGCCCCTATCCATTTCGAATGAATGGGGGTGATGCCCATGAACGAGACAAACGTAACACTATTACTTTTGATTCTCTTAGTGGTACTTTTACAAAAGAAATAACCGCCCATAGCGTCCAAACTTTAGGCGGTTAAATCTTGCTTAATGTAGGGGCTATAACCGTTTGTCGGTGTAATGCCTCGTTTTTTATTTCACCTTCATTATACTGAGTATTGAAAGAGCCGTCAAGAAAAAAAACGAAGACTGCTGATACATGCGGAAATGTTTATGTATTCAATTACTTGACAAGTCCTATGGAATCGGGTACAATAATGTCTGTTAACGGGACGTGGCGCAGCTTGGTAGCGCGCTTCCTTGGGGTGGAAGAGGTCGCGAGTTCAAATCTCGCCGTTCCGACCAGCATAAAAGCCTTTGTTCAGGATTGGACGAAGGCTTTTCTTGTTTTTGCAATACGCATCGTTTGGCGAAAGGGGAACCGGTCATGCAGGTAAAACGCGTATTAGCCGCCGTATGCTGCTGTTGTTGTCTGGCTGGCGGCGCAGTTCAGGCCAGCGAGGAATTTCATGATGTGAAGACTCCCGTCGTAGGGGCGGAATTTCCTGTCGAAGATCCCGTAGTAAAACCGAATATTCAAGAACGGACGAAGGCTATATTAGATGAGTATAACGACCCGAAACGGCCGAAAACCCATCATGGCGTCGAACTGGGCCACGTGTATATTCCTAAGGGTACGCCGCTCATGCTGGCGCTGCAAGAGCCGATCAGCTCGAAGACCAGCAAGGAGGGCAAGGCCTTTAAGCTGAAGAGCCTGGAAGACGTAGTCATCAACGACGTCGTCGTCATTCCGGCCGGCACGACCTGCGTCGGCAAGGTGCTGAAGGGCCGGGGAAACCGCGGCTTCGGCAGAGGCGGCAAGCTGGAGCTGTCCATTGCGGCGATTAAAACGCTGAACGGCGTGACGGTTCCCTTGAACGGCTATATCAAGGGCCGGGGAAAGAAAAGCTCGACGTGGTTTGCTCCGTGGTGGATTTCGGCATTTTTGAAAGGGAAAGAGCTGAACTATAAGGAAGGGCAGCTGTTCCGCGTGACTGTGAGCCGCAATACGGACCTGAAGGTGACGGGCGACGAGCTGGGCGATGCCATGGGCTACCCTGCCGACGGCAAACCGTCTATCTACGTCAAACCGATGGAATAAACGCAGGATATAGAAAGGGGATTGTATGGATATAGTAATTCGGCCTGCGGAGCCGACAGATTTGGAGGCCGTAACGGCCATTGAAGCAGCCTGCTTTCCTGCGGCGGAAGCGGCGACGGAAGAAAGCTTTCGCCAGCGGTTGGCAGCCTTTACCCATTCCTTTCTCATTGCAGAAAAAGATGGAAGGCCTATTGGATTTATTAACGGCTGCGTGACGAATAAGGACGAGCTGACCGACGATTTGTATGAGTCGACGGCGCTGCACGACGACGACGCGCCGAACGTCATGGTGTTCGGCCTAGACGTAATCCCTCAGGAGCAGCATCAGGGCTTCGCCGCGGCGCTGATGAAGGCCTATATCGAAAAGGCGGAGTCGCGCCGCAAAAAGCAGATTATACTGACCTGCAAGGAACGGCTGATCCCGTTCTACGAGCAGTTCGGCTACGAATGCCACGGAAAGTCCCAGTCTACGCACGGCGGCGCCGTGTGGTACGACATGATATTGTCCTTGACCCGCTGAGCGGGACGTCCTATAAACTGTCAGCAATATTTCATCCTATCTCCTGTTGCATAGCGCACGCAGATCTTATTTCTGCTGCTCATGCGGCAGGAGTTTTTTGCGCTTGTGTTCCGTCCGGCTTATGCTGCTGCGGCAGGTATGCTATAATAAAAGGTACGCAGCATTGCAGTATGTAGCTTATCGATAAGGAGCGTTGTCATGAGGCCATTTGTCCATTTGCATGTCCATACGCAGTACAGCTTGTTCGACGGGCTGTGCCGCATTCCCGACATGGTTCAGAAGGCAAAAGAATTGAATATGCCCGCCGTGGCGATTACGGATCACGGCAATATGTACGGCGTCATCTATTTGTATAAAGAAGCGGTGAAGCAGGGTGTCAAGCCGATTTTAGGCTGCGAGGTCTATATGACCAAGGGCAGCCGCTTTGAGAAGAAGACGAAGGAACGGTTATGCCATCTGATCCTGCTGGCGAAGGATTTGAAGGGCTATCATAATCTGGTCAAAATCGTGTCGAAGGGCTTTGTCGACGGAGAAAACAATTACCACAAGCCCCGCGTCGACTACGACCTGCTGGAGCAGTACCATGAAGGGCTTATCGCCATGAGCGCCTGCATCGAGGGACATATTCAGCAGAATATCCTCAACCGCGACGAAGAAGGGGCTCGGCAGACGCTGGAACGGCTGGTGCGTATTTTCGGCAAGGACGATTTCTATCTGGAAGTGCAGAATCACGGACTGGCGGAAGAAAAGATCGTCCGCGAGGTGTTTAAGGGCTGGTCGAAGGAATATGGATTGAAGGTCGTCGCGACGAACGATTTCCATTACATTGAGAAATCAGATGCCGGGGCGCAGGAAGTCAAATTATGTATTTCGACAGGCAGCACCCTCGAAGACCCGGATCATTTCCGCTTTGCCAACGATGAGTTTTACATGAAGAGCGGCGACGAAATGGCTGAGCTGTTTCCCGACATGCCGGAAGCGCTGGATACGACGCTGGAAATCGCCGACAAGTGCAATGTGGAGCTTTCCTTTGACGAGCGCCATTTGCCGAAATTCCCCGTTCCCGAAGGGGAGACGGACGAGTCGTACCTGCGCAAGCTCTGCGAAGAGGCCCTGCCGACGCGGTACGACCCGGTGACGCCGGAAGTGCGGGAACGCATGAATTACGAGCTGGACGTCATCAACAAGATGGGCTTTCCGTCGTACTTCCTCATCGTATGGGACTATGTCAAGTTTGCCCGCGACCACGATATCCCCGTCGGCCCGGGCCGCGGCTCGGCGGCGGGCTCCGTCGTAGCGTATCTGCTGGGGATTACGGGGCTGGACCCGCTGAAATACGACCTCCTCTTTGAACGGTTCCTCAATCCGGAACGGGTGACGATGCCCGATATCGACATGGATTTCTGCTATGAAAACCGCGGCCGCATCATCGACTACGTAACGCGCAAGTACGGCAAGGAACACGTGGCGCTGATCATCACTTTCGGAACGCTGGCTGCCCGGGCAGTCATGCGCGACGTCAGCCGGGCCTTGGCGATTCCTCTCGGCGAAGTCAACCGCTTTATGAAGCTCGTGCCGACGGAATTGGGCCTGACTATCGACCGGGCTCTGCAGATCAGCAAGGAATTCCGCCAGGAATACGAGACGAACAGCACGATTCATCACATGGTCGAAGTGAGCCGCGCCCTTGAAGGAATGGTACGCCATTCGTCGACTCATGCGGCCGGCGTCGTAATTTCCGCTGCTCCGGTAGACGATTACGTGCCCATGCAGTATTCAAAGGAAGGATATTTGACGACCCAGTATGACAAGGATCTGGTTGAAGAGCTGGGCCTGCTCAAGATGGACTTTCTGGGCCTGCGGACGCTGACCGTCATCGGCGATGCCGTCAAGCTCATACGGCAACAGCACGGCGTCGACATCGATATCGACGCCATTCCCCTGGACGACCAGGAGACGTGCAAACTCCTGACGGAGGGCGATACGGCCGGCGTGTTCCAGATGGAATCGTCGGGCATTACGACGCTGGTTAAGGAACTGGCGCCAAAGCATTTCGAAGACATGATTCCCCTCGTCGCCCTGTACCGTCCGGGGCCTTTGGGCAGCGGCATGGTAGAGGATTTCATTAAGGGCAGTCACGGCGAAAAGGAAATCACCTATCTTCATCCCTTGCTGGAGCCGATTTTGAAGGACACGTACGGCGTTATCCTGTATCAGGAACAGGTCATGCAGATCGCTTCCGTCATGGGCGGCTTCTCGTTGGGACAGGCAGATTTGCTGCGTCGGGCCATGGGCAAGAAGAAGGAATCGATCCTGAAAGCCCAACGGGAGAGCTTTTTGGCCGGGACGCAGAAAAATGGCATTTCCGACGACATTGCCAATAAGGTCTTCGACCTCATGGTATACTTCGCCGGCTACGGCTTCAATAAATCCCACTCGGCGGCCTACGCCTACATCGCCTGGCAGACGGCGTATTTGAAGACGCACTACCGGGCGGAATTCATGGCGGCGACGATGACCAGCTTTATCAACGATATCCGCAAGATCAGCTATTACATTTCGGAATGCCGCCGTCACGGCGTCGAGGTGCTGGCACCGGACGTCAACGCCAGTGTATCCATGTTTTCCGTCGAAAACGGCGCCATACGCTTCGGCCTTTCGGCAGTCAAAAGCATCAGCGACGTCGTCATCGAGGCTATCGTCACGAGCCGGGAAAAAGACGGGCCCTTTACGTCGCTCAGCGATTTCTGCAGCCGCGTCGATTACCATATTCTAAACCGCAAGATGCTGGAAAGCCTTATCAAAGGCGGATCTATGGATTCCTTCGGCCGGCCACGGTCGCAGCTCATCGCCGTACTGGAAGAGGCCATGAGCGTCGGGGCGCAGAAGCAAAAGGACGATGCATCGGGGCAGATGGGCTTGTTCGACGACGGAAACGACACTGCGGCGATGGAATTGGCCTATCCCAATGCTCCCGAATATCCCATGGACATGCTGCTGGCTATGGAAAAGGAATACGACGGCTTCTATTTCAGCGGACATCCTCTGGAAAAATACGAAGACGTGCTGAAATCCATGACGCCTCTTTCGGTCCTCTTCGGCGAGGACAACCGCCAGTACGACGGAAAAATGCTGCGCGTCGGCGGTCTGGTGACGGGCCGGCGGCAGGTGACGACGAAGCGGAACGAGCAGATGGTCATCCTGACGATTGAAGATTACACCGGCTCTATCCCCGTCGTCGTCTTTCCCAAGGCTTTCAGCCAGTATATGAATCTTTGCGTCGTCGATATGGCTGTTTCCGTTCAAGGCCGGGCCGATATTAACGACGACGATATCCAACTCATTGCCGAAACGTTAGCACCCTTAGGAGACCAGCCGGCAGAGGGGCACGCCGTGAGCATGGCCGCAGCCGCCCGCCGGGCCGGCGCACTCTGGCAGCCGGGAAAGGGGACGAAGCTGTTTATCAAGATACCGGCCCATCTGGAACGAAGCGACTTGAGCACGCGCCTGGGCGGCGTATTGGAAAAGCATCACGGCGAAGTCAAGGTATACTTTCACCTCATGGGCAGCCGCCGCACGATTTTGACCGACCCGCGGTATTGGGTAGAAACGGAGGATTCCCTGCGGCAGGAGCTGGAAGCCATGCTGGAGCCGGGCTCTGTCGTGTTGAAGTGAGGCTATGCAGAATTGATATAAATAATATAAAATATTTACAGATAATTATTTTAAATTAAGAAAAAATATGATATACTGTAACCATAGCCTTAGCTTATAAACATAAAAGGAGGGTCTCCCATGACAATAGAACGGTTGAAACAAGTAAAAAACGTGATTTCCGACGTGTACCAAGGCTTTGCCGGATGTTCGACCGGCGGTTGCTGCGGCGTCTCTCTCCCGAAAGAGGACCAGGATAAGCTGAAACAATGGAAGCAGGATATGCAGCAAAAATAAAATAGAGAAGGGCAAAGCCCGTATGACAGAGTATAGTATCTGTCATACGGGCTTTTTTTTGCGCAAGAGATAACATATGCCGGCAGGCGTATCATTCCTGCCGGCATGAAATTCAGATATCATTTTTCTGCGTTCAGCGTGCTGTTGATGCGGACGCCGTTTAAGAAGGGGATTACTGGTTTGGCCGTCGTGCTGACCGTTTCGCGGATGCCTTCGAAGGTCGTCGTCAGCATGAGTTTCAGGCGGTTTGTCTGATTGACCGAGCTGGCGCTGGGGTCGTAGTCGATGGCGACGATATTCGTGTCGGGGAAGGCCGCTTTCAGGGCTTTGATCATGCCCTTGCCCGTTACGTGGTTCGGCAGGCAGGCCCAGGGCTGGAGGCAGACGATGTTCTTCGCGCCCCGCTTGATGAGGTCGATCATATCGCCGGTCAGGAACCAGCCTTCGCCGGCGACGTGGCCGAGGGATAAGTATTCTTTCGCCTCGTCGGCAATGTCGTAAATCGACGTGACCGGGTCGAAATGGCGGCTCTTGGCGACGGCTTCGCAATAGGGCTTGCGGTACCATTCGAGGAGCTTCACCATGGATTTGCTGGCCAGGGCCGACATCCAGCTTCCCGACAGGTATTTCTGGCGGAACTGGGTGTCGAGGAGGCCGTACAGGAAGAAATCCGTCAGGCCGGAGACGATGATTTCCCCGTCTTCTTCTTCGATCATGCGCACGATGTGGTTGTTGGCGATGGGATGGAACTTGACGTAGATTTCGCCGACCAGGCCGATGCGCGGCTTCATCTCTTCGCTCATGTCGATGTTGTCGAATTCGTCGATCATGGCCCGGATGTTTTTCTTGAAGGTCTTGACGTCGGCTTTTATCAGGTCGACCTTACATTTTTCCTGCCATTTTTTGAACAGGCTTTCAGCTGTGCCTTTTACTTTTTCATAGGGCCGCGTGCGGTATAATACCTGCTGCAGCGCGTCGCCGTATACCATGGCCATGACCAGGCGGTGCCAGAAGCCGATGTGAGGCTTGAAGCCCGGCTGGGGATTCAGTCCCTTGGTATTCAGGGAAATGATGGCTACGTCGCTCATGTTGGCGTCGGCCAGGGCTTTGCGGATCATGCCGATGTAGTTCGTCGCCCGGCAGCAGCCGCCCGTCTGGGAAATGATGACCGATGTGTGCTTCAAATCGTATTTCCCCGATTTCAGGGCCGTAATGATTTGCCCCAGGGACATGATGGCCGGATAGCAGGCGTCGTTGTGGATATAGGCCAGGCCCGTGTCGATGGCTTCCTGACCCTGATGGGGCAGGAGCTCGATGTGGTAGCCCTCGTGGGCGAAGGCCGCTTCGAACATGGGGAAGTGAATCGGCGTCATAGACGGAGCCAAAATGACGTTCGTCTTCTTGTCGGCCTCCGTGAACAAGGCCTTGTGGTACGAATAGGGTTCCGTCGCTTCCGTGCTCGGTTTCCGGTGATTCATGACGAACAAGAGGGAGCGCAGGCGGATGCGGATGGCGCCGAGGTTGGACCCTTCGTCGATTTTCAGCAATGTATGGATTTTATGGCCCTGAGCCAGGATTTCCTGTACCTGGTCGGCGACGATGGCGTCGAGGCCGCAGCCGAAGGAGTTGAGTTCGACCAATTCCAGATTGGGCTGCGTGACGATGTACTGCGCTGCCCGATACAGGCGGGAATGGTAGGACCACTGGTCGACGACGCGCAGTTCCTCCGGCAGGTGTCCCAGGGGAGCGACGCCGTCTTCCGTCAGGACGGCCAGGCCCAGGCTGTTGATGAGCTCAGGGATGCCGTGATTGATTTCCGGGTCGATGTGATAGGGACGGCCGCAGAGGACGATGGCCCTGTCGCCGTCTTTTGCCAGCCGTTCCAGCGTGGCCTTGGTCAGGTCGCGGTATTTCTGTTTATACGCTTCTTCCTCATCCCAGGCGGCTAGGGCGGCTTCCTTGATTTCCTTCTTGCCGATATTCCATACGCGCAGCTCTTCCTGCAGGCGCGGTACGATGCGTTTTTTATCGTGAAGCGGCAGGAAGGGGCACAGATAGAGGGTGTTCGTGTCGGACAGGCGTTCCACCATATTGTGGCGGATGACTTCGGGATAGCTCATGACCATGGGGCAGTTGAAGCTGTTGTCCCGGCTGCCTTCCTGGGGGCCGTTTTGGATGCAGGGGTAGAAGATGCGGTCTACGCCTTTTTCCAGCAGGTTTTCGATGTGCCCGTGGACGAGCTTGGCCGGATAGCAGGCCGAATCGGAGGGAACCGTGTCCATGGCCTTTTCAAACAGTTCCTTGGAGGACGGGTCGGACAAGACGACGGTGTAGCCCAGCTTGGTGAAAAAGGTAAACCAGAAGGGATAATCTTCGTACATGTTCAGCACGCGGGGAATGCCGACGGTGCCGCGGGGGCCCTGTTCCAGCGGTTTATACCGGTTGAACAGGAGGTTGTACTTGACCTTGTACATGTTGGGCAGGGCTTTTTTGCGGGCTGTCGTCGAGCCGGCGGCACCCCGTTCGCAGCGGTTGCCCGTAATGAAGGACCGGCCGTCGTTGAAGGTGTTGACAGTCAGCAGGCAGTTGTTGGTGCACAGGCCGCAGTGGCGAATCGACGTGGCGACGGATAAGCCGGCCAACTCCTGGCGGCTGAGCAGCGTCGTCTTGGCGTGGTCGCTATGGTAGGCCGTACGGCAGATGAGGCCCATGCCGAAGGCCCCCATGAGGCCGGCGATGGCCGGCCGGATGACCTGGCGGCCGAGGAGCTTTTCAAAGGCCCGCAGCACGGCGTCGTTGTAGAAGGTGCCGCCCTGGACGACGATGTATTTGCCCAGTTTTTCCGGGTCTTTTACTTTTATTACTTTATATAAGGCGTTTTTGATGACCGAGTAGGACAGGCCGGCGGAAATGTCCGCCAGGGTCGCCCCTTCCTTCTGAGCCTGCTTGACCTTGGAATTCATGAAGACGGTGCAGCGCGAGCCCAGGTCGATAGGGCTTTTGGCCAGCAGGGCCGCCTTGGAAAATTCTTCAATCGACAGGTTCAGCGATTTGGCGAAGGTGTCGAGGAAGGAGCCGCAGCCTGACGAGCAGGCTTCGTTGAGGAGGATGTCTTCGATGTGGCCGTCCTTTAAGCGGCTGCATTTCATGTCCTGCCCGCCGATGTCCAGGATGAAATCGACGTCGGGGCAGAAATGGGCCGCCGCCTGATAATGGGCGATGGTTTCGACTTCTCCGATATCGAGGTGCAGTGCTTCTTTCAGCAGGGCTTCGCCGTAGCCGGTGATACCGGTCTTGGCGATGAAGGCGCCGGCCGGCAGGCGGCTGTACACTTCTTCTATGATCTTCTTGGCGGCCATGAGCGGGCTGCCTTCGTTATTCTGATAGTGCGTATAGAGAATTTTCAGGTCTTCGCTCAGCAGGACGGCCTTGATCGTCGTCGAGCCGGCGTCGAGGCCCAGATAGCACGGTCCGCTGTAGGAGGCTAAGTCGCCGTAGGGGACGGTATGCTGCGAATGGCGTTCCTGAAATTCGCGCAACTCTTCTTTGCTGTCGAAGAGGGGATCGATGCGGTCCGATTTTGCCAAGGAAGAGTCGTCGACGTTTTTTAGCTGGCCCATGAGGTTCATGAAGGACAGGGGCGTTTCGTTGAAGCTGCCCAGGGCCGCGCCGATGGCTACGTATACCTGGGCGTTTTCCGGGGCGACGACGTGGTCGTCGTCTAAGTGCAGGGTCTTGGCGAACTGACGGCGCAGCTGCGGCAAATAGGTCAGCGGGCCGCCGAGAAAGCAGACCGTACCCTTGATGGGGCGGCCGCAGGCCAGGCCCGTAATCGTCTGAAAGACGATGGACTGGAAGACCGACGCGGCGACGTTTTCCTTGCTGGCCCCTTCGTTGAGGAGTGCCTGGATATCCGTTTTGGCGAATACGCCGCAGCGGGCGGCGATGGGGTACAAGGTATCCGATTTTTCGGCCAGGGCGTTTAAGCCGCTGGCGTCAGTGTGGAGCAGCGTTGCCATCTGGTCGATGAACGCGCCCGTACCGCCGGCGCAGTTGCCGTTCATGCGGTGTTCGTTGCCGCCGGTCAGATAGGTAATCTTCGCGTCTTCGCCGCCCAGCTCAATAATGACGTCCGACTGGGGGTAATAGGTGCGGACGGCCTTCGTGCCGGCGATGACTTCCTGGACGAAGGCGATGCCCAGATAGTCTGCCAGGGCGATGCCGCCGGAGCCTGTAATGGCGATGGTGATTTGTTGGTCACCGAAAATCTCATAGGCATTTTGCAGCAAATCCCACACCTTTTGGCGAATATCCGTGTAATGGCGGACATAGCACGCGTGCAGGCATTGCTTGGCGTCGTTGAGGACGGCAATCTTTACCGTCGTTGAACCAATATCAATGCCTATATGTAATATGTTTTTCATGTGAGTCACCTTATCGGCTGCAAAGCCGATCTTTCTGATAATCTATAAATGCAGGCGCCGCGTTTAAAGTAATACGGCGCATATAAGTCTACTCTATATTGTACCATATGGAGTCAAAACTGTAAGGTGCCGGAATGAGAATTCATATGAAAATTTTATCTCCACCTATGAGCGATACGTATACAATTACTTCCTTTTGTTTACTCTTTTGTGTTACAATAACATATAGTTAAGAGACAATATAGGAGGTACTCATGAAAAAATTTGTGACAGAACATCAGTCTCCGTACTTGGACCTGAGCGCAGAAGTATCGGAAATTTTATATGAAGGCAAATCTGATTTTCAAGATATTATCGTAGCCGATTCGAAGGAATTCGGCCGTATGCTCGTGCTGGACGGCGTGTTCCAGACGTCTGACAAGGACGAGTTTATTTATCACGAATGCATTACCCATATCCCGCTGTTTTTGCATCCCAATCCGAAAAACGTCCTCATCATCGGCGGCGGCGACGGCGGCGCAGCTCGTGAAGCCGTGCGCCATCCCGAAGTAGAACACGTCACGATGGTCGACATCGACGGCAAGGTCATCGAGCTGTCGAAGCAGTTTTTCCCGGCGATTTCCAAAGCCATGCGGGAAAACAATCCGAAGCTGACCGTCAAGGTCGGTGACGGCATTGCCTTCATGCGCGAAGCGAAAGATTTCTACGACGTCATCATCGTCGATTGCTCCGACCCGGTCGGCCCCGGTGAAGGCTTGTTTACGTATGAATTCTATAAAGACACCTTTAAGGCTTTGAAGGAAGACGGCTTGTTTGTACAGCAGACGGAATCTCCCTTTATGCACAGCAAGCTCGTGCGGGAAATCAAGGACTGCGTGTCCGATATCTTCCCCATCACGCGCTTGTACACGGCCTTCATTCCCCTGTATCCGACGGGCATGCACTGCTTTACTATGGGCTCGAAGAAGTACGATCCCCTGACATGGGAACCGAACCGCAAGCGCACCTTCCCGACGAAATACTACAACGAAGGCATCCAGCGCAGCGCTTTCGTACTGCCGAACTTCGTAAAAGACGTCCTGTATGGGGAAAAAGATCGCTAAGCGAAAAAAGTACATAAAAATATAATTTTGCTATTGACATTGCATCTGTGAAATGATATTATAATCTACGTTGACGGCGCTTATAGCGCAGCTAAGGGCGCTGTCGCGCAGATTACAATATGGCGGGTATGGTGAAGCGGTCAACACGGCGGATTGTGGCTCCGTTACGCAAGGGTTCGAATCCCTTTACTCGCCCCATAGGGGTATAGCCAAGTGGTAAGGCACCGGACTTTGACTCCGCTATGCGCTGGTTCGAATCCAGCTACCCCTGCCAGCCATGATTCACTAGCTCAGTCGGTAGAGCACCTGACTTTTAATCAGGGTGTCCCGAGTTCGAATCTCGGGTGAATCACCATAAGAAAGCTGTCCAACGGGACGGCTTTTTTTGTTTTCCACAATACATGGATTTCGCATATGCCGCGCTGCAGCCCTTACTAGGTATTAGGCTGTACAGCCAGGGGCTTGGTGGTTTTATAATACATGCTGGGGTAACGACAGCCGTCGTATATCTGCCGCTACCCCTATGTTACAAAAAATTATATAAAAAATGGAGCTGCCATACTGTTAACGTATGACAGCTCCATTTGCATGCTTCTGGAATTTACCAGAAGAATATAATCATATCGAGGATAAAGGTCGGAATCAAGATAGCGCAGGACCAGCCCATGTAACCAAAGAAGCTGGGCATTTTGATCTTGTTTTCTTCGGCGATGGATTTGACCATGAAGTTCGGCGCGTTGCCGATATAGGTGTTTGCCCCCATGAATACGGCGCCGGCCGAAATGGCTTCCAGCATGAGCTGGGACACCGTGCCGACGGAGGTTGCGATGCCCTGTGTCGCGCCGAGGGCTCCCGCCGTCTGGAGGAAGACGAGATATGTCGGCGTGTTGTCCAGGAAGGACGACAGGGCCCCCGTTGCCCAGAACATCTGCCACGGTTCGGACAAGCCCAGTTCCGCGCCGTGGGTCTTCAGGAAGATCAGGGCCGGAATCATGGTGATGAAGATGCCGATGAACAGCTTCGCCACTTCAGCGATGGGCGCGTAGGTAAATTCGTTGAGCTGACGCGTTTCCGTCTTCGTCGTCTTGAGGGATAAGTACGCCGCCAGCAGGATGAGGATGATTTCGACTACCGTCGCATAGGGGAAGACGATTTCATCGTATACGGGAATGCCCGCCCCGTTGGCGAAGAAGGCGAATTCCTTAGGAAGGACGCCGTTGGCGACGACGCCGACGATGATCAGGGCGATGAAGACGATGTTGTGCGCGCCTTCAACGCGGATCGGTTCTTTTTCAGCAGGCTGGTTATCCTGGGGCGAACGGCCGGCGGCCAGCTCCTTTTTGTACAAATGGGAATCGAGGAAGAAAAAGACGAGGAACAGGATGACCATATTAAACAATAAAATAGGCAGGAGATGGAAGGTCCAGGTAAAGGGGACGCCGCGCTGGAAGCCCATGAACAGGGGCGGG
>ULTK01032614.1_pt1 | contig 12966 bp, 8 predicted proteins | sample 1957551 | NCBI WGS metagenome assembly ULTK01 (sample SAMEA4835733, study PRJEB28245) | human gut metagenome | biome: gut microbiome; material: fecal sample | place: Denmark | collected 2008
GGCGATCTGCGTGACCGTGTAAGTGCTTGGAGAGTGGAGCACCTCGTCGAAATAACGTACTTTCGGGGCCTGCAGGCTCAATTTAAGGGCGTTCAGCGCGTTTTCCTTTTCCAGTCCGGATATGTACCGGTCACGCTCTCTCAGCTTGGCTTCCGCCAGTTGCAGGGTCCGCGAGAGCAGTTCCGCGTCCGTTTCCCCCTCTTTTTCCAGCAGGTAGCCGCCCTCCTTGAGCGTGCGGGGGACCAGCTCGTCGAAGATCCAGCTTTCGAACCTCTCGGCCGAGGGCAGGCGGCTACAGGCCATCAGGCGGTACAGGTTCCCCTCGTCGATGAACTTCACTTTCTGCCGGCCGCCTGCCGTCAGGAGGTCGTGGACGCATACCCCCTTCGGCCTGCAATGCCGGTTGACGGCATCCTTGGGATTGGCATATCCCAATGCCGAGGCCACGTCCCTGGCGCAAAACCAGACCCTACCTCCGGCTTCCACGGTCCGGACCTTGCCGAACTCGGGATGTTCTGTTATGACTAACGTGCGCATGTCGTTTACTGTTTATAGGTTGATTCTATCGCTTTGAATATCTCATGGATTACCTGGGGGACGATGGCGTTCCCGTATCCCTTGACGGACTGCTGCCGCCAGGAAGAAAAGGTAATACCGTCCAGCTCGTGGGGAACCCCATCATCTCGGCCACAAACAGGGGATTGAGTTGGAAACTCCTTCCAGTTTGGGCAAAGAAATCGGGAAGGCCTCCCTGCCGCGGGTTCTTCCCCTTCCTTCCAATGTGCTCCAAGGTCGGGAGCAGCCCGTGGAAGTCCAGGAAGTCCGTCAGGCCGTTGGGATTCTTCTCCCCGTCTTCCGTCTCGTGCATGGAGGTGCGCCCCTGACGTTTCCAACGTTCCACCCGTTGCCAGTGGTGTATCTCCGTTGCTGTCGGGGTGGGCAGCAGCATCTCGCGGATGCTCTCCGGCAGGCCCTTCTGTTGGCTTCCGGGTCCCCTTACCTTGAAGTCCGAGGCTATCGGCGTGGGCAACAAACCAGACACGGTCCCTTCTGTGCGGGGCACCGACGGCACAAGCCGGAATAAGCAGCGGCTGGACGGTATATCCTTCACGCTCAAGATCACGGCAGATGGTCTCGACGACGTATTCCTCCCGCTTACGGTATACAGGCTGATCCTCTCCGAACAGAGAGGGCTGACATCCCACGTGAGCCGCCTTGCCGGGCTGTACCACCTGGAGGATGGCACCAACGTTCTCACCAACAATCCAACCGGGCCGGATCTCGTGAATGGCACGGAGCATGTGAGGCCAGAGGTAACGGCTGTCCTCCGCACCCTTTCGCCGGCCGGCAACGGAAAAGGGCTGGCATGGAAAACCTCCTGTGAGGATGTCGATCCGTCCCCTTCATCCCCGAAAATCCGTAGTTGTAATATCCGTATAACTTTCTGCATGGCTGAACCAGTAATTTAAAATTCGGTTACAAAACTCATCTATCTCACAGTGGAAGGCGTTGCGCCATCCCATTCATTCGGCGGCAAGATCTGCCGCACCAAACCCGCTGAACAGCGAGGCATGTACCAACTGTCTCATATTTATTATCTGATTGAAGGTTCCGTTTCTTTTTTTTCTTTCTCCGCCACTTCCAGAATGAAGGCTTTCTCGTCTATCTTCCGGTAGACGCCCCCCATCTCAAGCATGTTCTTGAGCCGGAGGATGTCGGTGATTTCATAGACTGTCATACCGTTCCGGTGGACGAAACGGATGTAGCCTTTCTGTCTTTGTCTTTCCACTTCCTCACGGCTTATCTGCAGCAGTTCGCAGATTTCTTCCAATGTGAAGGTCAACTGCACTTCCTTCGTCGCGCAGGCATAGGCCAGGATACTCAGCATCTGCAGGCATTTGCGATGCGCCTTGACAAGAGACGCAAACTTGTTGCGCTCGATCATGATGACTTTACTTTGATTTTCCATCTTCTATGATTTTTTTACGGGTTTGTTATTTCTGATGTCCGGATTTTCGTCCCTGTATTCCTCACGGAGGAACCGGTATACATCGGAAGCCCAGAAGTATATCTTGCCGCTCAGCTTGAAATAAGGCAGCTTGCCCGAGTTACGCCAGCGGATGAGGGTCCGGTCACAGACTTTCAGCTGCAGGCGCATGTCACGGCTGTCCAGCATCTGTTTGCCATTAAAGCTGGTCATGGCATCCAGTGCCGTTTCCAGCCGGGTGATGAGATCCCGCTGCTCGGAGAAGCTCTTCTGGATTAATGCTTTCAGCATTTCGATGTCTTCATTTCCTGCTTCCATCTTTTGTTCTTTTTCGTTCGTCATTTATCCTTCTTTCTGCCGCAAAGTTTGGGAAAAAGGAAATGTAAAAATAGGGCTGACGGATACCGCCAGCCCTATTTTTTATCTGTAATACACTTATTATCAATATCTATTTCTTTTATTTTTTTTGTTTGCCCGAATAAAACGCGGCAGGATTGGAAGTTGTCTTTAGATTTTAAAAAGTATCGATATGCCTTCGAATTTCCAATAAAAAAAGGACCAGCAAATAATGTCGGCCCTTAATAAAAAGTTTTCGATTGATTTGTTGCACTCGAAAATATTGACTATCTTTGTGATAGAGATATTTGAAATTATGCAGAGAAACGCAATATGCAGCAAGACTTTTGCTACTAATGTGTTACCTGTTACCTTTGAATTTAGCCCTTACTTTTTGATTTTCAAAAAGATAAAATCAATCACTTAGATTTACCGTATAAAACTTACTCATCATTCAATACATATATAGCTAATTAACAGTATATTACCAGATATTGACAGGTTATAAAACTGATTTGGCAACGAATGGTATAGAAAAAATAGATGATAATTTTTGTTAGCCCAAAAGAAATCTGTATATTTGGACAATATTTGTCAAGATTAAAAATGTCAACTATGATAACAGATAGTTTTGGGGAAAGAGTACGCAAACTTCGAGAGCAGGCAGATATGCCGTTGCGTAAGTTGGCTGCATTATTAGATATTGATCAATCTACTTTAAGTAAGATTGAACGTGGAGAACGTAAACCCAATACAGAATTAATAGAAAAGCTATCTGCTATTTTTAGTATTGATAAAAAAGAACTACAAATTAGTTTTATTAGTGACAAGGTGGCTTATGAAGTTCTGTCAGAGGAGTATAGCCAAGAAATATTGAAATTGGCAGAAGAGAAAGTAGAATATTTAAAAGCACATAAAAATAAATAGAGTTTTTATTTAATTATAATGGCTTATGGCATATAAAGTAACACAATCTAAAGAAGAAAGTTTGGAACAGTTGAAGGTGCTGATAAGTGCTTTCGAAAGAGAATATGCCATATATAAAACCACCCAATATAGCGAAGCTCAACTACGGATAGATTTTCTTAACCCATTACTAAAAACATTTGGATGGGACGTTGATAACGAACAAGGCAAATCACAATTTCTCCGTGAAGTAATACAAGAAGAAAGTATTGATGTTGAGGAAGAAGATGTGGTAACCAAGAAAAACCCTGATTATACTTTACGAATTCAAGGCATTAGAAAACTTTTCATTGAGGCAAAGAAGGTATCTATCGATCTAGATAAAACAAATAAGCCAGCTTTCCAAACACGCCGATATGGTTGGAATGCTAACCTAGGAATCTCAATTCTTACTAATTTTGAGATACTTTCTATTTATGATTGTAGGCTTAAACCTGTAGTGAACGATAGTGTTAATACAGCTCGTTATAAATCATTTCACTATTCTCAATTTATTGTTGACTTTGATGAATTATATCGAATTCTCTCTTTCCAGTCAATAGCATCAGGTTATATTGACGAATATTTCTCTCTTGCGCAAAAAGAAACGATTACGTTTGATGAGTATTTTTTGAAACAAATAGAAAATTGGAGAGAAGGTTTAGCAATCGACATTATTGCAAATAATACGGGATTTAACAACGAAGAAATAAATTTCCTCGTTCAGCGATTACTCAATCGAATCATTTTCCTTCGTATTTGCGAAGACAGAGAAATCGAGAAGTACGAAACCCTTAAGCATATTAAGAGTTATGATGAACTAAAAGCACTGTTTGTACGCTCTGACAAAAAATACAATTCTGGACTTTTCGATTTTATCGAGGATAATTTCTCTCTTAACATCAAAATTAATCCAGGTATTCTTATTAGCATTTTCAATGAACTATATTATCCGCAAAGCCCTTATGATTTTTCTGTTGTTGATCCAGCCATTTTAAGTCAGATTTATGAGAGATATTTGGGGAGTAAGATTAATATTGTAGATGATCATACCATTTCTGTTGTTCAAGAACCCGAAGTGGCCGCATCAAGTGGTGTTGTTCCAACGCCTAAACTCATCGTCCGAAATATCGTTAACGAAACCTTTAACCCTTTGTTTTCGGGTAAATCATTACAGCAAATTCAACAATTAAAAATTGCTGACATTTGTTGTGGTTCCGGGACGTTTCTCATATCGGCGTATGATTACTTTCTTGAAAAAATCATCTTAAGTTTGGTTCACATGGGAGGTGATAATTCCCAGGTAATATATAAAACCTTTGACGGCTCTTATCACCTTACAATGCGAGCAAAACACCAGATTCTAACCGATAATATTTTCGGAGTAGATATCAATCCCTATGCTGTAGAAGTGGCTAAATTTAGCTTATTACTCAAACTTCTGGAAAACGAGAATGCTAGTTCAATAGATGATTTCCTTGCCAAATATGACACAAAAGCTCTTCCTAATTTGGATAGTAATATCAAGTGTGGAAACTCATTAATTGATGACACTTACTTCACCTATAAGCCAGAAGCCATAGAAGACAATAGTTTACTTTTCAAAATAAAGCCCTTTAACTGGAATGATGAATTTGACTTCTTAAGGCAATCCAACGGATTTGATGCTATTATTGGTAATCCACCATATGTAAGAATCCAGAATATAGCAAAATTTTCAAGTGAAGAGATTTTCTTTTTTCAGAATAAAATTTCTGGTTATGAAGTTGCCGTATCTGATGCTTTTGATAAATACTACTTGTTTATTCAAAGAGCAATTGAATTACTTAACGACAATGGGATGTTAGGCTACATCGTTCCGCATAAATTTTTCATTGTAAAAGGAGGTAAATTTCTTCGTCGATTTATAATTCAAAAAGCATCGATACAAAAAATCATACATTTTGGAGTTAGTCAGGCGTTCCCCAATCGTAGTACTTATACTGCGATTTTAATACTGGACAAGAAAAAAAGAGATGATTTTTACTTTAAACGCATTCGTGTTTTTTCTCCTGAATTTATAACAGGAGCTATAAAATATGATACCTATAAATCGGCTTTGTTCAGGGAAAATCCCTGGGTATTTGTGTCTAAAAGCACTGAAAGTATTTTTAACAAATTGAGAAGTCCACAAACGGCTCCGCTTAGTTCTATTGCCGAGATTGCTGTTGGTCTGCAAACAAGCGCAGATAAAATTTACATCTTTCAACCAATTGAGGAAACTGAAACCACATATCGTTTCAAATATAAAAACAATATATACGAAGTAGAAAAAGCTATATGCAAACCTTGTTTGTATGATCTCTCGCTCGAATTATTTGATACAGTAGCTTCCAACGCTAAAATTATTTTCCCGTACATAATTCAAGGAGGGAAAGCCGAAGTTTTTTCAGAACAGCATTTCCAAACCAATTTCCCGTTGACATGGGGGTATTTAAATGAACATAAAGACATACTCGTTAAACGAAGTATTAATGGTAGCAAAGAACCCAAATGGTATCAATATGGAAGATCGCAAAGCTTAACCCGATTCCATGATACCCCCAAATTAATCTGGCCAGTTCTGTCTACGAAGCCAGGGTATGTATTTGATGCAAATAATCTGCAATTTACGGGAGGAGGAAACGGCCCATATTATTCTTTATTTGCTAAGTCTAGTTATTCTTTGCATTACATATTGGGAATTCTTTCTCATCCAGTAATCGAGGCCATGGTTAAATCCGGTGCCAGTGAATTCAGAGGGGCATATTATTCTCATGGCAAGCAGTTTATCGAGAATTTACCAATCCGATTGATCGATTTTAATAATAAATCAGAGGTTACTCTATATAAAGAGATAATCAAAGCCGTCAACGGATTAATAGAGACGAAGCAGGCAAGTAAGGGTATACATATAACATCCGAGAGAAGGGTTCTTCAACGTAAAATGAACCTACTTTGGAATTTACTTATTTCAAAAGTCAATTTGCTCTATGGATTATCAGATGAAGATATAAGAGAGATTGAGGCTGATGAGTTGTTAAATAGTGACATAAATGAAGACTAATATAGTAGTGGAGAAAATAGAGAATATAGATTCGAAGAAACTTCGTGGTGGGTATTACACACCACAGGAGATCACTGACTTTATTTGTAAATGGGCAATTAACAGCCCTGCACAGAAAGTCCTGGAACCAAGTTGTGGCGATGGAAATTTTATAGAGTCTGCCATACGACGGTTTAATAAATTAGGAGTTGACGGCAATAATTTATCTGGATTGATAAAAGGAATTGAGTTGATCGATAAAGAAGCCCAAAAATCCAAAATAAGAGCAGCAAAATACGGTTTAAATTCAAATACAATTCAGAACGCAGATTTCTTTAGCTATATTTCAACAGCTAAGGAAAAATTTGATGTGGTTATTGGTAACCCTCCTTTCATCCGTTATCAAAACTTCCCTGAAGAACATCGGGAGTTGGCACTTAAAATGATGCATGAATTAAAACTGCATCCCAACAAACTTATAAATATCTGGGTTCCATTTCTTGTTATTTCCGCCAGTAAATTAAAACCCTCTGGAAAGTTAGCAATGGTTATTCCGGCAGAATTATTCCAAGTAAAATATGCCGCGGAAACAAGAGTATTCCTCTCTAACTTTTTTTCGAGGATTACTATTGTTACATTTAGAAAATTAGTTTTTGATGATATCCAGCAGGAAGTAGTATTGCTTCTTTGCGAGAAAGATTTAGCTGACAACCATGGAATTAGGGTTATTGAAGTCGAGAATTTGGTTGAACTTGAAAATATTGATTTTGATATTATTCATCAATCAGACGTGAAGTATCTTGACCATTCGACAGAAAAATGGACAAAATATTTTTTGAATGAAGATGAAATTCAGCTTTTAAGAAAGATTAAATCTGATAACAGAATCTTGCCATGTTCAACGATTATGGACGTTGACGTAGGTATTGTTACCGGGAAAAATAATTTCTTTATGCTTAATAAAGAAACTGTTTCCGAAAAAAAGCTCATGCCCTACACAACTCATGTGGTAGGCAAATCAAATTATTTTAAAGGAATTGTATACAATGAGGAAGACTTTCAGAAAAACTCAGAGGCAAATCTTCCTGTTTATCTATTTATTCCTCCTGCAAAGGATTATGCTACATTACCTAAAGAATGTCGGGACTATATTTCTTATGGGGAAACACAAAAATACCATGAAGGTTATAAGTGCAGTATCCGAAAACTCTGGTATTTGACACCTTCTCTATGGACACCGGATGCCTTTGTTTTAAGACAGGTGGGGGATTATCCAAAACTTATACTTAACCAAGCAGAAGCATCTTCAACAGATACAATTCATAGGGTACGCTTTAAAACCAAAGCCATAAGTGGGGAAACTATTGCTCTCTCATATCTTAATTCTTTAACTTTTGCTTTTTCCGAAATAACCGGTAGAAGTTATGGTGGCGGAGTTCTTACTTTTGAACCAACCGAGATAGAGGAACTACCTTTGCCCATATTGGGAAAGCATAATATTGACTTTAAACGAGTAGATTCTTTAATCCGACAGAGAAAGATTGAAGAAGTTCTTGATATTGTTGATAGAGAATTGTTGATCAAACAACTTAAATTTTCAGAGAAAGAGGTCAAAACTTTAAGAGGGATATGGAAGAAACTATCCGGCAGAAGAACTAATAGAAAAAGTAAGTAACATAAATATTTACATTATGAGAATATCTTGTCTTGAAATACAAAATTTCAGAAAATTAAAATCTTCTCGAATTGATATTGCAGATGATAGAACGATATTTGTCGGGGCTAACAATAGTGGTAAAACTTCTGCTATGGATTGTTTGATTTTATTTTTCAGAGACAAGAAAAGTTTTACTACACAAGATTTTACTCTATCCAATTGGAGAGAAATCAATAAAATTGGAAATGATTACATAGTCTATTCTAAAGAATCAGATTTAGATGAAAACAAGTTATCTATTTCTGCTTGGCAACCATTCGTCCCACAATTAGATGTGTGGATTAATGTGGAAGAAAATGAGATACATTACGTGAACCGGATTATTCCTACGTTGGATTGGGCTAGTGGGAAATTGGGTATTCGATTAAGGTTTGAGCCTAAAGATATAAAAACTCTGTATACGGATTATACTACAGCTAAATCTACAATTGAAGAATTAACGAAAGATCGAAGCAAAAAGGCAACGAAATTATGGCCTATTCACTTGTGGGATTTTTTACAGAAGAAATTACACACATATTTTACAGTCAATGCATATATTCTTGATCCTAGTAAATTTGGGCAGGGAGATACGCCTCAACTACTTTCAGAAGATAATATACCTATTGATTTCGATCCTTTTCAAGGTTTAGTAAAGATTGACATAATTAATGCTCAAAGAGGTTTCTCAGACCCTAATACTCCTGAAACGGGTATTAGTAACTTGTCCAGCCAACTACGTGAATACTACTCAAAACATATAAATCCAACAGAGACTATAGATGCCACTGACTTGGATGCATTGGAGGCAATTGAGGAAGCGAATAAGGCTTTTGACATACGATTAGAAGCTGGCTTTTCCTCCTCTCTCGATGAATTGAGAAACCTGAATTACCCTGGATTTGGTAATCCGGAAATAAGCATTTCAACCAAAGTCAGTCCGGTTGATGGACTCAAACATGATTCGGCAGTCCTTTTCAATGTTCAAAAAGGGGAAACAGACGAACAATGCCTAAGGTTATCGGAAAAATACAATGGTTTAGGATATCAGAATCTAATTTCTATGATTTTCAAACTCATTCGATTTAGAGATGAGTGGATGAAAGTCGGGAAAATTGCCAAAAATTCGACTCATGAGATAGAACCTTTACATATTATTCTGGTGGAAGAACCGGAAGCACATTTACATGCTCAAGTGCAACAAGTGTTTATACGTAAAGCATATGATGTATTAAGAAATCATGCTCGTCTTAAAGAGAAGAAAGACTTCTGTACACAATTAATTATCAGCACACATTCAAGTCACATCGCACATGAATGTGATTTTAAGTCTTTGCGCTATTTTAAACGGAATATTACCCAAAACCAAATTCCGACTTCAACAGTTATAAACTTATCCAAAACATTTGGTGCGGAAGATGAAACAACAAAATTTGCAAAAAGGTACTTGAAAACGACCCACTGTGATTTGTTCTTTGCAGATGCCGCAATTCTCATAGAAGGGCAAGCGGAAAGAATGCTACTACCTTTCTTTATTAATCAAGAATTTCCGAAGCTCGCTTCTGCATATATTTCATTGCTGGAAATCGGCGGAAGTCATGCTCATCGACTAAGACCACTAATTGATGATCTTGGTATAATCACCTTGATTATAACTGATATAGACTCTGTTGATCCGAATGCACATAGGAGATCAGTTCGTCCCGAAAAGGGGAAAAACTACGTCACTAATAGTTCTACGTTAAAGCAATGGACTCCTGCTAAAGAATCTATTGAGGAGCTTGTTGATTTAGCATCAACTAAAAAGCAATCCTCAAATGGCTTGGTGAGAGTCGCATACCAATATGGCACTAAAATCACTTTTAAAAATAAAGTAGTCACTGTTTATCCCTATACATTTGAAGAAGCACTAGTTTTTGACAACATTGATCTATTCAAATCAATGAAGGGAGATGGCTTGATAAAGAAATATTCGGAAGCACTGAATGAATCGACAATTAAAGAATGTTTAAGAAAAATGTTTGAAGCATTGGATAATGCAAAAAAGGCAGAATTTTCTTTGAATCTACTTTTCATTGATGACACGAAAAAAATCAAAACTCCAACATATATTTCAGAAGGTCTAAAATGGCTTTCAGAAATATTAGAGAAAAACAGCAGTAACTGTAGTATGTCGGTTTCTTCAAATGCTATAAAATGATAACAGATTACGATAATTGCCTAGATGACAAAGTGGATGAAGAACTTTTGGCTTGTTTGAATCTTCAAAATCCTAAAAGTTTCTTCCTATTTGCCGGTGCTGGCTCCGGAAAAACAAGGTCATTAGTCAATGTTCTAGAGCAAATCAAAGATAAGTACGGAGACGAATTGAAACTCCGTAGAAAGAATGTTGCCATAATAACTTATACAAATGCTGCCTGTGATGAAATTATTCACCGCTTAAAAAATGATCCCACATTTGCCGTTTCAACAATACACAGCTTTGCATGGGAATTAATCAGACATTACACGGCAGATATTAAGAACTGGCTACGTAATACACTAAACAAAGAAATAGACGAATTAGAGATTGAAGAATCGAAAGGGCGTCCTGGAACTAAAACATCTGTTGATAGAAAAAGGAAGATTGAGAATAAGAAAAATCGGCTTTCGACATTAGATAGAATATCAAAATTTGCATATAACCCTAATGGCGACAATATAGAAGATAATTCGTTAAGTCATACTGAGGTCATTAGCATAAGTGCTTTTTTCTTAGAAAATAAGCCTCTCTTTCAAAAAATATTAATTCAGAAATATCCTATTTTGTTGGTTGATGAAAGTCAGGACACTAAGAAAGAATTAATAAATGCGCTATTCATGGTTCAAGAAAAGAATAAAAACTTTTCTCTTGGGTTGTTTGGGGATACTATGCAAAGGATATATACTGATGGGAAAGAGAATCTAGGTACCAATCTACCTAATGACTGGTATAAGCCTGAAAAGAAATTAAATCATAGATGCCCTAAAAGAGTGGTTACCCTTATCAATAAGATTCGCAGTGATGCAGATGGTATTGAACAACTTCCAAGAACTGATAAAGAAGATGGTTTTGTTCGTTTCTTCATTATTCCTTCTGATGTTGACAACAAAATAGCCATTGAAAATGCGATAAAGCAGAAGATGGCAGAAATAACAGGGGATGATTTGTGGATTAATAGTAGCGATGAGAAGGCTGTAAAAACGCTGACATTGGAACACCATATGGCTGCTAAAAGAATGGGATTCGACGATTTATTTGCTTCTTTATATAAAGTTGAACGCTATCGAATCGGGTTATTGGATGGCTCTCTACCTGGAATACGATTCTTTACTCAATTCGTTCTTCCTCTTATTGAGGCGAAAAGGAATGGGGATGAGTTTGCCGTTTCAAGAATTGTTCGACTGAATTCGCCTATGTTTAAGAGAGAAAATATAAAACTCCATGAAAAGCAAACTGATGTTATCAAAAGTGCTAATACCGCTGTTAATAGTTTGTTTTCGCTCTGGAAAAATAATGACAATCCAAAGTTACTTGATATTTTAAATAACATTGCAAAATCTAAGCTGTTTGTTATTCCGGATAGCCTTAAAGTTATTGCGCAGCGTACAGATAAGGACTCTGTAATAGTAGATGATTCATCCAAAGATATTGATGAGTCGATTGCGGCATGGGATGAAGCATTATCAACTACATTTGAGAAGATTATTAAATATAACGACTACATTTCCGATAAATCGATGTTTGGTACGCATCAAGGCGTTAAAGGTTTACAGTTCGATAGAGTATTAGCTATTCTTGATGATGATGAAGCCAGAGGTTTTTTGTTCAGTTATGAAAAATTGTTTGGAGCTAAAGAGACTAGCGATACCGATAAAAAAAATATGAAAGTTGGAAAGGAAACTAGTATAGATAGAACTCGCCGATTATTCTATGTGATATGTAGTAGGGCCATGAAAAGTCTTGCAATTGTTGCATATACCAACAATGTTGATGCCGTAAAGAATACAGCAATAGACAATGATTGGTTTACTAAGGATGAAATTCTTCCTTTAGATTTACTTGCAATTAAATAAAAGCCGCAAATAGTGGAACTTAGATAAAGGTGTTCAATGTTATCTTCATCAATATTGACTGAAGTTTTACTATAATCTGTCAAACTTTTCCAAAATAAGATACTATTTCTTTATTACTTCATAAAAGAAATCTGCCATTTCACTATAAGTATGTTCACGTCCTTCCTTTAATTTAGATAATATAGATTTCTCAGAATTTTCAATTGCTATATCAAGATTTCCTCCATTGGCAAGCAAAAAATTATGTAATCCTTTGCATTTTCTACTAAAAAAATCCTCGGTCTTTTCATAATTACAAATATGCTCCAATTCCTTAGCTAATTCATTAGAGCTATTAAATTGTTGTGTTGTGTATTTGAAATGATACAAGAACCATATTTCCAAACAGCGCTCGTTCTCAAAAAAACGTATTAGACTTTCTGTTCCTTGCCGCTTCTTGATGATCGTTTTTTGATGATATTTTGTTTTCAGTCTTAAATAGTTCTCTCGATTACGCCCTTCTTTCTTATTATCCATATCAATTAGACAGAATATCATATTATATCCGTCATCGATGCATTGTTCTATTCGACGTTCCAATTCAGCCATACTGGTGGCATGATTTGGAACTACTGGTTTCACTTGTGCATGGATAACACCTTCCAATGACTTCAAATAATATTTCTCAGTCGGCCCTTCACCAATAACAGCTATTGTAGTTCTTGTTTTTCGCATTTTCATATTACTTCCTTAAAAAATGGAACCTAATTCCGGTTTAGCACCGAGTTTCCCTGTTCTATATGCCTTATAAAGAGATAAATTCTTGTGCAATCCAAATTCAGAAGCACAATAAAGTTCAGTAGA
>ULTK01055062.1_pt1 | contig 12764 bp, 6 predicted proteins | sample 1957551 | NCBI WGS metagenome assembly ULTK01 (sample SAMEA4835733, study PRJEB28245) | human gut metagenome | biome: gut microbiome; material: fecal sample | place: Denmark | collected 2008
AGCAACAGGAACCTGTTCCACCGAATCCTGTAACGGCTTAGCAGGCACTGATTTTAAATCCATCTTCTGTCCATTTGCCAAAACCAGCGTTGCCTTTTGTTTACCCATCTTCTCCGACCGGATCATAGCAATACGAACTTCATCCGAAATCACCGGCTGAGAATCCATCAGCCGCAAAGTCCAAAACCATATTGCAAAACCAATTATCGGCAATAAGAAAATTGCAGCATAGCGTCCTATTTTGATCCAACGAGCAGAACGAATAGAGAAATGCTTTTTCTGAAACCTTTCCCAAGCACGTGCCTCATCTACCTGGGCAAACTGTTTATACCTGTCAATCAAACAAGCCTCACGCATCAGACGATCATAGTTCTCTCTATTTTCTTGAGAACTATCAAGCCATGACTGCAACTGTTTTTTATCTTCTTCCGAAGCGTATCCCAACAACTGATCATGGATAATAGAATTTATACTTCTTTTACGCTTTATCATATTATTTCAGGTTATTTATAGTAAAGACGACTAAGAAGAAAAAATGAGGGACAGGATTCTGAAGTTTTTTTATTCAAAAGACACTTTATTTAGTTAGAAGACTGTTCTTTTTGTACAATAATCAAGAAAAACAACGAACATTTTGTTCATTGCAAACAGGTGTTAACAAGTAAAGCAGATTGAGTGTTATACTTCTTTTTAGAGAAATAACATTTGTAATAATAGAAAATGATAGGAGCCTAGTTTTTTTCTAAGGAAGGACATTGCTCTCTTCTTTTGAGTCTTCACAGTTTCAAGAGAAACATGGAGTGCAGTGGCAATCTCCTCGTTCTTCTTGCCTTCCATATACATCAAAAAAACTTCCCTGCATCGATCCGGCAGCGCATCAATTGTCTGAAGAAGCTGGCGATAGACTTCTTCACTAAAGAAGCCCTCTTCCTCCTCTTCCATCCTAAATGTAGTGGAATGACTATCAAGCATCTTCTGAAGATAGTTGCCTTCCACATCCTTATGTTTCAAATAATCCAAGGAAGCATTTCTGACAGAGTTATACAGATAAACCCTGAATGAAGCCAGAGACCGGAAAAACATCTTTTTCTCCCAAATAGTGGAGAATAACTCCTGGACAATATCTTCTGCAGATTCTGAATCTCCGACAATTGTTATTGCATAGCAAACCAATGCTTTATAATAGTTCTTATAAAGCAGTCGGAAAGCAGCCGCATCCAACTTATTAATTTGTTCTATGGAAATCTCATTGTTAGTCATTTCGGGAGTTTTGCGCCAAAAATACAAATTAAATAATAATGTTCTATACAGAAAGACTGATATTTTTCTTTCGGACAATCTAGTTGTATGGTACTTTCCAAAAGATATCCGCCTATAAAAGATTCACCCGGATTTACATTCGACAATGTAAACCCGGGTGAAAAATGCTCAATATTGCATAGAAGAAATCTTTAAAAACATCTCTTACAATATTGTTTTCATAGAGACAAATTAATTAAGAGAGAGTTTATGTAATAGAGATTTATTCAATTTCCGTTGCTTTATTGATGCGGTAGATCAACAGGTCATAATGAGAACGATCTGCCTCAGGAGCCGTCGAAATTGCTTTCTTGAGCATGTCTTTCGTACGCATCAACAAGTCAAAATAGTAAGCAGCTATTTTTGTCTGGTTGGTATAGATTGGCGGAATTGAAGAGAAGCCTGCTACTTCTTCTGCATTTTGCAATGAATGCATCTTCATATCCACCTTTCCGCCATTTCTCAAAGCAGCCAGATTGATCTCCGGTTTGCCTGTAGCCGCAAATCCTGTTTTTGAGGCTTTGAAACTACCAATAGGCGCAGTTGCTGTCGATGTTGAAATAATACTTTCCAGAAACGCTGTCTGCAGTGCTCTATCGAAATTCTCCAACGGACGATGCTTCAAGACACCTTCCCAAACTATTCCATAGATATCATCCAGATATTCCGAAGCAGTATATGCTGCATCCGGGAAGCGTTCTGTACAAACCTCGACATAAGGCAGACGTCCGAAAATACCATTAAAGATATCCAAACGTAAACGGTCAGCCTTCTTATCTGAAATTTCAAATTCATTCAAATGAGCGGTATCGTCCACCCAATCCAGATTCTTTGCCAGTTCCAATGCCTTGCTCAAAGCTGCTTTCTGTTTCTCACGATCTACCATTGAATAACTTGGTATCGCATCCTTCTCGCGAATATCATTCAAATAAATACCGCCAATATAACTCAGTATTGCATAAATACGCCCGCTCAGTCTTTCACTAAGGGCAGAGTGTACACGTCTGCGCATTAAAAAATCACGGTCTTCCTTGGCAAACCAACTATAATAGTTCTCAAATCCTTTGCGGACATTGGGAAGCATATAGTCGAATGATTTCAAATGGTCATCTCCCAAACTTCCGCGACTATTACGAGGATCAGAATCAAAACGTGACTGATTACGTATATAAGCATAATATGGATCTCCCGTATGTTCACGAATCCAGCTATCCAATGTCTCTTTTTCTTCCTGTAATGAAGAAGCATAGATAGGCTGATATAAATATTTAATCACCAGTTCGTCATATGGACCAGGCTTTGTATTAACCAGACACACTCCATTACGAACATCCTCCTCCGTAGCTACGTCATTAATGATTACGCCTCCCATAACAGAAGAAGCTAGACCATACTTTTGAGTAAAGCTTACCGAACGCAACGAATCCACCGGATAAGCACAGGAAGCTCCCCAGTTCATTGCTAGTCCCAGTCCGGTTCCTACAGCCTGAGCAATAGCAGCCTGAATCAACTCACCCTGTATCTCCTGCGGGAAAACAGTAGTACGCACACGAGGATCAATAGCAACAGTGGCCCCTATACGGTCAGCATACTGAACACTGATCATATTTGCATTAATCAGAATAGACGCGTTCAATATTTCACCGGTACGTGTATCTGAGTGTATCGTTGTCTGTGCCGAATTCAGCCAAGAAGCCGAATAACGTATTGTCATACAGTCAAAGCTGTTTGCATTGAACAATGTGTCATTCTTCGGGAATTCTTTCACACAAATAACATCTTTAAAGCCGATCTTCTCAAATGCCTTATTCCATGATTCCGCACCAGCCTTGATATACGGATTCCATTTGACAGGCATCAGACTGTCGATATAGAACACCAGTTGTTTGACTGGCCGAACCAGCTCGCCACGGCGATAGGCAGCAGAGTCGGAAGGCTCGATACGCCAGCGTTTTGCATAGCGTATACTCTTCACTTCCTGAGTTGCCCCTGAATAATCACTTTTCAATTGTGTAGTCAATCCCAAACGTGAGTCAGCCAGGCGAGGAGTCATCGGCTCCTCGGGCAGAATACAAAGCATTTTAGTGACGACTGCTGTCAACGGTACGTCTTTGTACATATTGTATGCTCCCATCAGCGTATGGTCGACAGTATATGACAACTCTTCACATACACTTATATGATTTTCTGAAGCCGATACACCCAAAATAGCAGATTTATCCGATTGCAGAGAATGATCGCGCGACACGAATCCATAGTATCCGTTAGCCGATGTCGAAGGGAAAGGTTTGGTAAAAGCAGATCCCTCCAAAAATAATCCCTTCATATCTACCACAAGTGCAGAACTATCCGGAGTGCAAGCCAATACCTTAAAGCTTTTGAAAATACCCGGATTATGCGCATTGTCCAACGCACGTGCGATATAAGCATCACCACTGGTATTTACCGGCTTACTCAATAAAGGCATACGTGCCACAAGAGTTGAATCGATCATCTCAAAACGGAAACGTACGTCGGTACCCCCTAACTGTCCGGGAGCTCCTTCACCACCGTCACTCGTATTTTCAATAGAAGAAGCAAACAGCATCTCACGGCCTAACATGGCAACCGGGAACTCCACATACACTTTCCCTTCCACCTTATGAATAGTCATCAGCCCGTGTGCTGTCTGAACTTTCTTATTCTTGAACAGCTTCTGATATGGTGTCAGATTTTCCTTCTTATCTTCTTTTTTCTTCTTTTTAAAAGGCCAGAAAGCATTTCCTTCCTGTGGCAGGCAACATGCAAAAAGAAGCAATAAACAAAGTATCTTACTATATCTATTTCTCATACTTCCTATCATTTTAATGCCTGGTCAATTTTGTACAACAATAAGCGGTAGTGGCGTTGTGTATCAGCCGAACCGGTAGAAGCACTCGCTGCAACCAGACTACGAACCTTCTTCAACTCACCGTAGTATATATGTTCCATCGGTTCGATCGGTGCTTTCAGATCTACATCATCATCAAATCCACTGATTTCCTCCAAACGGGCAGCCTGCATCTCACGAGGCTTGTTATTAAAACATCCCATAAATTCCTCCGAGATGATTCCGAAACGTTCGCGCGAAGCAGTTTTCAGCCATTCGGGCACTTCAATGTGAGCATACATATCTGCGATACCTTTACGGGTAGCATTCTTTGCAACCCCTGCAACCGAACCTTCAATCAGCTTCGTCAGATAATTCATCTGCAAACGCATTTCTGTTTCTGTCAAAGTTCTTCCGGCACGGGTAGGAGCCCATACAAAACGTTCTATATCGGCAAGATATTCTTTCTGGGTATAAGGAGCTGATGTCGCCTTACCCGAACAGATAGCCACCGCACCACAACGAGACAAGATACCATCAATAATTGCATCTTCCATCTGCATGGCCACAGAAGTACGGATAGGGAATTCTTTCAGAGTTTCGCGTGCATCCAGCCACGAAAGGTCCTTCAGTTCATTCAATAAGAAGTTCAAAGCCTTTTTTTGTTGTTGCTTCGATACAGTTTTAAAGCTTGGGCGCTGATCACCGTCATAGCGTTCGTTCAGATAAATACCACCGATATCTCCCAAAACGAAAGTCAAATAACGTACGTAAGCATATACAATTTCGTCATAAACAGCCGTGCGGAACTCAAAATCCTTATCCTTATCCGCTACCCAATCATTGATATGCTTTAACAGATATTGCAAGTTGCGACGTCCATATTCAGAAGCTTTCACCGGGTCATCTCCCAAGTCTTCCTCTACTGAACTTGGGTCAAAACGACGTCTGAATTGTTGTTTACCATAGCGATATTTAACATCTCCAGACTTCTCACTGATCCATTTATCCAAAATAGGAATTTCTTCCTCTGCCGTTTTAGCCTCAAAAATCGGGGTGTACAGCCAGGCAATAGCATAGTAATCATACGCTCCCAGTTCCGGAGGAGTCAAACGCACGCCTCTCTCTTTATCACCCGGTTGAGCAATATAATTGTTACGGGCATAGTCCATAATAGAGTAGGTCGTACCAAACTCCTGAGTAAACTTCGGATCGCGCAAAGATTCCACAGGGATAGAAGAAGAACCTGCCATATTGTGCATCAATGACAATGTATGTCCTACCTCATGCGAGAGCACATAAGCGATACAATCTCCCAGCAAGTCTTCACGCAAAACAACATCACGTACTTCCTCATCAGCAGGGGCAGTCTGCAAGAAGCGCCAGTACTGAACCAACTGCACAATATTGTGGAATACCGTAACAGATGCATTAATGATTTCTCCGGAACGCGGATCTATCCAAGAAGGTCCCATCGCATTGGCCACCGTAGACGGAGCATAACGTATACAGGAATATTTGATATTCTCCGGATCGAAGTTCGGATCATCTTTCGGGAAATCTTTTGCAATGATGGCATTCTTAAAACCGATCTTCTCAAATGCTTTCTGCCATACTTCAACTCCTTTATGGATATATTTATTCCAACTCAACGGAAAAGTATCATCAATGTAGAAAACAATAGGTTTCTTCGGCTCTACCAGTTCGCCACGGAGATAGGCTGCTGAATCCGATGGCTCCAGATTCCATCTGTGAGCAATGTGACGAGTACGCAACCCACGACCTTCGGAAGCAAATTCTACTACAGAGTGTTCAAAAATACCAATACGTGGATCAGCATAACGGGGACGCATCGGTTGTTCAGGCAACAGAATGAAGCTACGGTTCATAACCGCAGTAAACGGCATTTTCTTCACTGCATAATTTCCCTTCATACCCACGCTGATTTTGTAGGTCAGTAAAGAACGTATACTCACATTATCCTCAAAGCCTTTGACTCCCTGAATAAATGAGCTTTCCTTCTCAAAATCCTTACTAATATCGGCTCCCATCATCTCCATCATTGAATATGGAGAGAATGGAGAAAGGTTTTTTTTATCGCTCAGCAGATAGTCTGTCATATCGAATACCACTGCCGTGCTATCGTTATTATATGCTTTGATCTCGAATGTTTCAGCGATTGCCGGCATGGTACTGCTTACCAAGCGCTTCTTGATTTCACGATCTTCAGAGAACTGCCCTGCCTGTACACGACGCAATGTAATAGTTGAGTCGCGTTGCACAAAACGAATCAGAAAAGGATCACCTGACTTCTCTCCTACACAGCCGAACTGGTTATCGGTCGTTTCCACGATGGTAGAACCAAGTAGAATATCCCGATTCATCACCTTAATCGGCAATTCAAAGTAAATTTTATTGTCCAACTTGTGAAGAGTAATGAAACCTTTAGCCGTGGTGACTTTCTTGTCTTTAAACAGTTTGTCGTACTTGGTTTCCTTCTTCTCTTTCTTTGTAGTCGCTTCGGTAGAAGCTTTCTTCTTGTTTTTCTTCTTAGCCACAGCAGGGCTGATAACAGCCCCACAGAGTGCGACTAAGAGAAGTAAATACAGTTTTTTCAACGTCTTATTATTTTAATAATTAATAGAAATATTCGTTCCAACTCATGTTCCATCTATAGAAAACCTGCACCACCCGTCCGAAGTCTTTCTCATGGAAAAGAACGAAGTCATTTTCCGCATCAGTTACTTGAATAGTATTTCCTCCGTTGATGACATATCTATCTAAATTGGGTTCTCCATCAGCACTACGTATTCCCTTCAGAATAACAACATCTCCATTTTCTAATCCAACCATGAGGCATCTATTGTAATAAATATTCACGTTCATAGAGGTGATATTTGACTCGAATTGTGCACACGGGTATAATGTACTGTTAGACATATAATAAAGATACAACATATTATCTTTACTGATAAACATATATGGAGCCTGCTCCTGATAGTTACAAAGAGCAAAACTATTCTTGGCACTTCCATTGATCACGTTTCCAAGGCCTACCATTTCTTCCTGAGACTCAAACTTGGTTGGGACTGCACTCATTTTTCCATCATAGGCTTCTACAGTAAACTTCTGAAGATAAAACTTACCCGTTGTTTGATTTTCAATAACAGCCATATAAGACATAGTGAAGTCTGTTCCTTTGGAAGACGCTCCTACAAAATGTACTTTATGATTTCTCATATCATTCAGCTTAGCATCCCCTTCTTTATAATCTCCTTCATCCACTTTTAAAGGAAGTGCTTTTCCTACACGAGTTTCTCCCGAATCATAATCAACATAATCACCAATATGCAAATATTGGGCAGAGTTCTTATCATAACACAACAATCCTGCCTGATAGTCAAAACGAGTATAAGCAATCATACTACCATCCACTTTCACTTCTCCTTTGGCATCCGATGTGAGCGGACGATCGATAAAACGACCGGTATTAAACAGTTTATTCGTTTCCTTAACACGTGTATAAATTGTTCCGTCTTCACCAATAGCCAATGAAAGTATCTGCAAATCCATCACGGCCGCCGGAACAAATCCCTCTGGATACGTTTGCTTCAAAAAAATCTGAGACAAAGTTGCTTTCTGTTGGTAAGTACTTCCCGAAACGTCCAATGCGCCTTGTCCTCCTTTCTGTGCAACCCATAGCCAGCTAGCTTCTTCTTCACCTCCCCACGAACTTGTCCAATGGGGATATACAGACATCGGACCGGTTCCCATCGGGTGTCCATTGATCATTTGGTAAACATCCCGAACTGCTGCCGAGGGAGTATTAAAACCACTTACGTGACGTATAAAAGCCAATGTACTGTTACCGTCTTTTTCGGAAAGAACTACCCAGCCATCGGCTGCATATTTAGAAGAAACGGTAATATAAATATGGCCAAAGTAGGTTACTCCCGTATTTTTGTCTAATACTGCCAATTGCAAAGCTTTATCGTTTGCGACTGTATCGGCCACCCATTCCAAATTACGCGTATGCGAAATCTTCTTGCCTGCAAAAGACCATTCATAATCAAGATTGGTACTTTCCTGCCCCAAAGCGAATGTTAATTTCGGAGTACATGTAACGACATCACCTAAAGCGTAAGACGGGTGTTTATCTTCCATTTCTACAGTAATCTCAATATCATTCATCTCCCTATATTCATAGTTTCCCTTATCTTCATAACAAGCTGTCACTATGAAAAGAAGAAATATTGCTGCAAATAATGTATGTATCTTCATAATTCTATATCTAATTAATCAACGGGAATTTCCATCGGGAACTCCTGACCTGTTTTATCATCTTTATCCATTATATTGTTTTCTGCTACGTAGTATTTAAACTCAAGCGATGCCTGGCGTTTTTCCGCCGTACTAAGCGCACCAAAGTTCGATATTCCGGAGAATGTCACAAATTCTACGTATTTTTTCCGGGAATATGTACCTAAGAATAATTTGGTTACTTCACTATTCCACCACATTGGTTTGCTTATTACATTATTAAAAACAATCGTTATCTGATCAAAACCCGGCATCGAACCCGCAAAATTCTCATTACTTTCCAATCGCAGACACAGTTTTACATCCTCTTTCAGATTGTCTGTCTTTACCAATACCACTTCTAAGGTATCTTTAGGCATTCCTGCCTTAAACAGAGGCGATTCAGGCAACCGATAATTCTCGGGCAAAGCATTTGGTGTCTCGCCTTCTTTCACTTCTTCGTTCACCACCACCAATTTATAGGGAGCATCTTTCTCAAAAGGCTTACCGATAAGTGCCAATCCTATTTTTACCACAACCTCGTCACTTGTGGGATAGTTGTTGAATGAGACACTAATTTCCTCTTCTTCACCATCTTTTAAATGATTGAAATACAGATATTGCTCTCCATGATACGGCTTTATCTCATCTTCCGAACATGCCCACAGACAAAGAGGCAACAATGCTAACAGTATATATTTTCTCATCATGATTTTACATCGCTTACTTATTAAACATCTTCATTATCAGGCTTCTCAAATACAAATATTGCATTTTTAGCCGGTTTCTTATCCAGACGTTTGTACTGGAAGAAAAGCTGTCCTTCGCCCACAAACTCCTTACGCATATCTTTAAGCATCTCCGTATGATAACCGTCCAAAGTAGTAATGGTATTTTTCAAATTTGTAGTTATAATACCTCTGTTGAAACGAACCTCATCCAACATTTCTCCCGCTTTGATAAAATTATTAGTGCGGGCAAAATATTCTCCCATAATATAATACATCTCGCTCAAACGTATTCCCGGAATCATATCTGAACCATATGTACCAAGCGGAATGTCATATTTGCGCGAATATTTATTTGATCTTTCAGAACCTATCATATCTTCCAACAGTCGTTGGTCTAACTCTTTTTCTCCCTTTTCAAAATCAGCCAAATAGAATACATCTTTACTACTCTTCGTAATAAACGGTTCATAATCCTCTTGCAGCGTTTTATTAAAGAAGCACATGATGATGCTATTATAATCTTTCATGCTATTTCCCAATTCCAAATATTCCATAAAAGAAAAACACTTTTGGCCATCATCGTCATAAGTAGCATCCAGTACCTCTTTTGCTTCATTGTACGCTAATTCATACTCACCATTCCAGAAGTATACGCGAGCTAAAATAGCTGTAATCGCATAATAATTCATACGGTATCCTCGAAAGGCGAAGAAAACATCTTCTTCGGCAATGTCTCCGGCAGAAAGATCAATACCCAACATACGAGGGTTTATTGCCATCCATTCTCTATGCTCTTCTGTTATGTCACACTGCGCCAACATACGTTTCGCCTCTTTCAAGTCTGCAACCACTTTTTTCAAAATCTCCTCATTCGTTTCATATGCAGGCACAAAAGTAGGATAGACATCTACATAAGGCATATATGCCTTATGGTCGTCTTTCATCATAGCAGGGGCGAACATTCGAAGGATTTCGAAATGGATGAAAGCACGCAGGGCAAGCGCCTCACCGTGAATCATATTCTTCTCCAACTCTCCCTGTTCAAAAAGCGACGGACTTGCATTCGATACCTGATTAATCAGATTGTTGCAATTGGCAATATTATTATACGATCTAGACCAAATAGATGAAATAATAGACTTCACATCCGTATGTTCAAACTTATAATTGAGAGCCTGGTAATAGACCCTTTCCTTGTTCAATTCTACTGGTGAATAATACTGTGCGATTAAATCCATAAATCCCCAAGACAAATTCTGTCCATAGAGGGTTGAAGTACCCAAATCCAAGTATACTCCGTTCAGTGCATTCCGATAACCATTGCCTGTGCTAAACAGATTCTCCTCATTCACCTGATTACTCGGCGCCACATTCAGCCAGTCACTACACCCCGTAGTCACTATGCAAAGTACCAACAGTGATATTGTATATAATTTCTTCATTTTTTCTTTTAAGCATTATTGATTAGAAACTTACCTTTAACGAAGCTGAGAAAGAGCGTGCATACGGGTAGTCCAGACCACGTTCGATACGTACGGTAGAAAGATGGAACAGGTCATTACCGGACAATTCTGCACGCAGCATACCGATATGCGCTTTTTTCATCCATGCCATATCAAAATCGTAACCTAATGTCAGAGAATTAAAACTCAGCATATTATAGTCCTGCACAAAACGGCTGGTAGGACGAGTTACAGATACTATTCCCTTTGTAAAACGTCCGTAAGGAGCAAGATCGCCCGGTTTCTGCCAACGCCCGGTCAATACCCGACGGTCTACGTTCCCATCCGCGATACGCGCGTTTTCTACTTTATCTACCAAGGTAGAATTATAACGCTGTCCGCCACACTCATACAAGAAAGTAGAAAAGAGAGAAAACTGTTTCCAACGGAGGTTAAAACCGAACGTACCTTGTATTTTGGGCTCTTGGTTTCCAACCACAACCTGATCGGCAGCATTCCAGTCGTACGTGATGGTACCGTCGGGACGCACAAAAACTTCTCTACCATTGGCAGGATTGATTCCTAAAGACTTCACGGCAAATATAGAAGTCAACGAACCGCCCTCTACGTATTGAAGATAGGTGTCAGCGTATGCCGCATCACCCTTGTTATAACCGGTATCATAATTGGCGTATTTATCCATCACACGTCTGTTATACTCTTTCATGCTATCGGAAATCTTCGTAATCTCATTCTCGTTATGGGCAAGATTAGCGAAAACAGCCACATACCACTCTTTTGTATTTAGCAGAGTGCTTCTCAACTGGACCTCAAAACCCTTATTTACTACTTCACCGATGTTGTCTTTATAGGAAGTAAAACCAGTAGAACTGGGCAATGTCACACTATTCACCAAGTCTACTGTCTTTTTATGATAGTATGAGAAGTCCATCTGAATCAGACCATTGAAGAGATCCAAATCTACACCAAAGTCCATATTATGGGTTTTTTCCCATCCCAGCCCTCTGTTACCTAAAGCCATCAGATTGGCACCTAAACCAGTCTTAAACCAATTGTCGGTAACAATACTATATATGGTCTGCGAATCATACGGAGAGAAGTTTACCTTTCCTGTCATACCATACGTTCCACGGATTTTAAAACGATTCATCCATTCAAACTGCTTCATGTACTCATAGTTGTGCAGGTTCAACCCTACACCACCGGAGAAAAAAGGAGCGAAACGCTGATCGGAACCAAACTCAGAACTGCCGTCGAAACGAACGGAAGCATCGGCAAGATAGATATTGTCATACGAATAGTTGAACGTTCCCAATGCACCAAACAGACGACTCTTGCTATCCGAATTAGAGGGCAAGCCGGAAAGTTCATTCGCAAAGCCCGGTGAGGAAAGTTCTCCGGAAGGGAAACCTTTATAAGTAAGTCCCATACCGTCTCCAGTGCTTGAAGTGGCATTGATACCCACCAGGAAATTTAAACTGTTCTTTTTTATGTTACGATTGTAAGACAAAGTGGCCGTAGCGTCCCAGCTCAGACTATTCGCTGTTGCAATGTCTAACCATCCAGATATTACATTGGAATTACTCAGCCTATTATCTGCATTTCTCTCCGAACGGGAACGAGGATCGATAAACGTACGCGAATCAGAATTAGACTTCGTCACACTAAACTGTCCTTTCAGAAGCAGGTAAGGATTGATATTCCACAAAAGTTCCGTATTATTAATCAATTCCCAAGACTTGCTGCGATCGTAACTTTGCAATGTAGCTTCATACAAGGGATTTTCATATCCTGATGAACTACCAGTCCAAGGATATGTATCTTTCAGATATTGTCCGTTTTCATCCAAATATTCGTCATATGGTTGCTTTTTAGTATAGCTGGAAAAACTTCCGTAAGGAGACTCTTCGGAGTTGGTATAGGTATAAGAGAAGTAATTTCGCACTTGAAAAGAGCCAAGCCGATAAGACAAAGACAATCCACCAGCCATACGGTCACGAAAAGAACCTTTCATCACACCTTCACCCGAGGTATAAGAAAGGTCTGCTCCCCAACGTAAATTCTCTGTACCACCATCCAGATACAAACTGTGTTTCTGATTGAATACTGTCCGAAGCGGCTTGG
>ULTK01013397.1_pt1 | contig 12376 bp, 10 predicted proteins | sample 1957551 | NCBI WGS metagenome assembly ULTK01 (sample SAMEA4835733, study PRJEB28245) | human gut metagenome | biome: gut microbiome; material: fecal sample | place: Denmark | collected 2008
CCGGCGCAGTGGCCTCGCAGATATTGAAGCGGCGCGGCGTCGCCGTCGGCGCGCATATCCTGCAAATCGGCTCGGTCCGCGACGCGTCCTTTCATCCCCTGGGCGAAGACGAAGCGCTGTTTGAATCGCTGAAACAAGAAACTTTGCCCGTATTGGACAAGACGAAGCAATCTGAAATGGAAGGGGAAATCATGGCAGCCAAGGGCGACCTCGACTCGGTAGGCGGTGTCATCGAATGCATGATTACGGGCCTGCCTGCCGGATTGGGGAATCCCTTCTTCGATTCCGTCGAAAGCGCCTTGAGCCATATGATGTTTTCCGTGCCGGCCGTCAAGGGCGTCGAATTCGGCGACGGCTTTGCCCTGGCTTCCATGCGCGGCTCCGGGGCCAACGACGCCTTCTATTACGACGGGGCCGCCGTCAAGACGAAAACCAACCGCAACGGCGGCATCAACGGCGGCATTACCAACGGCATGCCTGTCCTGTTCCGCGTTGGCATCAAGCCTACGCCGTCCATCAGCCGCCTGCAGGAAACGATAGATACGGATACACAGGAAAACTGCACGCTGGAAATTAAGGGGCGGCACGATCCCTGCATCGTCCAGCGCGCCGTGCCCGTCGTCGAGGCGGCGGCAAGCTGGGCAATATTGGACGTATGGCTTTCTACAGAAAAAAGGATGTGAAGATATATGGCGACAGACGAGTATTCCATTCCTGTCGGATGCTTTGGAACTCCCGGTTCATACAGCTATCGGGCGATGATGGGACATTTTGACGGGAAGCCTATAACGCCGACATACTACGGGCAATTCGCTGACTTAGTGCAGGCCGTGGCCGACGGCACGGTGCGCTACGGCGTCCTGCCTATTGAAAACTCCTCTACAGGAGGTATAACGGAAGTATACGATTTGATACACAAGTATGACTGCCGTATTGTAGGCGAACGATATTTGAAGGTAGAGCATCATCTCCTGGCGTATGGAGACACGAAATTAGAAGATATACGGACGGTATATTCCCATCCGCAGGGATTGGCCCAGTGCCGGAAGTATTTGACAAAGCATGCCGACTGGACGGTGTGCCCTTACTACAGCACGTCGCAGAGCGCCCAATTTGTACAGAAGGAACGGCGTCATGATATTGCCGCCATTGCCAACAGTACGGCTGCCGATATGTACGGCCTGACTATTTTAGAGCGCGATGTCAACGACAATCCGACGAATTTTACCCGATTTTTTGTGATAGCCCCCCATTCGGAAGAGTCGGGGCTGGCGGATAAGATTACCCTTGTCCTGACTGTTCATCATGCGCCGGGTACGTTGTATCACGTGTTGGGGCATTTCTTCTACAACGATATGAATATGACCCATCTGGAATCACGGCCTATTGAAGGGCGGCCCTTCGAGTATTTCTTTCATATCGACGTCATGGGCAGCATGAAGGACCCCGGCGTCGTCCGCACGCTGCAGGCCTTGGAACGGACGTGCAAGTATTTTAAAATTTTGGGCAATTATCCGTCCGATAAGGAGGGCATCAGCCATGAAACTCGGGCTCATTGGTGAACGGCTGGGGCATAGCCAGTCGCCGGCGATTCACAAGCGCATATTTGAGCTGCTTGGCATAGATGGGCAGTACGACTTGATTGAAGTAGAGCGCGGCGGCGTGGAACTGGCTTTGGAAGAATTGAAGCGGCAGGGCTATACAGGAGTCAACGTGACCATTCCCTATAAGCGAGACGTCATGCCGTGTCTGGATGATATTGCCAGGGAAGCCTATGTCATTGGCGCTGTCAATACAATATATATGACCAGTCAGGGTGATTTTGGCTATAATACGGATTATCATGGTTTTGGCCGCTCGCTGGATCATGCTGGCATCGATGTACAGGGAAAAAAATGCGTCATTCTCGGTACAGGCGGCGCGGCCCGAGCCATTTTGAAGTGCTTAGCTGATAAAAAGGCGGCGTCTCTGACTATCGTATCGCGGAGGATACAAGACGATACGGAATTTGAAAAATTTGCGGCAGGGCTGCGTGCTGAACTTATTAGTTATAATGAATTGGATGAGCACCGTGGCGATATATTGGTAAACTGTACGCCTGTCGGGATGTATCCGAATGTAGAGGAGTCGCCGGTTTTGGAATCGGTTGTCGTCGGATACCAAGCCGTCGTCGATTTGATTTACAATCCGAAGACAACGAAGCTCCTGGCCTGGGGAGCAAAGCATGGCGCAGTGACGCTGAATGGCATGTATATGCTTGTCGCTCAGGCTGTAGGCGCTGAAGAAATATGGCAGGAACGGCGTATTGATTCAGCTGTCATTGAAGCGATATCAAAGGAGATGGAAAAGCAATATGAAAAATGATAAAAACATCGTTATCATCGGCATGCCCGGCAGCGGCAAGACAACCTTCGGAAAAGCCTTGGCAAACCGACTGGGATGGGAATTCATCGACGCCGACGATTTTGTCGTTGCGCTGGAAGGAAAGACTATTCCGGATATGTTTGCTATCAGCGAGGACTACTTCCGCGACGCTGAGACGAGAGCCGCTGAGGCCTTGGCTGCAAAGCGCGGTCTGGTTATTGCTTGCGGCGGCGGCGTCATTAAGCGTCCTGTAAATATACAGATCTTCAAGCAGTCGGGAGTTGTAGTTTTTATCGACCGCTCGCCAGACGACATCGTTACCGACGTCGATGTAGCCAGCCGTCCGCTTCTCAAAGAGGGGAAGCAGAAGATTTATGATTTGTATGATGAACGTATTGCTTTATACCGCAATGCGGCTGACTATACTATTGCAAATGATAGAGAAATTTCTTTTGTATTGAATGAATTAGAAGATCTGATAAAGGTAATATAAATAGAAAAAAATGCAGTATTTTATAGGAAGTGGATTCAGATACTGTTGTTTTTTATATTGACAGATATAGATTTGCTTTCGCAGCATCGGAAGTCGCGATAAGGGAAACAAAAACCAGGCAGCGTCGTTTGCAGACGGCGCTGCCTGGTTTTTTGTTTCATATAATGCTGTGTTGGAATAAAGGGGTGATGATTACGGCGTTTTTTTCACAATGCATAGGCGCATTGTCTGGTCGATTCTATTTAAAATATCTATACTGGCATAGACATTTTTTAATAATTCGGCAAAAGAAATATTTGTTTTTAGTCAATTTTGCTGTGCGCTATGACAAAATCGCAAAAGTGCTGAACGACAGGGGGCAGGTAAATTTGCTTATTTGTTATCATGTAAAATTTGCGCTCATACTGCGGATGGGAAATAGGCAGGATTTTTACGTCGAGCTGCAGGAGCAGATTCATAAAGGGGACGACGGCAATTCCAAAGTTTTTAGCGACCATGCCGCCGATGACTTCATCTTCCGATATTTCATAGGCAATGCGGGGCGTGACGCCGGCTTTTTCCAGCATCGTATCGACGATGAGGCGCAGCCCTGATTTTTTATTGAAGACAATGTACGGATAGTCAGCCGTGTCTTTCAGGTCGATGGTAGAACGGCCGGCTAAAGGATGGTTTTTAGGGACGATGAGGACGAGGTCCTGCTTTTCGATGGCTATGCAGTGAAACGCTGTGTCGGCTGCCGGCTTGGAGGCGAAGACGACATCGAGTTTATGGGCCAGCAGATCCTGCAGCAGCTGCGGAGATAAGTCGACTTCAAAGGTGAATTCGACGTTATCTGACAGATGGGCAGCACGATAGTGGGAAATGATATCGGGAATGTATTCAATGCCGAGCGTTCTCAGAAAGCCGACGCGAATCAGCCCCTCTCCTTTGGCGACACGGGACAGCATTTGGATGCCGTTATCCAGTACGTTAAGCGTATTCTCGGCAACGGTCAAAAATTGCCGGCCGCAGCAGGTCAGCTCGGTATTGCGGCTTTTCTTTTCAAATAGCTGTATGCCCAATTCTTTTTCCAGCGTCGAAATAGCATGGCTCAGGCTGGGCTGCGTAATGCAGAGCTGCTCGGCTGCTTTTGTATAATGCTTTTCGTGAGCCAATTTTACGAAGTATCTAAGTTGCGATAAATTCATAGCGTATTCCTCCTTAGCTGTAGTATATCATAGTACATAGATATAATCTATGGAAAAATAAAAATGATTGATTTGTTAATAGGAAACTGACATGTTACTATGTTCACAGAGTTAGTGATGCATGGGATGCATATAGCATCTGAGCAGTATATATAGTTCTAATTTTCACGAAAATCATATAAGGAGATGTATATACGATGTCAAAAGAATTCCCTATTACGATTAGTTCCTGGTCATTAGGAGACCAATGCACTTTTGAAGAACGCGTGCGCGCTGCTAAAGAAGCCGGCTTCGAAGGAATTGGCCTTCGTGCTGAAACGTATGTCGATGCGTTAGCTGAAGGGCTTCACGATGAAGATATTTTGGCAATTTTGAAAAAATATGATATGAAAGTCACGGAAGTAGAATATATCGTGCAATGGGCCGAAAGTCATCGTTCGTATGAGCAAAAGTATAAAGAACAAATTTGCTTCCACATGTGCGAATTGTTCGGCGTACAGCATATCAACTGCGGTCTTATGGAGAATTATTCTGTAGAGCATACGGCGCAGAAATTGAAAGAATTATGCCAGCGTGCCGGCAAATGGGTCATCGGTATAGAACCTATGCCGTACAGCGGTCTTCCCGATGTCAAAAAAGCTTGGGATGTAGTAAAATTGTCTGGTTGTGATAATGCCAAGCTTATCCTTGATACATGGCACTGGGTACGGGCTAACCAGTCGTATGATCCATCTATCCTTGCCGATGTACCCGCTGATAAGGTCGTATCCATTCAGATTAATGATGTTCTGGCCCGTCCATATGCAGCGGCTATTCTCCGCGATGAGTCCATGCATGACCGCGTAGCACCCGGCACGGGATATGGCGACACGGCAGGTTTTGTCAAGATGATCAAGGATAAGGGCATTAAACCCGCTGTCATCGGCGTTGAAGTCATCAGCGATGATATTTTGGCAAAAGGCGTTGCCGACACGGCTGTTCATGATTATGACCATACGAAAAACGTATTGGAATCGGTTTGGCCTGAAGCTCTTCAATAATGAATAAAACAATATATTCTAAAATAAAAGGTGATATAACATGGAAACAAGAATTTCTGGACATACTCGTTTATTTGCATTGATCGGTTCTCCTGTAGGTCATTCCGGATCGCCGGCTATGTACAATTATTCCTTCGCACGTCTGGGTATTGATGCGGCATACCTGGCCTTTGATATTCCCGTCGATAAGGTCGGCGAAGGCATTGCAGCTCTCAAAATGCTGAACGTCGGCGGTTTTAACGTCACCATGCCCTGCAAGCGGGAAGTTCTGAACTATGTTGACGAAATTACGCCGGCTGCGAAATTGATTGGAGCCAGCAATACTGTTGTCATTACAGAAGAAGGCAAGCTCGTTGCTTATAATACGGACGGCATTGGATTTGTCAAAAATCTGCAGGAACACGGCGTTGGCGTACAAGGAAAAAAGATTGTCTTATTAGGAGCCGGCGGTGCTGCGACGGCTATTGCCGTACAGATAGCACTGGATGGGGCTGCTGATTTAAAGATTTTTAATATTAAAGATGAATTTTATGCCAATGCCGAAGACATTGCCGCTAAGTTGAGCGAAGCCGTACCGGCCTGCCATGTTGAAGTCGATGATTTGGCCAATGCTGAAGCTTTGAAGACTGCCATTGCAGATGCGGATATTCTCGTCAATGCGACGAAAATGGGCATGAAGCCCCTTGATGATGACAGCTTGATTCATCCTGAGTATCTCCGTCCCGATTTGGTTGTAGCCGATACGGTATATAATCCTCGAGAAACTATCTTAATCAAAGAAGCGCAGAAGGCAGGATGTAAAGCTGCTATCGGCGGTATCGGCATGCTGCTGTGGCAGGGCGTGGCGGCGTTTAAATTATATACGGGCCAAGACATGCCTTATAAAGAAGTAGAAGAAAAATTTTTTGCTGAATAAATGGTAAGGAGAGGGTACAACGATGAAGTATAAAGCCATGTTTTCGCCGCTTACAATCGGCAGCGTGACGATTCCCAACCGCTTTGCTGTTCCGCCCATGGGCAATAATTTTGCCAATACGGACGGTTCCTTGAGCAGTAAATCTGTTACATATTACGGTGCCCGTGCCAAAGGCGGCTACGGACTTATTACGATAGAATCGACGGTTGTATACAAAGAAGCCAAGGGCGGACCCCGCAAGCCCTGCCTGTATTCCGACGATACCGTAGATAGTTTCCGCGCTGTCGCTGACGAATGTCATAAATACGGCGCAAAAGTTTCGATCCAGCTTCAGCATGCTGGTCCGGAAGGCAATTCTAAGCTGACAGGGTATCCGCTGAAGGCTGCCAGTGCTATTGCGCCGTCGAGCGGCCGGGAAATCCCCCAGGCTATTTCCCGAGAAGAAATTTACAAACTCGTCGAATGCTACGGAGACGCAGCAGCCCGAGCTCAGCGCGCCGGCATTGATATGGTCGAGGTGCATTGTGCTCACGGCTATTTAGTCAGCACGTTTATTTCCTCGCGGACGAACAATCGCCTTGACGAATTCGGCGGCTGCTTTGAAAATCGCATGCGGCTCATTTCTCTGATCATTGAAAATATTCGCAAGAAGACAAACGGTACATTGCCTATTTTGTGTCGGATTAACGGCAGCGATGATGTCGAAGGCGGCCAGACCGTGCAGGACGCAGCCGCAGTGGCAGTGTATTTAGCAGAGGAATGTGGCGTCGATGCGCTCCACGTCAGCCGCGCCGTCCATCTCCACGATGAATTCATGTGGGCTCCCGGTGCGGTACATGGGGGCTTTAGTGCCGAATTGGTTACGGAAATCAAACGGGCTGTCGAAGTACCTGTTATTACAGTGGGCAGATATACGGAGCCGCAGTATGCAGAACTCCTGGTACGGGAAGGCCGCGCGGATATCGTAGCCTTTGGCCGTCAGAGCATTGCTGATCCAGATATGCCGAATAAAGTGAAACACGGTGCTTCCGATTTCATCACTCCGTGCATTGGCTGTCTGTTGGGCTGCGTGCCGAAAATGTTTAAGGGCGAACCGATTACATGTGCTGTCAATCCGATTGTAGGCCGAGAAGGTGAGCTGACGAAAGCTGCAGTGCCGAAGAAGGTCGTCGTTGTTGGCGGCGGTCCCGGCGGCTTATATGCCGCTAAGGTTTGCGCTCTTCGCGGCCATGACGTTACCTTGCTGGAAAAGAACGGCACGTTGGGCGGTAATTTCTACATTGCGGCATTCCCGGCCGATAAGGGTGACTTGACGAGCGCTATCCGCAGCTTTATTGTCGGCTGTGAAGATGCTGGCGTAAAAATCCGGATGAATACGGAAGCGACGGCAGAGCTTATCAAGGAGATGGCTCCCGATGCCGTTATCTTGGCTACTGGGTCTAAGCCGCTTATCGTGCCGATTTCCGGACTTGCCGACTGCGGCTATGTAACGGCTCAGGATATGCTGGAAGGCAAGGTTCATGTCGGTAAAAAAGCTCTTGTCGTAGGCGGAGGAATGGTTGGATGTGAGGCTGCTGAATTCCTTGCGGAGCGCAATCATGACGTTACTGTAATTGAGATGAAGGATACCATCGCCGGTGATGTAAGCGCTGAAAACCGTTTATTTATTTTCCAGGATTTTGAACGGCATGATGTGCGGCTCCTTCCTGGTGCGAAAGTTGAACAGTTCTTTGCTGACGGCGTTTTTTATACGACTGCCGATGGTACGGACGGCGAAATCCGCGGATTTGACACGATTGTTCTGGCCATGGGTTCACGAAGTTACAATCCCTTAGAAGAAGAGCTTTCCGCTGTTATCCCGCAGGTCTTCGTCATCGGCGAAGCTGTCAAGGCTCCGGGCAATGCTATGCTGGCTACAGGTGAAGCATTCGATGCCGCATTAGCTATTTAACGTATTTTACTGTATATATACACAGGTCTATCCGGGCAGCTTTTCTATAAAAGGAAAGCTGCCCGGATAGACCGGAGGTACATTATGGAAATTATACAAAATCATAAACGACTATATCCGACGGCTATCGTCTTATATCTTAACTATCTGGTTCTCGGTGTTGCCGCATCTATTTTGGGACAGTACAAACAGGAATTTGCCGCGCAGTGGGGCGCGGCGACTTTGGCGAATGGCGCCTTTGATGCCAGCGGCGTCGTATGGGTGTCAGCTTCATTGGGATTAGGATGCCTGATTGGCAGTTTCGTATCGGGACCCTTATCAGATAAGATAGGGCGGCGCATTGTGTCGGCTGTCGGTAGTATTTGTTATGCAGTTTTCTTTTTGGGCATGGTATTTTCGACTAATTTGCAGGCTGCATACGTATTCGGTCTCATTGGCGGGATTGCTAATGCTTTTTCTAACGGCGGCGTGATGCCGGCAGTTATGGAAATCTTCGTCGGCAAGACGGCTGTCGCCAGCATTTTGACGAAGCTTTTCGTTGCCATCGGTCAATTTATTTTACCGCTGCTGATTTTGTTCGTCGCCTCGAATCACATGCCGTACACGACGTTGTTTTATGTATTCCCTGTTTTATGTGCTGTATTGACGATATTGACCTTTGTCATGCCTTTTCCAGCAATGACTGCAGCGAACAAAGATCCGAAAGACCAGCCCTCATTCTGGCAGGAAATAAAGGCGATTCATTTCACGCCATCCAGCATTGCCCTCATCATCATGGGCTTTACGACGACAGCGACATTTCAGATATGGGTCAACTGCAATCAGGAATTTGGACGATGGGTAGGTATGGAGAATCCGGCGATTATCCAGTCTTATTATTCTGTTGGCATTGTCGCTGCTGTATTACTCACGGCTGCTGTCGTTGATAAGTATATCAAGTCTATTCGCCTATTGCTGCTGTATCCGGCTATTGCCTTGACGATGCTCATTGTTTTGCTTTTTGTCCATCATCCGCTTATTGCTATTATCGGCGGATTTGTACTTGGATATTCAGCAGCCGGCGGTGTACTGCAGCTGGTAACGGCTGTTGTCAGTGACTTATTTCCCCATTTGAAAGGAACGATTATCAGTGTCGTCATGGTCATGTCCAGCATAGGGACATGGGTCGGCGTATCTGCTGCCGGCTCTATTGCCTCTATGGGCGGAAATGACGGGCCGGAATATGTGATCCTCTTTAATAGTGCTGTCACGTTGATGAGTGTACTATTGGCCTTGTTTGTCAATATTTCCAGCAAACGGCACGTATAATATAATAGTAGGAACTGCCTTCAGTTCCTACTATTATTCTTGCGTTAATTTTCTGGTAATATCGTTGTATATGTGTAAGGATGTATGGCGTAACTTTCTTTTTACTTAAGAATGTGAAAAATATAACAAATAAAGACGGCCCCGAGATAGAGAAAGGAGCAGTATAATGAATAGATGGGAACATGTGGAAAAATCTATTCCCCGAAAGACGAATAAACGCTGGTTTATGTTGTCGCTTATTTTTGTTCTTACGGCTATTAATTATTTGGATCGGACTAACATGGCTGTTGCCGCTTCCAGTATGAGTGCTGAGCTTGGATTCAATGCTGTAACAATGGGCATGCTGTTGTCGGCGTTTGCTTGGGCGTATGCGTTTATGCAGGTTCCTGGCGGATATATACTGGAAAAACTTGGACCGCGTATTACATATGCATTGTCCTTGTTTTTCTGGTCCTTGTTTACGATGATTATGGGATTGGGCAGCAGTTTTACCGCGTTATTTATCATACGGATGCTCATTGGCGCTGCGGAAGCACCGGCGTTTCCGACGAATAATCGCGTCGTGTCTGCATGGTTTCCTGATAGAGAACGGGCTACGGCGACATCGATTTATACTGCTGCCGAGTTTATTGGATTAGCATTTTTGACACCGGTGCTGTTTTGGATTCTGCATGCTTTCGGCTGGCAGGAAATTTTTTATGTGACAGGCTGTGTCGGCATTATTATCAGTTTATTTTGGTATCTTTTATATCGCGACCCTAAAGATTGCAAGGGCGTCAATGAAGCCGAACTAGCTTATATCCGGGAAGGAGGGGGGCTGGCTGAAAAGGCTGGCACGGCACAGAAGGTTACAGCAGCGCAGATCCTTGAGCTATTTAAACATCGCCAGTTATTGGGAATTTATTTAGGGCAATTTGCTAATACGAGTACAATGTATTTCTTCCTGACCTGGTTTCCTATGTATTTGGTGATGGCTAAGCAGCTTCCTATGATTCAGGCCGGGTTTTATGCCGTTATTCCTTATGCCGGAGCGCTGTGCGGCGTATTGTTGGGCGGACGTTGGTCTGATTATATGTTGCGCAACGGTTCTTCCTTGTCGAAAGCACGCAAAACGCCTATTGTTTGCGGTCTCATCTGTTCCATGTCGATTATGGCCGCAAATTACGCCGATTCCCTTACAGTGATTATCGCTATTATGGCCGTTTCTTTTTTTGGACAAGGTATGGCGGCTATTCTTTGGAGTACTGTCGGCGATATAGCTCCTGTCGAATCCATGGGCATTGCCGGCGGTGTTTTCAGCTTTGTCGGCAATTTGGCAGGCATTATTACGCCTATTGTCATTGGCTTTATCGTACATGTGACAGACTCATTTATCGGGGCTATGGTATTTATCAGCGCCGTGGCGGCTGTTGGTGTCTTTTCTCTCCTTTGTATTGTCGGCGATATTCACCGTATTGATGCATCAGAGCATTCATGATTTACTGCCGTGCAGGGTATGCAATATGGAGTGCAGAGCTGTGATATCTAATTGTCCTGGTGCAGAGGCTTTTTTAGCCGACCCGAAGGTCATTGCCGATCCGAAAAGTTCGCCGCTGATGCGGCTGATAACGCCTAATTTGCCCATGGACATGGTGATGAGCGGTTCGTCCGGATATTGGGTTTTGACGGCTTCCGTGGCGGATAAAAGGGTAAGCACGTCTTTGGCTGAATGAGGCATGCAGGCTAGTTTGGCGACGTCGGCGCCTAATTGCTTCATGCCGATGAGGCGGCCCGTGATTTCGTCGAAAGACGGCGTTTTTTCGAAGTCGTGGTTGCTCATGACGACGGTGACGCCATGTTCCTTGGCGACGGCTAGGGTCTGGCAGATGCTGTCCCGATTGCGGAAGTATTCTACATCGACGGCGTCGACCTTGCCGCTGGCGACGGCGTACTGGATTAATTCAAAATAATAGGCTTCCGGGACGGCCGTTTCGCCGCCTTCTTCCTTCGTGCGGAAGGTAAACAAGAGGGCGCTGTCTGGGAGCTCTTTGCGGACGGCTGCCAGGGCTTCGCCGACGGCGGGAAGGGTGGTGTCTGCTAAGAAGTCGATGCGGAGTTCGACGACGTCGTACGGTTTATCTTGCAGGTAACGGCATTCCTGTATCAATTCTTCGACAGTGCGTCCGACGATGGGGACGCAGATTTTGGGCATGCCGTTGTCGAGGGCTGCGTTGCCAATAGTGATCATAATATCCTCCTTCGCATATGCTGCGCTGAATGGGTTTGATGTTATTGTAGCGCATTGGCGGCGTATGGGCAATGAAAAAAGCATCTCTCGGCGGAAACTGCCGGGAGATGCTTTGGGAAACAGAAATGGCAAGCTCTGTATGTGTGGAGAGTACGATTACCGCAGGATAGAGCCGGAAATAATCATCTGCTGTACCTGGTTCGTGCCTTCGTAGATCTGGGTGATCTTGGCGTCGCGCATGTACCGTTCTACCGGGTATTCGCGGGTGAAGCCGTAGCCGCCGAAGACCTGTACAGCGTCCGTCGTGACCTGCATAGCGATGTCGGAAGCGTATTTCTTAGCGATAGCCGCATCCATGGAGTAGGACTTCACGTCGGGCTGGCCCATCTTCCAGGCAGCTTTGTATACGGCAAGGCGAGCCGTTTCGATCTTGAGCTTCATGTCAGCAAGCATGAAGGCGATAGCCTGCTTCGTAGCGATCGGCTTGCCGAACTGAACGCGTTCTTTTGCGTATTTAACAGCTTCGTTGTACGCGCCTTCTGCAATGCCGAGAGCCTGTGCGCCGACGCCTACGCGGCCGCCGTCAAGGGTCATCATAGCGATCTTGAAGCCTTCTCCTTCCTTACCGAGGAGGTTGGCTGCCGGAACTTTGACGTTCTGGAATACGAGTTCACGCTGTACGGAAGCGCGGATACCCATTTTAACTTCTTCTTTGCCGTAGGTGAAGCCTTCCATGCCCTTTTCGACGATGAACGCGCTCATGCCTTTCGCGCCCTTGGATTTATCCGTAGCTGCGAATACGATGGTTACGTCAGCTTCGCCGCCGTTGGTGTTGAACACTTTGGAGCCGTTGAGGACGTAGTAGTCGCCTTCTTTAACGGCCGTTGTGG
>ULTK01049543.1_pt1 | contig 12331 bp, 10 predicted proteins | sample 1957551 | NCBI WGS metagenome assembly ULTK01 (sample SAMEA4835733, study PRJEB28245) | human gut metagenome | biome: gut microbiome; material: fecal sample | place: Denmark | collected 2008
GAGTTCCGGTTCGTCCTCACGATCCAAGTGCAGCGTCAGGCTGATCTCCTGTTGGCCGGCGGCCTTTTCAGAGGTAAACTCCTCCGCGGTCAGCGCCTCCAGTGCGTCCTGTAAATCACCGATCTCGATTTCCGCTTCCTCGCAGAGCCATGTCCGCTCCTTGCCGTCCTTCTGAGAGGTGAGCGTATAGGTCTCGCCGTCCAGCGTGATGTCAATGCCGGTCACATCATCAAAGTCGCCGGAGAAGATCTCCTGATGCCGCAGGTCATTGTAGCCGGCAGCCATGAGCGAGCGATAGCTGCTGCCGGAGATCTGGTAAATGATTTTGGAATCGCCCACACGCGCATAGGCGGTAATGTCCGAGGCTTCCTCATCCTCCGCGTCCGCGGCGGATTTCTTCTCCGCGGGATCTCTGCTGATGTGCAACACAAGGGTGTCGGAGGTTCCGTCGTCCGTGTAATCCACGCTGACGCTCAGCTCGGGATCGTCCAGCCCGTAGGGGGACAGTTCTTCGTCCGTGACCTTGTAGGTCACATAGTCGGTGAGATCCAGATAGCGCAGGACGCTGATATAGGAGTTGACCCGGCTGGTATCCAGCGGCTTTCCGTCCACGGTAAAGTAGATGTCATCGGCGCAGATGCTCTTGCCGTCTTCGTCATAAATCACGCTGTAGTCCTCGCTTCCCGCAAAGCGGATCTGGCTGACCTCGTCGAAATACGGCACATAGTCGTTGGCGATCAGATCTTTCAGTTCTACATCGTATGCGTCCAGCGGATCGCTGACGGCGAGATACACATTGCCGTCACCGATGTCCATATAGCGCTGGGAATCCATTGTGCTGTGATCTCCCAGCTTCACCGTGTAGGTCTCATCATCCGTAGTCAGGGTGATGGTGCAGGTCGGCTCATCCAAGCCATACCGGCCGAGATCTTCGGCATTTTCAATGGTGAACGCCGCGCTCAACGAGCGAAACGGCTCCAAAAGTGCGTCCATGGCACTGTCGCTGACGGGAAATTCTGCATCGTCATCGTACTGCCAACCGTCATCGCCGCGGTGGAAGCTCCATGTTGTTCCGTCCTGCTCCCAGCACAGTGCCGTCACTTTTGCCGATTCAACGGATAAAACCGTTTCACCGCTGGTTTTGATCTCCTCCTTCTTCTCCTCCGAGAGCATTGCAGCCAGCGCTGCGAGGCAGACTGCAATGAGAATGCCCAAGAGGATACAAAGTTTTTTAGACCGCTTCATTTTGCTTCCTCCTTCTTGTCAGCACAACGCCCACGCCGATGCCGAGGTAAGCCAGCGGGAACGCGCCGATCATCAGCACCTTCAGCAGCGAAGCCGTCGAGCTGCTGATGGACAGGTAGTCATAGTTCAGCGACTTGCTGCGAATCGCCATGGCCTCGCTCTCGCCGATCATATCCGCCAGCGCGTTCATAACAAGGTCGCCGTTGGCACCGGAGGACGAGGCATTATAGGCGTCCTCGAGGAAATAGGACGAGGTGAACCACACCATTTCTCCGTCGCCGGGGCGCACAGAAACGCCCGTAGCAAAGGGGCCGTCGATGTCGCCGTCCTCATAATCGTAGGTGGTCATGGCGTAGCCCGTCACCTTGCTGAAGGAGGTTCCTGAGGTGGTCAGCAGCTCCGTCACTGTTCCGCTGGCGGAATCGTCCACGATCAAGCCCAGTGCAATGGGCATGATAACAGAATAATTGGAGCCGATCAGCGAATCGGTGATGTCGTCGCTTTGTAGCTGCGGCAGAAGGGCCGCCGGGCCGCTGAACGCCGAATAGTAGTTGGAGTCGCTCTCGACCACGATCCCCTCCGCCGGCTCCACGCCGTAGTCAGAGAGCAGGCTGTACAGGTTTTCCAGGATCCCGTCCTCACGGGTTGGGCCGGCGATCACCAGCAGCTTGCCGCCACCAGATACATACTCCGCCAGCAGATCCCGCTCGTCCTCCGAAATGTCGCTCTCCGGCGCGTAGATCATCAGGCAGTCCGCGTCCTCCGGAATGGTTTCCGTATGGAGAAGGGACAGGCTCTCCGTTTCGATGTTGTCCTTTTCCACCTGCTCGGCAAAGGTGCTGGGGAGGTCGGCCTCGCCGTGGCCCTCCACGAGATAGAGCTTGGGCTGCTCCTCGTTCACCACATAGTCGATAGCCGAGGTGATGGCGCCTTCACCGTCGAAGGAGGTGGAGTAGGAATAGGAGTACATATCTGTAGTCTGAACGTAAATGTCATTGTAGCTGATATAGCGGCTGCGGTCGCCCCTCTCAACGATCAGGCTGTTGTTGGGGACGCTCTCGCTGGTGTACTGCTGGGTAAAGGTGGGATAGACATCTGGGTTCTTTTTCGCCACCTCAATGTGGTCGGACAGGCTTTCGTACTTGCTCAGCAGGTTTTCGATCACATCGTTTTCTTCGCCGGATTGCACAACCCAATAGATGGTCACATCCTGCTGAAGATTGTTGACCACGACCTTTGTGTTGCTGGTGATGGAATAGAGCTTGCTGGAGCTGATATCATAGTTGGTCATGGACTTCGGCAGCGCCGAGGCGAACACATTCACCGCAATCAGAATCGCCAGCACGATGGCCGTGACGACCAGTGAATAGGAGCCGCCCCGCAGGGCGTTCCGGTTCTGGTCAGAGGGAACGGAGGCCCTTTTGAGAGAAAACTTTTTCATCAGTTATACCTCCGTTTCTCCATCGACTGCACCGACAAAAACAGGAAGAATCCCATCACGCTGACATAGTAGACGATGGCCGTGAGATCAAATGCGCCGTTGACAAAGCTATTGAACTGCCGGAACAACGAGAGCTTTGTCATAATATCCGGCAGCAGCCCCTCGAAGGCACTGCTGTTCACAAAGTAGGCGACCGAGAGTGCTGCGATCAGCACAAGGGTCACACCGTAAGCCAGATTCTCGTTCCGGGTCAGATTGTGGATCACCACGCCCAGCAGCAAAGCAATGACATACAGTGCGATCAATGAGCCCATGGCCGTGGAGGAGGTGTACTCTGCAAGACTCACGCTGTAATAGTTCAGCAAGATCGCCGCGATGCCGATACCGGCGGCGAAGCCCTGATTATCCGTCAAGGAGGAGAGGAACATCCCCACCGCCAGCAGCGCCGCCCCCATCATGAAAAAGGCAAACAGAGACCCGTAGGAGGTGGGCAGATACACCTCGCCGAACTGGGAAAACAGCAGCGGGTAGAGAGAAACGACCGCCAGCGGGATGAGGTACACCACAAGAAGGGCGAAATACTTGCCCAATACCACCTGCGTGGTGGTGATAGGCAGAGAATAGAGCAGTTGGTCTGTCCGCTGCCGCCGTTCCTCCGCCAGAGTGCGCATGGTCAGGATCGGAACGATGACCACGAAAATGATGCTTGCAAAGCTGAGCACAAACTCAAAGTTGCTCACCGCCGCCTGCAAATTGTAGAGCACGGAACCAAGTCCCACCACTGCCAGCAGAAACGCGCCGAATACATAGGCAGTCAGTGAGTGGAAATAGTTTCGCAGCTCATGGCGAAAAATTGCGCCCATTAAGCGTCCACCTCCGTTTCGTTTGGTTCTTCGGTGTATTGCTTAGATTCTTCCGCTTGACCGCTTTCCGTCAGCTCAAGGAATACATCCTCCAGACTTGCCTTATGCACAGACAGTTCCAAAAGCGCCTGATCCTCCTTTTCAAATGCAAAGAAAATACTGCGGGAAACCTTGTGCATATCGTCGCTGTCCGTTTTCAGACGCAGGGTCACCGCGCCGTCCGCCGCAAGCTCCGGCTGATCGACCGCTGTGATATGGGGCAGCGCCGCCAACAGCGCCTGTGCCTTTCCCACGGGGGCGTCTGTGGTGAGCACGATCTCGCCCGCCGAGCGCAGCTGCCGCTCCAGTTCCGCCGGAGTGCCGAGGGCGGTCAGCGTCCCTTTGGAAATGATGAGGATCTTGTCGCAGATGGTCTGCACCTCGGAGAGGATATGGGAGCTGAAAATGACAGTGTGGCGCTTTCCAAGCTCCTTGACCAGATTTCGGATCTCGATGATCTGAATGGGGTCAAGGCCGACGGTCGGCTCATCCAGAATGATGACCTCCGGCCTGCCGAGCAGCGCCTGCGCAATGCCCACGCGCTGCCGGTAGCCCTTGGAAAGCGTGGAAATTCTGCGGTTTCGAACCGGCTCAATGCCCGTGCGCGCCACGGCATCGGCGATCTGTACCGTCAACTCCGCTCCGCGCACCCCCTTAGCCTCCCCTACAAAGCGCAGGTATTCCATTGGTGTTTCATTCAGATAAAGCGGCGGCTGCTCGGGGAGATAGCCGATGAGCCTTTTGGCCTTTTCCGGCTCATCAAAAATATCGTAGCCGCCGATGCGCACATGCCCCTCCGTTGCGGAAAGGCAGCCGGCCATGATATTCATGGTGGTGGCCTTCCCCGCTCCATTGGGGCCGAGGAAGCCGTAGATCTGACCGCTTTCGATGGTAACGCTCAGATCGGAAACCGCCGGATGCTCGCCGTATCGCTTGCTCAGGTGTTCAATTTCGATCAAAGGAACACACCCTCCTTCTTTTTCGGATGCCCCCATTGTAGATGCCCAACTTAAAAGCAAGTTAAAAATCCATTTTCTCCGTTTTTTAAGTTGTTTTTGAGTCCGCCGCGTATGATGGAGCCAGCTTGAAGGGAGGTGCTTTTCCATGAAGTTCATCCGCAGGGCCTCGATCCCCGCCTGTTTGCTCGTCTGCTTATTTCTTGTTTTTTGTGCATATTCAAACTTATTTCACAAATCCGCGATAGAATCAGAACAGGAAGAAAATTTGGAACTTACGACGGTTTTTCGATATGAAAACGGAATGGCGATACGCAGAGGCAGCGTTCGTATCCGCTGCCGGCAAACAGAACAGTCCGCCGCGCTGAACGATTGCGGAGAAGCATCCCCCTTTCAAGTGCCGAAAGATAACGAGGCAACCTTGATCCTTACAGGAAGCGACGGCCGGGAGATCAGCCGCATCGCACTGCATTTTACCGCCGCTGCGGTGACAGATGCCTCCACAGATGAAAACGGCGTCGGGCACATCTCCGTCAAAGCCGAAACAGAGCAGCTGACACTGCTGCTGACGCTGGACGAGAGTGACCGCCTGCACTGCGGCCTGTACCTGAATGACTTACAATGACAGCAAGGAGGTCGATCATGGACTATTCAGTACCGGAAGTAACATCGGCAGAGCGGGAATTCTACGGAGAGAACCTGATCCTGCTGGAAGGCGCGATCTCCGAGTTTCTCTCCTGCATGGATATGATCCGCCGCTACGAGGTGCAGCTGGGAAACCGTGACCCGGTCGCGTCGTCTCAAACGCGCATCAAGAGCGCGGAGAGTATGCGGCAAAAGCTGCAAAGGCTCGCTTTTCCCGTCACGGCGGAAAGCGCGATGAAAAACGTCTTTGACGCTGCGGGCGTCCGTCTGGTCTGTCCGTTCATTCAGGATATCGACCGCACGGCGGAGCTGATCCGCGCCATCCCCGGCGTGCAGATCCAAACGGAAAAGGATTATATCCGCAGCCCGAAGCCCAACGGCTATCGAAGCTATCACATGATCCTTTCGATGCCGCTGCGCTTTCTGGGAAATTCCCAAAAAACCGTATGGCTGGAGGTCCAGCTGCGCACCATCGCCATGGACTGCTGGGCCAATATCGAACATCAGCTGAAATATAAGCAGAACATTCCGGATCAGGCACTGCTGCTACAGGAGTTGAAGCGATGCGCCGATGAGATCACCTCCACCGACCTTTCCCTGCAAACCATCCGCGATCTGATCGAACACCATGAGGAGGAACCGATATGAGAGTTTTAGTGGCCGATGACGAAGCTGCCATGACCCGCGCGCTGGAGGCGCTGCTCAAGCGGGAGCATTATTCCGTGGACGTGGTCAACAACGGGCAGGACGCGCTGGACTATGGCCTTGCGGAAAATTATGATGCGCTGGTACTGGACATCATGATGCCGAAGCTGGACGGGCTTCAGGTTCTGACCGCTCTGCGGGAGCAGGGCGTTGCGACTCCCGTTCTCCTGCTGACGGCTAAAAGCCAGATCGAAGACCGCGTAGCGGGATTGACCGGCGGTGCGGACGATTATCTTCCCAAGCCCTTTGACCCCAGAGAATTCGTAGCGCGGGTGGGGGCGCTGACCCGCCGTGGCGGAGCCTATACCCCAAGCCTTCTCACCGTCGGCAACACAACATTAAACCGTTCTACCTTTGAGCTGGTCGGCGAAAGTGCTTCCGTGCGCCTGAGCAGCAAAGAATTTCAAATGCTGGAGCTGCTAATGCGGCAAAAGGGACGGTTGATCTCCACGGAGCAATTCATGGAGCGCATCTGGGGCTATGACAGCGACGCGGAGCTGAATGTCGTCTGGGCCTATATCTCCTATCTGCGCCGAAAGCTGGAAATGGTAGGGTCCAATGTCCGCATTGCCGCCCGCCGGGGGCAGGGATACTTATTGGAGGAGATTGCATGATCCGAACGCTGCGGAAAAAATTCATCGCCATCGCCATGCTGTCGCTGCTGGGGACCATGACGGTTCTCTGCGCAACCATCGGCATCGGGAATTACTGCGTTGCCGCAAGCCGGGCAGACAAGGCCATCGACATCCTCTATCAGAATGATGGCGAATTTCCGGTGCCGGACGGCAACGCAAGCCCCTCCGCCCACGCAGGCTTTCAGGTCACGCCGGAAACGCCGTTTGAGACCCGCTATTTCATTGCGCGCCTGACGGCGGAGGATGCCGTCAGCGCGGTCGATCTTGAGCACATTGCCGCGCTGGACCGGCAGACCGTTGTTTCCACGATCGAACAGATCGTTTCCAAAGGGACGGCCAAGGGCTATGTCGGGCAGTATCGCTTCGGAAGATTTGAAAATAAAACCAGCGGATATACGCTGATCGTTGTTGACTGCTTCATGCAGCTGCAATCCGCCTATGCGGTGTTCCGCGTAATGGCGGCGGTTTTTGTGCTCTGCGCGGGGATCGTATTCCTTCTGCTGCTGGTACTCTCCAAGCGCGCCACGCGCCCCTTTGCGGAAAACTGGGAGCGGCAGCGGCAATTCGTGACAGACGCCTCCCATGAGTTGAAAACACCTCTTGCAATTTTGTCTGCTGATCTGGGATTAATCGAAGAAACGGAAGACAACTGCACATGGCTGGAAAGCGGGCAGGAGCAGATCCAGCGCATGGACAGCCTTATCAAAAATCTCGTGGAGCTGGCACGCAGCGAGGAGGCTCTGCCGCCTTCGGCCATCGCAGCCGTACCGTTCAGCGAACTGGCGGATGGCTGCATCGAAAATTTTCGTCCCCTTGCCGAGTCCTCCGGAAAAGAACTGACGGCGGAGATCGCCCCCGGTCTGTGTGTCAGCGGCATGCCGGACGATATCTCCCGCCTGCTGACGATCCTGCTGGACAATGCTGTGAAATACTGTGACGCGGGCGGAACGATCCACCTTGCACTCTTTTCGCGGAGAAAAAGTGTAGAGCTGGCGCTCTCCAACCCCTGCGCCGGGGTGGATGCCGCGCAGCTGCCGCGCTATTTTGACCGCTTTTACCGTGCGGACTCCTCCCGTGCCCGCGCGACCGGCGGGAGCGGCATCGGACTGTCCTCCGCCAAGGCCATCGTGACCCGCCATCACGGGCGCATCGGCGCTCGCTACGAAAGCGGCATCATCACCTTTCAGGTCACGCTGCCGCAAAGCGGCAGGAAGTAAAAAGCGCCGAGTGCACGCGAAAAAACGTTTTTTGCAGAAGCGCTTGACATTCTGATGCTTTTTTGTTACCATGTGTAGCATACTACACATAGAGGTGAATCCCAGTGATGAAGAACGATGTCGGCTACCTCATCAAGCGCATCCATGATAAGCTGGCGGTGAGAGCCGATGCTGAGCTGAAGCAGTACCATTTAACCATGTCCCAGGGCAGAGTGTTTCTATACCTCAGCAGCCGGGGTGGACAGGCCACACAAAAGGAGATCGAAACCTTTTTGGGTGTCGCTCACCCCACCGTCGTCGGTCTTGTTTCGCGCATGGAGCAAAGCGGCTATGTGACATGCTGGCCCTGCGAGGACGGGCGCAACAAGAATGTCAAGCTGACCGCGCAGGCAGAGGCTCTTGACAAGGATATGCAGCGGAACCGGCTGGAAAGCGAGCAAATGCTTTTATCCCCCCTTTCTCCCGAGGAGCGCGAGCAGCTGCGAAAGCTTCTGATCACCGTTGCGGAACATTTAGCGTAAAAGCCGATAGCCGATCGGCTTTTCTGTCGCTCTAATGTGTAGCTTGCTACACACTGGTATAAAGGAGGAACACCATGACAAAAACCTTGCTGGGGAGCCTGCGAGAATACAAGAAAGGCTCCATACTCACCATTCTGCTCTCCGTTCTGGAGGCCGCCTTCGAAATTCTCATCCCGCTTCGCATGGCGGACTTGATCGATCAGGGGATCGAGCCGGGAGAGATGGCGGCGGTCTGGAAGTTCGGCACCATAATTCTGGTCTTTGCTGCCCTACAGCTGCTGACCGGCGTGCTTTCCGCCCACGTTGCCGCAAAAACCTCGGTGGGCTTTTCCGCCAATCTGCGGCAGGATATGTACGACAATGTGCAGACCTTTGCCTTTTCCAACATTGATAAGTTCTCCACAGCGTCCATCGTGACCCGCCTCACCACCGATGTGACCAACTTGCAGAATGCCTATCAAATGCTCATCCGCATGGCAGTTCGCGGCCCGGTCATGCTGATCTTCTCCATGATCGTGTCCTTCCGCATCAACACGACCCTTGCGCTCATCTTCCTTGCGGTCATTCCCATCATGGCGGTGCTGCTGCTTCTGATCATCCGCAAGGTCGGGCCGCTGTTTGGCCGCGTTTTTCGCACCTACGACACGCTCAACAATGTAGTGCAGGAAAATGTCCGGGGCATCCGTGTGGTAAAATCCTTCAATCAGGAGGATCACGCGATTAAAAAGTTCAAAGGCATTTCTCAAAGTATCTATGAGGATTTTGCCGCCGGAGAACGACTGCTGGCCTTCAACTCACCCATTATGCAGTTCTTCATGTACGCCTGCATGATTTTGATTTCGTGGATTGGTGCAAAAGCCGTTGTCGCAAGCGGAAACAGTGCAGCACTTGGCATGACCACCGGCGATCTGACGGCGCTGTTCTCCTACGCCACGCAGATTTTGATGGCGCTGATGATGCTCTCCATGGTTTTTGCCATGATCACCATTTCCCTTGCCTCTGCCCACCGCATTGCGGAGGTGCTGGAGGAAAAAACGGATATTGCCAACCCGACCGGCGCGGAAATGACCGTCAGGGACGGCTCCATCCGCTTTGAGCATGTGAACTTTTCGTATGCGGCAAAGGCGGACAAGAAGGTGCTGAGCGACATTGACCTCTCCATCGCCTCCGGGCAGACCGTTGGCATCATCGGCGGTACGGGATCTTCCAAGTCGAGCCTCGTACAGCTCATTCCGCGGCTCTATGATGTAAGCAGCGGAAGGCTTCTGCTGGGCGGCGTAGATGTCCGCAAATACGATTTGGAAACACTGCGCAGCGCGGTTGCCATGGTGCTGCAAAAGAATGAATTGTTTTCCGGCACCATCAAGGAGAACCTGCGCTGGGGCAATGAAGCGGCCGGCGACGAAGAAATGGAAGAAGCCTGCCGCCTGGCCTGCGCGGATGAGTTTATTCAAGGCTTCCCGGACAAATATGATACCTATATCGAGCAGGGCGGAAGCAACGTCTCCGGCGGTCAGAAGCAGCGGCTATGCATTGCCCGCACGCTCTTGAAGAAACCGAAGGTGCTGATCCTGGATGATTCCACCTCTGCGGTCGACACAAAAACCGACGCCGCCATCCAAAAATCTCTTTCGACCTTCCTCCCTGACACCACCAAGCTCATCATTGCCCAGCGCGTCAGCTCTGTGCAGCACGCCGACTTGATCATTGTCATGGATGAAGGAAAAATTGTGGCCACCGGCAGGCATGAAGATCTGCTGAAAACCTGTGAAATCTACCGTCAGGTTTATGAATCCCAGCAGAAAGGAGACAGCGACCATGAATAAGAAAAATGGACTGGTTTCGGGAGATATGATGCAGAAGCAGCAATTTGATACGAAGACACTTCGGCGGCTGCTTTCTTATATGAAGGACTATAAGGGACAGCTCATTTTTGTGGTGGTTTGCATTTTGCTCAGCGCCATTGCGTCCGCTGTTTCGGCGCTGTTTCTGCAATCCCTGATCGACGATTATATCGCGCCGCTGCTCACAAGCTCTGCCCCGGTATTCACACAGCTTTTGAACGTGCTGGTCGTAATCGGCGCAGTCTATCTGATCGGTGTTCTTGCCACGCTTTTTTACAACCGTGTCATGGTAACCATCGCGCAGGGAACGCTGAAAAAGATTCGGGACGAAATGTTTGAAAAAATGCAGCGCCTCCCTATCCGCGCCTTTGATACCCGCACCGACGGCGATATTATGAGCCTTTACACCAACGATACCGATACCCTCCGTCAGATGATCGCACAGTCCATGGCACAGCTCATTTCTTCGGTGTTTACCATTGTGGCGGTCTTGGTGTGTATGCTCTATGTCAGTTTCTATCTGACGCTGGTCGCCGTACTGGTGATGCTGCTCATCTTGCAGCTCGTCAAGAAGATCACCGGGAAGATCGGTGTTTTCTTCGTGATGCAGCAAAAGACGCTTGCGGATGTTAACGCTTATGTGGAGGAAATGGTGAACGGCCAGAAGGTCATCAAGGTATTCTGCCACGAGGAAAGCGCCAAGTCGGCGCTTCAGGAAAAGAACAGTGCCTGGGCGTCTGCCGCAGCAAGCGCCAACGGATACGCCAACTCCATGATGCCTATGATGAACGCCCTTGGCTATGTGCAGTATGTCATCATTGCCATTTTAGGCGGATATATGGCGATCTCCGGCTTTACCAACATCGGTTTGCAAGGAAGCGGCACGCTGACGCTTGGAGCCATTGCCTCATTCCTGACGCTTTCCCGTAATTTTAATAACCCGGTCTCCCAGATCTCCAACCAGTTCAATTCCATTGTAACGGCGCTGGCAGGCGCTTCCCGCATCTTTGCCTTCATGGACGAAGAGCCGGAGACGGACGAGGGTTATGTGTCCTTAGTGAACGCAGAGGAAGAAAACGGCGAGCTGCGGGAAACCGAGAAGCGAACCGGCCTCTGGGCGTGGAAGCATCCGCACCACGACGGCACATTGAGCTATACCAAGCTGGAGGGACAGGTGGTATTTGACCACGTGGACTTTGGTTACACCCCGGATAAGACCGTTTTGCACGATATTTCCCTGCACGCGCAGCCGGGGCAGAAGATCGCCTTCGTCGGCGCAACAGGCGCAGGCAAGACGACCATCACCAACCTCATCAACCGCTTTTACGACATTGACGACGGAAAGATCCGCTACGACGGGATCAACATCAACAAAATCAAAAAAGCCGACCTGCGCCGCAGCTTGGGCGTTGTCCTGCAGGAGGTCAATCTCTTTACCGGAACGGTCATGGAAAACCTGCGCTACGGCAATCCCAATGCCAGCGACGAGGACTGCATCGCCGCAGCAAAGCTTGCCAATGCGAACGGCTTTATCCGTATGCTGCCGCAGGGCTACAACACCGTGCTCAAGGGCGACGGCAGCGGCCTCAGCCAAGGGCAGCGGCAGCTCATTTCCATTGCCCGCGCCGCGGTGTCCGACCCGCCGGTGATGATTCTGGACGAGGCAACCTCATCCATCGACACCCGCACCGAGGCGCTGGTGCAGGATGGCATGGACCGATTGATGAAGGGGCGGACAGTCTTTGTGATCGCCCACCGTCTGTCTACCGTACAGAACGCGGATGTTATTATGGTGCTGGATCACGGACGCATCATCGAGCGCGGCAGCCACGAAAAGCTGATGGCCGAAAAGGGCACCTATTATCAGCTCTACACCGGCGCCTTTGAGCTGGAATGACCTTGAGGAGTCTTGAAAACGTGCGGTTTTCAAGACTCCTCAAAAATTTTTGCGGCAAAAAATTCTTCTTTAAAGTTCTTTTTAAGTCACGCCGTTATGATAAAGGCAACCATTAAGAATGGTTTTCAAATATATTCCGCAAAACCGTGTTTTTCCTCCCCGGTTCGCAAGTTCGATCGCATTTTCCCCGAGGGAATACACACCATTTCACGAATAAGGAGGATATTAAAATGACTTGGAAGAAGCGAATCATCACCATTGCACTCTCGTCCGCACTGCTCGCCCTGGTTCTGGTCGGCTGCAGACAGGAAACATCGTCCGAC
>ULTK01005793.1_pt1 | contig 12291 bp, 16 predicted proteins | sample 1957551 | NCBI WGS metagenome assembly ULTK01 (sample SAMEA4835733, study PRJEB28245) | human gut metagenome | biome: gut microbiome; material: fecal sample | place: Denmark | collected 2008
GTGTTAAAGTGGTAAAGTGTTAAAGTGTTAAAGTGGTAAAGTGGTAACGCGTTGATATGTTAAAGAGTTGAAGTGGTAAAGTGGCAATGTGGTGCGGTTGTAATGAGTGGATGCGGTTAAGTGACAGTTGGGGGGAGTTGACTTTATTGCATTAAAGCACTATAATGATAATACAATAAATTAAGAAAGAAGGTAATTATATGTTACAAGAAATCACTACAACAATTACAAATGTCGGTTTTCCGATTGCATGTTGCATTTTTTTAGCATTATACATTCGAGAAAATCAGAAGCAACACAAGGAAGAGGTCAACGCATTAACTAACAAGTTAAACGAACAAACTCTAACAGTTCAAAAGTTGGTGGACAAAATCGAAGAATTATTAAGGGGGCTTACAAATGAAAATAAGTGAAAAAGGAATTGAATTAATTATTAGTTTTGAGGGGTTTTCCAAACGCGCTTGTAAATGCGTTCCAACCGAAAAATATTATACAATCGGTTATGGACATTATGGAAAAGACGTTGCTAGCGATGCCACAATCACTAAGAAAGAGGCTATTGCATTACTCAAAAAAGATTTATCATCGTTTGAGAAAAAAGTTGATAAATATAATCACATTTATCATTTTTTACAAAATGAGTTTGACGCGCTAGTATCATTTTGCTACAACGTCGGTAATATTGATAAATTAACAGTAAACGGGCGTAGGTCAAAAGCTGAAATTGCCGATGCAATGTTAAGATATACGCATAGTGGCGGCAAAGAATTGCGCGGACTTGTTCGACGTCGAACATTGGAACGTGAGTTATTCTTATCCGACGGTGGTACAAGATATTATTCAAAGTATGTCGGCACTGATAAAAATATTGATGTAATTTTCCGTAAAATCGGTGTCGAATCAAAATATATTGGTTCGTATTCTGCGCGAAAACCTATTGCTAATGTAAATGGAATTAGTGATTATAGCGGTACATACAATGAAAATACAATTTTGATTTTGCTTGCAAAACAAGGTAGATTAAAGAGGGCATAAGCCCTCTTTAACTATGCAAAAAATCCAGTTGATAAAATATTTACTATTTCGTCTTTTTCTTCATCCGTCGCGCTAATTCCGCTGATATCTATATTACCGTCACAAACGGTATATCCCTTTAAATTTCCTATCGTTTTAGACAAGCAACACATACGACCGCGCGTGTGGTTAAACGCCTTTAATGGTTGGTACTGCGGGCGGTCAATCACAACATAGCATGTTCTGTTTGTAGATGCCACACACGAAGGACTTGGATTTCCTGTTCCACTATAATGATACTGTGAAGTTGCCGCACCGATTATTGAATTAACTGCTCCCGTCACGTTTCCACTCATAGCACTACTTATCACTCCGACTCCAGCATTAATATACGCGCTTTCGACTTGCGCTCTATTGCTTGCGGTTATTGATATATCCACTCCGATATTTCCTGTGAACTCATAAAGTCTAATTTTTCCGACGTATATTTGTGCTAAGCAACCGCCTGTGATTACGTCAAGCGTATACTCAATTCGTAATGTTTTACCCATTACCAAAGATGCGTCTAATTCCTTAAACCCGATATAAGGAAGATAGATTATCACATTTGTATATGGTGCATAGTCCAAAAAGTTCTTATAATGTTCAGCAATAGCAACCGAACCGATTGTCTGTTTGCTAAAATTTTGACTAATTTTTTCTCCATTAACACCGGTCTGTACATTTCCTAAAGTGATTTCTTGCGTAGTTCCGCTGATTGCATATGGTATTGCTTTGCACGATATAATATTTTCGATTGGATTTTTATTAATCAATGAAAACTCATCGAAAATTGACGCGCCCCACAAAAATTGACCTAGTTGCACAAGTCGTTCCTTAGTCATATGGAAAGTAGACGTTAGCACTCCGATACCACTTGATAAGACTTGCGTGTCGTCGTCGTCGTCGTCTTTATCCTTGTTATCCTCGTACCCTTTGTCGTCGTCTTTAGTATAGCCGTCGCTTCCTTCCGTTCCGTCGTGCGCGGTAAAAGTACTTCCGTCTCCGCTATCAGTTTTTACGAACCAAGTAGAATGTTCTCCCACTTTACAAAATCCTATATTCCCGTACATATGTCCGTTTGTTTCATTTGGATAAAGTTCGCAATACATATATGAACTCGTTCCTTTTGGTATAACTGTAGTCGTTTCAAAATATTCAAACTGAACGACAATAGTAACCGGGCTTTTTACTGCTCCACCCATATCACCCCATACTGCTTCGTGAATATCGTGATAATTCAACTTTACGTCTTTATCATTGTAGTCATAATATTGAGTGGCTTTTACTATATATGTATTGTTTATCATGTTATCAGACGCACAAAATAACACTTTAACTTTTGATGTGTCGCTTTTAGGAACATCCGCACAATTCCATGTTAATTTATATAGAGGGTTCTTTGTTCCGTCAATATATAGATCCCATTTAGTAGGATATGTCGGAGGGTTTAGACGACCACTATCGTCTCCATTTCTATGATATTCATTTATAGATGCGGTATCTCTAATATCGAATACTGGAATTGACGAGTTGAAATTTTCCGGCTTAGCCGCCCATGTTATAGCGCCACAACCTTTTTCTTGGCTGGCATTACCATTCTTGTCAGTAACTGTCAAATCCCAACAACCGCCAGTATCTTTATTAGTATTAGTATTAAAACCAACTAGTTTATAAACATACTCTCCTAAATCTTTTCTTGATTCTGTATCAGCTGTTATATAACAAGCACCACCGTTAGCACCGCTCATAGTACCTACAGTACTATAGTCGTTATCGTGGTACGCAACCGTACCCGCGAAACACCATGTTTTTAAATCACTCATTTAAGCACCCCCGTTGTTAACTGTTAAATAGTAATTAGTATCAGCACCGCCCACCGTTCCTATGTTCTTTTTTTCCCTAAAACGATTTACGCGCACTAACGCTTCTTTATCTTCATAGTATGGAGAAAACACATTCTCTTGTCGTAAAATCAGTGTACTAATACTGCGAATTTGTGACGCATAAGTTTTCAAAACGTCTACGTGCATAGAAACTTCTAATTGATTCGCGGTTGTTTCGATAATGTCATTGATAAAGTAATATCTACCAAAATCACTAATATAAGCATAGTTGCACTTTCTAATGCTACTAGCGGACATTTTTCCGATAATAACCGTCGGATTGATAATGCTTGTGCCTTCTTTAATCTTGCAAGTAACTTTTTTTACTAAACTTGTAGACTTGCTCAAATACCGTTTATCTGCGCTAGTGTTCATTAATTCTAAGGTCATAGACTCACTCCTTTCTTAGTGTTCGATGTCGAACTAATAAATGCAAATACATATGGACTTGATAATGTCATGCGCTACAATGCCAATGAAGTTAAACATTGCAATGTCACGTTCAGACTCTAACATTTGCTGACTTGTTGTCACTCCGACATTACCCGACCTAGTGAATTTATGCGTCGTAGTGCCACTTGATTCGTCTGTATACGAGTTGCTTCTTGAACTAATATTGTGTGACATTCCGTGTTGTAACTCGTCTGTTGTGCTTGTAGTATACGAATTATCACGTGCTCCCCCTGTAGTAGTATCTCGCTTTGTAGTCGTGTCGGTATGTGGGGATACAATCGTTTCCGTGTCAGTAACATTTCTTCGGTCTTTGAATGTATCCGTGTTCAGTTCTTGTTCAGAGTATGTATCAGAATCGAATGGTGCAACTTTACGTTCGTGTGTTTCCGAACCCGTGTCAGTGACTACATTGTTGGTATTTGTAGTCAGTTTTGCAATATCGCTAGTTGTGGTGCTAGTGCTTGCGTCCTCATATGCTCCGATACTTTCCGTCTTAGAGTCCGTAATAGTAGTAGTATCAGTTCCGCTTGTTGTGTCTGAATATGCCCCTAAATCATCGGTTTTAGTTCCGCTTGCGGTTGTGGTGTCGGTTCCTTCTTCTGTCATGGAATAGTTTTCGATTGGGTTATATTCTAATAACGTGGTGTCGTATAGCTTAGAATATTTATATTTACGCACGTTTATTAAATTAGTAACCCTTTTTCTAATAACGTCCGCATCTGTTTTCAATGCGTCCTCAATTAGTGGGCGTATTTGTAATGAACCATGATTAAAATCGCACCACTGATTTAGCATATCTACAAAATTAGAATCATTGAATGGTGCATAATCAATAGTATTGAAAAACGGCACTTCGTTATCTTCAATGTATTTACTCAATGTCAGCATCTTCTTCACTCCTTTCTGCGGATAGCAAGTTGAACTCTTTAGACAATTTTACGGACGTATTAAGCCCAAAAAGATTATTGATTTCCTCACTTGCTTTTTCGCGTTGGTGTAACATATCGCTAATGTTAAACAGTAACATTTGATTATCACTTGACACCTCAGATTCTATCATGCGTTCTTTTTTATCCCTAGTAAATCGTACACCAATATCCGTATAGAACATTCTCAAAAGTTCATTTCTTGCATCAATGCAATCCATAACTCCAAGTGAACCCGACATTGTAGGCGCGATATTTTTTGCATCCGTAAATCCATCATCAATTAGTGCGTCGGTGTCCCCTTCGTAGAATTTCTTATACATTGCGCGAAAAGTATCGGCGGTACTCTCATCATCTGATACAATGATATTCTTCATTCGTAAATTTACAAGTGCCATTTTCAACGATACATCACAATGTGCAAGCAAACAAGCGTATCTAAATACCAGTGGATAAATCGAATTTCGTAAAGCGGTATTCTGAACAATAATACAATCTTCTCCTATTGTGGTACGACCACCGTATGCGGTTGGTGCTGAATATGTGAAGTTGGTAAAAATGTCAAAATACTGTGTTACTCCGGACATGCCGCCACTTGCAACCATAAGTCCTTTAAATTTATCGTTAACAAACCCACAATAACCGTCAACAAGTGTTCGCACTTCTAGTTCACGTTGCGGAAAAGGAAGCCCTTTCCATTCAAAAATACGCACGGTTTTTTCTAGCAAAATATTACACCAATATTTTACACTTGCGGACAATTTGAGTTCATTTTCTTCTTTGTGTTCGTCCGTGAACAATGAAATGCTATAATCGTCTAAGAACATAAATCATTCTCCCTTCTATTAAATATAAGGGGCTTGCGCCCCTTATATAGTGTTCGACATCGAACTAAACTGCTTCAAGATAGAATACAATTCCATTCTCACTCATATCGTTGAAGTAGCCGATGTTCGCTTTGTTGTAATAGTTTGTGTATTCGTCGTGGTTGTTTCGCTCCGAAGTGCTTCTCCGCTCATTCAGTGTGACTCCCATTGCTTCATAATCGTAAATCACACCGATAATGCCCTTCTTTGAAACTGTACCGCCTTCGTTTTCATCAAGTTTAATATTTATTGCCGAAGTATCGTCAAAGTCGAAAGACTCCCCTGCACCTTGCCAATATGCAACACTGTCATACATTGGAAGTTTCACGAGTTCATCATGGAAGGTGTTCGCTCCAAGGAATGTATCACAAGCACTTGTAAAGTCTTGTAAAAGATTAACAACTAACTTGTCTTTTGGGGTGTGCCGCTTATATCCCTCTTCATTGAAAAGTACACTCATTTTAGACATACGCTTTACCCATAAATTGATAGAACGACTAGCCCACGCCAAAAACTCCGCGTTCATTAAAGCACCTTCTACTGTCAAATTCGCATTTGCGAGTGTATTGTATTCCTTTAAAAGGTTGATTGCTCCGCAGGGTTTACCGCCCTTGAGTTTACGTGCAATAAATGAAGCGCGTGTTAAGTTCGCGTTGTTCTCGAGTGCCAATGTCATCATGTTCTCCATAGCGGTAAAAATTGCGTCAATGAAGGTTGCCATTGATGTTTCATTTGTAAACGCGGTGCGGAACATGAAATCCGGAATTGTTACATCAACTTCCCAAGTGGTAACTCCATTGAATAATTTTTGCTTTGCGGTCGGCTTAATTACTGGCGCAAACTTAGGTGTGTAATCACTCTTTCCAATTTCCCACGCATCATTTTTCTTTGCTTCCGGTAAATCGACATAAATTTTCTGCACGATGCATCCGAACTCGAACGGATGTCTTACCATACCTTCACTGTCTGACTCGTACTGTCTCACGCTGAAAACAGTACGCGCAATGCGGTCAACCAATGTATTCAAAAAGTTTTCGGTGTCGGTGTTGCTTGCTAGAACGCTATCACCCAATGCAATTAATGATGATACATCCTTAACTGTGATAGCCTGTTCTCCCATTGATTCTTTAGCCGTCTGATTGACTAAATCATAAATCTGACTTACTTTTGACATAATTATTCCTCACATTCTTCCTGTGGATTTTCAATTTGTGTGTCTTTGCCTAAATTGTTCAGCGCGTTTTTTACGTCCGTGTTAGATTCCGAAATACTGTTCGCGACTTCTTTTAATGTGGCGTTAATGCCTTCAAGTAAAGTATTGTCGCTTGATTCTTTTAAATCTTCTGTAGTGTTCGGTGTCGAACATGGGCATAACAAATCAATACTTCGCATTTAAAATTTCCCCCTTTCTTTTTTTACTTGCCAAAATTCTGTTCCTGTTAAATTGGAACTAAAAAACACTTTACGTTGCGCCAACAATTCTATAATAATAGTATCATAGCGCGTCTTTTCTGTCAAATAATATGTGGCATATTTTGATGTTGTAAAGTCGTCTGTTACTACTCGCTTAATACGTTGTGGCACTTCCGAAGGCGCATCCGATACATACAAGAATCGTTCTTTATTGTCGCATATTAAATCAATCCGAAAAGCAAATTGATTATATTTGTAGTAAATCGAATACTTAATGTTATAAGTATTAATCGGACGCGGTAAATGCGGAAATTCCGACGTAGACCATGTTCCCGATGTAATCATTTCTGATTTTTTACCGAAAAACATTTGACTATTCTTGCCACTGTTCGCACAATATTCGACTGCAATCACAATTTCTATCGGTTGCCCTTCCTCGTCTATTTGATTCGTTGAATGCGTATATATGTCGATCGTTCCTTGCGCTTGCTCCTTGACGTGAGACAATTCCCACTCGGTAAAATACGGGCATAATCGGTTGATTGTGTTACCTATCATAAACACGCGCACACTATCGCGTCGGGCTATCGTCGATACTAAATCAGTTAGATTATCTACTTCATGCCCTATATATCCTTGATTCGTTATAAACTCTTCAAACACGATATTCCCAATCAGAGGAAATGCTAACGACTTGTAATGAGTAACACCAGTGAGTGCAAAAGCTGAACCAATCTTTTTTCCGCGTGTCGATACGCCGTTTTCATCCGTAAATTTAAAATAAATATCACGTCGAAAACATTCCACACCATTATATTGACCGTTCGTGATGTCTGCTATCGGCATATCAGCAAAGTATAATTCTACGTCGCGTGCCTTAACTTCATCTTGCCACCGTCGTATATATGCGAATTGATAGCGTTTTTTAGCAATCTTGTTTTTCTCAAGATAGCCAAAATAATCTAATTCGTGAAACGCTTCCCATAACATCATATACTTTGTGGCATAACTTTTTCCATTTGAACGTTCTCCAAGTAAAATGTTATATTGTGCATTTTTCGATAACAAATTTTTGATGTTATAATACCTTTGTTTCATTTTTTAATACCTCTGTTTGTCCGCGTTTATTCTCCAAGATTAACTTCACATACTCTGGTGTCATACCCATACTATATGTTGTTGGTTGTGCGACTATTCCATGTTTATAGGTTGACTTATATTCATCATACGCGCCCTTATTCCATGTGATAGGTTGCATATCATCTTCATATGTCATCAATAATTTTTTCGCGTGTTCTACATCGAACACTAAGCCGTCTGAAAATTCATCAATAGAATTCAACTGCGATACTGCGTCTTTACGCACACCAGATACTGTCATGTGTAATTCTTCGCGCGGTTGCTTTTCTTCATGTGTGAATTTGTTATACAAACCCCCACAAATATATTTTTTCGCGCCAAGTGTTTTGAAATCGTAGTATGTGCCCTCATAATCGAATATACCAAGACGATGTGCAATGCCGAACTTGTCTTTTGGTGCAAATGTTTCACGTGAAACATTAAGAATGTCTGCACGTTCATTAGCACGACGTTCAACATTCTTGTTATACTCCTCGAAAAAATTGGAACTATTTGGAACGCATTTAATCGAATCGGTGTCACAATATACCACATATTTATCTATAGCCAATATACCCAACCATAAGTTACGCCTAGCGTATGCCGTTACCCATGCCCCGAATTGAAATGCACTAAACACTTTAGATAGCTTTTTTCGTTCATGCGATACCTTGTCTAAATAAGTTGCATTATTTAACAAATCTTTATCCCATTCCGAACTATCAGCATCAAACCGTATATCATCCGTCAAAGTACGAGTAACCATCATTCCATACATACTATTAATATATTGCTTTGATTGACTATAAGTGGCGGTAAACTCATCCAGTCCCTTATATTGGGTTTTATTGTTGTATAGTTCTAACACATACTTTACAAATGTATCTGATAAATAACCAACTTTAGACACTCTAAAATCAACAATATCTAAATTAGAGTATTTATAACATTGATTAAATATCTCATAGTCAATATTCGTCATTGACATACAACAATAATCGGCTGATATTACTCTGCCATTATCAAGCTTATAGCCCTTTATTTCCTTACACTTTGAAAAACTAAGCCATGTATTGAATCTAACACTTTTTAACTTTTCTACTTTTATAGTGATTATGAACGCCCATTCATCTGAATCAAAATACTTCTCATATGGTGTTACCTTCTCAAATTTTGTCATTGGGAATTTTTCCAGTGCCATTACTGTGGGATAGCTTGACGAAATGTCCCATGAATCAACGTCATGTAATACCCTATTAGAGTAGGTATATGATGCGTGCGTGTAACCGCCAGCGAATACGTCAACTTGACGTTTATATTCTTCAAGTGTAGGCGGTATCAACGCAATACATCTTTGCCGATACTTCAATTCACTAGGAACATTCATTCGCTTGCGAACTTCCTGTCTGACTTCCCCTGTCTGCGTGTATGGGATGTCTATTACATGCCCGTACTTTTCCTTGTACTGCGACAAACCGTAATACATGACTAATACGTCGTTGAAACAATATTCCAATTCTGCATCTGTCAATTCAGTATATGGCGTTCGTAAAAGTGTATAGTCTAGATTGCCTACTAACTTCTTAACTGGCAATGCCTTTTCATGCGCCCATGTATCAAGTGACATTCTCGTGAGAAAATAACTGCATCTAAACTCATACGAGCCGACCGTGCAAAATATTGGTTTACGTTTATCACGAGCGAATACATAATCAAACTTTAATACGTTAATCAAAAATGCGAACTCAAATGCTAGATTGTGGACGTAAATAATTTTCTTGTGTGGCTCGTAAAACTCTAACTCATGTAAAAAATCTGCAAAATCTTCTAGTGTTCTTCCATAGAACACATTCTCATTAATTGAAAATTGCCAAACATAGCACAATGCAAACTTTTTGCAATCCCTATAATATTCTTGTGACTTCCCAGTGTAGGGTTCGATGTCGAACTTGTCTTTGTGCAAGAATCCGCTCGATGTCTCGATGTCAAAGCACATTATATCATCGTTTACAATGTCGGCTCGTCTTGGTTTTTTGTAATAGTATGTAGTAAAGTCGATCTCTGATAACGGCTTGTCCCTTGCCTTATACATGTAATTCACTTCCGATTACTTTGTCAATCTGTCCAAAAATGCTAACGCACTTTTTTCATTGTCTGCACTTTGCAAATAATCATCCAAAGCGCTTGTAATATCTTTTACTGACACGCCTTTTTTTATAGCTTCCAATACTGATTTTGTTTCTGCTTCGGATGCGTGCTGATAATCTTCTCGTACTTTTTTCCATGTCGGGGAGCGAAAAAGTTTTGCCAGTTTTGTAGTTTGTGTCGCATTTAGTTTTTTATCTAATACAAAATCATTAAATCCATTTATTGCCATTGCTTTAAACGAAGTAATAGTTGAATATGGACTAGCATCGTAACCTTTTGCTAACTCTGCCAAAAAATCTTTATCTTCTCCGCTGACTTCCGATAGTTTAAGTTGTGGAACGCCTATAATATCATGTCCGTATAATATTTCCAAGTCGTTCCGCAACTTGTCTATCGTTTCTTCATCCCCGTTTGTATATTTGAACATCCGCGCAATTCGCTTATTCGCTTTTGAAATCTCGCGTCTGTCCTCAGTAGTTATCATAAGTCGCACCAGTCAAAGCCGACACACTGCTTGTGATATTTTGAATCAGTGTACTCATGTGCCTTTAAACCTACCGCGCCTTTTTTAATCAGATTAATAGACTCTGCATCATTCAATATTTCATTAACGACCTCTGTCATGTGTGCCGGCAAGTCCACTAATGCTTTTTCTGATACAATAATAGCGACCGGATGCGCTTTATACATTCCCTTTTTGTTAATATACAAACCGTCAACTTTTACCGCATTATTGCCATATTTAGCAATAAAATCGTAACCGTTCATAAACTCAAAATCTTTAATGTCAATGTCAAAAACCACATTACCTTTATTATACTTTTCTGCAAAACTCATATTATTTATCCTCTTTCTTTCTTAATTGTATTCCAGCTTCTATAATGAACTCACATAACGATACGTTAGGATTGTTCTTCTTGATTGCATAACGCATCGTTCGTTCAATGTTAGCTGATTTTAAATTGTTCTTCATTGCGTACTGCTCAATAAATCTGTTCAAATGATATGGCATTGTAGGACTCCTAATGCACTCGGTAACCGTATCATAAAGATATGCGTACCCTATGGACTTGCGCGGAACTCCGCGCTCGTCCAAGTATTCTTGTATTGTCATGTTATAACCTCTTTTCGATATATTCCTTTAATGCAATTAACTCCGATTTTTCCAGTGTGTCAAGCATTTCTAAAATTGTAAAATATGTGCTTGGTGTATCACATTGTGTTGATTCTTCGTCAACAACTGTTGACGCCTGTTCAACTTCATCCTCTGCGCACTCTTCATCCTCTGCATCTGTGATTTTTGCATCGGCTACAATGTTATCATCCTTCCACGCTGATACCGCTTCTCTGACTTCTCTACAAGTGCTTGAAGGTGTAATCATATAACCGTCCAAAAAGTCCACGATTTCTTCCTGTGGGATAACAAGTAATTCCATGACCTTTGTTAAGGTAAATGCGTTCAGTTCTTCGACTTCTTTGTGATAATGTGACGCCTTTTTCATTTTATTCAAGTTCGGGCGTGACATTCCAAGCGCTTTTGCTAAATTGCCTTCTGTCTCGAAATCATCAACGAAAAGTTCATCATCAACAATAGTTGCGATAGCATCTGCAATTTTCCACTGCTGATTATTGCCAGTGTCAACCGCTTTTTTGATTGCGTTTAACTGTGTGCCAAGTTTCTTGTTTGTGAGTTCTGTTGTGTTGATTGTTGTTAATCCTAACATGTTTTTTCTCTCCTTTTTTAAATTATTTATTTTAATGTTTCACGTGAAACATTATTACCCTATCAATATAACCTCTATAGTGTTAAAGTCGATTGCCCGAAATTGATATACTAATTTATCAATTAATTCTGACGGGCAATCTTCCAGACTGCCTTTAAAACATGATTTAGTCTCTCCTTCCTTAAATAATATAAATGTGTGTCCATCTCTCGAATAAATATATAAATCTCTAACTGTCATATAAAACTCCTTCCTGTTCGATGTCGAACTAATTATCTTTTGCCTTATGAAAAACTGTATGATGTCCATTGTCAAATAGTACCACATATCCATTATTCTCGTACCACTCTTTTTGAAATTTATAAACACTAAAATCATCACATGATTTTGATGTTTCATATAAACTATCTAAAAATTTTCCAACTATTTCTAACATACTATCGACTCCTTTCTTTGTGTACCTCTTTGGTACATTATTAATATATCACACTATCTTACACTTTGCAACAAAACACTACAATTTTATTATACATTGTAGTTATACTAAATATAACTATATGTTATACTCCTACAATTGCCCCGCATCATCACTTTACTGCATCCCCTCATTACAACTGTACCACGTCAACGCGTTACCACATCAACGCGTTACCACTTTACCACTTTAACACTTTACCACTTTACCACTTTAACACTTTACCAC
>ULTK01031494.1_pt1 | contig 12290 bp, 7 predicted proteins | sample 1957551 | NCBI WGS metagenome assembly ULTK01 (sample SAMEA4835733, study PRJEB28245) | human gut metagenome | biome: gut microbiome; material: fecal sample | place: Denmark | collected 2008
ATATCATCGAAGATACCACCGTAGACGGTCCGGGATTCCGGACTGCCATCTACGCGGCGGGTTGCCCCAATAAATGCCCGGGTTGCCATAACCCCGAATCATGGGATATCAATAAAGGGAAGAAAGTAAAAGCGGAAGAGATCGTGGAAAAAGTATTAGCCGACGAATTCGCCAACGTCACCTTCAGCGGAGGAGATCCCATGTTCCAGCCGGAAGGCTTCACCGAGGTAGCCAAGGCGATCAAGGAAAAAAGCCAGAAGACGATCTGGTGTTACACGGGATATAAATTCGAGGACTTGATAAAGAATCCGGCGCAAGCCGCCTTATTATCCTATATCGATGTATTGGTAGACGGCCGCTACAAACAAACCCTTCGGGATGAGAGCCTTTTATTCCGGGGAAGCAGCAACCAACGGTTAATCGACGTACAAGCCTCTTTAAATAAAAAGGAAATCGTAACATACAAGTACAACCCTTTCATTTAAGGAAATTCTCCAACTATAGCCCGGATATTAACAAGATTTCATATCTTTGCCCCGAATTGGTTCCGTTTCGCCCAACCGGGGTTACGGATTAAAAGGGAATCAGGTGTAATTCCTGAACAGTCCCGTTGCTATGAAGCTCTATTTCAAACATTCCGGAAACACTTTCGCCACTGGTATATAAGGATATATATCGGGAAGGCTTTCGGGATGGGAGTCAGTCAGAAGACCTGCCAGTTAGGGAGAAGTCGTTCGCGAGGACAGAGCGGCTTGGTACGAATCATTTTCTAAACAGGTTTTAAATAATGGTGTTATCCTTTGCTAGAAAGGGGTACCTTGCTTGCGTATTATCTATGCTGGCGATAGGTATGTCCCACGGACAAAGCAAACTCGACTCTATCCAGCATTTGGACGAAGTTACGGTCACGGCCCGGAGTTTTAGCTTTAAAGAGGTAATTCCTTCCCAAAAGCTATCGGGGAAAGAATTACAGAATTTGAACAGTCACACGGTAGCGGATGCTTTACGCTACTTCTCGGGCGTCCAATTGAAAGACTATGGGGGCGTAGGAGGTATCAAGACCGTAAACATCCGAAGCATGGGAACGAACCATATGGGTGTTTTCTACGACGGTATCGAATTAAGCAACGCGCAAAACGGACAAGTAGACCTCGGAATGTATTCCTTGGACAATATCGAGGAGATTTCTTTATACAATGGCCAGAAGAGCGATATCTTCCAATCCGCTAAAGATTTCGGCGCGGCAGGTACGCTTTATCTGCGCTCCCGCCGTCCTCGCTTTGAGGATGGAAAGACAACGAATATCCGTGCCACGATGAAAGTCGGCTCCTTCGACGTAATAAATCCTTCGGCCTTGTTCGAATATAAGATATCGGAAAACGTAGCCGCCTCTTTCAGCGCCGAATGGTTAAGCGGAAGCGGTAAATACAAATTCCGTTACCGCCGTATCAACCCTGCCGGAGAGATCGCCTACGATACGACCGCCGTCCGGGAAAACGGGGATATCAACGCCACCCGCCTAGAGGCTGGATTGTATGGCAAGATGAGCGATGGCACTTGGAATCTTAAGTTCTACAATTACAATTCCGAACGAGGTATCCCGGGGGCTATCGTAAACAACGTATGGCGACGCGGCGAACGGGTATGGGATACGAACTCTTTCATGCAAGGCTCCTATATCAAAGAGATCAATCCTAAATTCAAGACACAAGTCAACACGAAATACGCTTTCTACCGTACGCATTATGTGAACAACGACGACAAGCTGATTCATGTAGATAACCTGTATAAGCAACGGGAGATTTACCTATCTTCCGCAAATGTCTACTCCATCCTCTCGAACTGGGACGTATCCGCTTCTTACGACTTGCAATGGAACAAGATGAACGCCGATATGTATGGATTCGTTTACCCGGAACGCTTCACCAACCTCCTTTCGGTCGCTACGGCGCTCCGGTTAGGAAAAGTAAAATTACAGGCCAGCGGACTGGCGACTTTTATCAACGACCGTGTAGAAGAAGGCCCCGCACCGGAAGCCCGGCAAATCCTCACCCCCGCCGTGTTCGCCTCCTATAAGCCGTTCGAGAAACAAGACTTTAATGTACGCGCTTTCTATAAACGGATCTTCCGCATGCCCACCTTCAACGATTTGTATTACGCCGATATGGGAAACTCCAAATTAAACCCGGAATACGTAACCCAATATGATGCCGGCTTCGCTTACACGAAAACACGGGAGAACCATCTTTTCTATCGCTTCAAGATACAGGCGGATGGTTATTACAACAAGGTGAAAGACAAGATCATCGCTTACCCCAAAGGCCAGCAGTTTCGTTGGACGATGCTGAATTTGGGTAAGGTAGAAATCAAAGGTATAGATGTCAGTACGGAAACGACCGTCAATCCGGTAAAAGATTTGTTCGTCACGTTACGCGTACAATACACCTATCAAAAGGCCCAAGACTTCACGGATCCCTCGGATACCTATTACGGAGATCAAATCCCTTATATCCCTTGGCATAGCGGCTCCGCCATCGCACAGGCCTCTTTCAAGGGATGGAACCTCAATTACAGTTTCATCTATGTGGGAGAGCGGTATAACCAGCAGGAGAATATTAAATACAATTATACGCAACCGTGGTACACCAGCGATATCTCCTTGTCGAAAGATTTGAAACTCAAATTCGGACTTATCAAGGCCGCCGTAGAGGTAAACAACCTGTTAAGCCAAGACTACGACGTGATCCTGAATTATCCGATGCCGAAACGAAATTACAAAGTGTCTTTAACGATCGAGATATGAAAAGACATACATTATATATAATAGGTATCTTGATCGGTTGCGCTTTTTCATCCTGCCGTAAGATCGAGATCGTAGTTCCATCGGAATACGAGCTGGTCTCCGACGGTATCCACCCCGAGGCGAATCCTCAAGGGATGTATTTAGTGAACGAGGGGAATATGGGAAGCAATAAATGTACGCTGGATTATCTGGATTACGTGAACGGTTATTATATCCGTAACCTCTACTCGGAACGGAACCCAAACGTGATCAAGGAGTTGGGCGATGTAGGCAATGATATCCAGATTTACGGAAGTAAGCTATATGTCGTAGTCAATTGTTCCCATAAAGTAGAAGTATTAGACGCCCGGACTTGTGAGCGGATCACGCAAATAGACATTCCTAACTGCCGGTACATCCGTTTTTACCGGGGAAACGCCTATGTAACCTCTTATGTCGGCCCCGTGCAAATCGACCCGAATGCTCCACAAGGAGCCGTATATCGGGTAGACACGACCAGCCTGAAAGTAGACGCTAAAGTCATCGTCGGCTACCAGCCGGATGAATTAGAGATTTTGGGTGAATATATCTACGTAGCGAATTCCGGAGGCTATCGTGCCCCGGAGTACGACAATACGGTTTCCGTCATCGAACTAAACCGTTTCAAACAAGTCCAAAAGATTCCGGTAGGGATCAATCTGCATCGTATCCGTGCGGATAAATACGGTAAATTATGGGTAACTTCCCGGGGAGATTACGATACGGTACATTCCAATCTGTATGTACTGGAAAAGCGAAAAGGGTATAATGAGATGGTGGTTACCGATACCCTGAATATCCCTTGCTCCAACCTTTGCATCAGCGGAGATTCCCTCTTCTATTACAGTACGGAATGGAACGTGAATACGCAGAGCAACACCATCTCGTACGGAATCATAGATGTCCGTACGAAAGAGGTGATCAGCACGAACTTTATCACCGACGGTAGCGAGAAAGACATCCGTATCCCTTACGGTATCATGGTCCATCCCTATACGAAAGATATCTTCGTCACCGATGCCAAGAATTACGTATCCAGCGGAACCCTCTATTGCTACGATAAGAACGGGATACAGAAATGGGGCGTACGCACCGGGGATATCCCTGCCCATATGGTTTTCCTTTATAAATAGAACAACGTTATGAGACAAGTTTTATATCTATTCATTTCAGGTTTCCTTGCATTTCTATCCTGTACCCAAGACAAGATACAGATGGTTAGCTTGGGTATCGATGACGTATATTATCTGCCCCGTATGAAAACCTACCTGCTCAATCCGGCCTTTACCGGCGACGAGTATCGGTGGACACTTCACCGGAACGGGATGGACTCTCTCGTATCTACCGAACGTTCTTATATCTTCCTCGCGAAAGATACGGGCACCTATCAGATGACCTTCGAGATCATCGATGAGGAGACCCCCTATAAACACGACTTTCGTTTCGAGGTGATGCAGGAGGAAATAGAATACAGCCCTTATTTATCCAAGGTATACGACTTTTGCCCCGCACCGGGCCAGTTCGTCAATACCATGCCCGAATACGAGGAAGGCGATACGAAAGAAACCATCCTGAAAAAGGTAGAGGAGAATATCTCCGGCACGAACGACGTGATGATCTCCCTCGGAGGATACGGGGGATATGTTATCTTCGGTTTCGATCATACGGTCATCAACGTCAAAGGGAAAAAGGACTTTATGATCCTCGGGAACTCTTTCTATTCCGACCTACCGGAGTATCAAGAGAAAAAGGGAGGCAGTTGCGAGCCCGGCATTGTCATGGTCTCTTTCGACACGAACCAGAACGGCTTACCGGACGACGAATGGTACGAGCTGGCCGGTAGCGAGTACTATAAACCGGAAACCATCAAGAATTATCGTATTACCTATGATCGCCCGGATCCCGACAAGATTCCCGAGCCGGACATGAGCCAGCAATGGAGTGATGCCACCTATCTGTCGTGGAAGGATAACCAAGGCAATACCGGCTATCTGCCAAAAAACGTGTACCACACGCAGAGCTATTATCCGGACTGGATCGAGGAGAACACCCTGACTTTTACCGGAACCCGATTGAGGGATAACGCCACGGACGAAAGCGGTACAGGCAAATACTACGTGCTCTACTCCTATCCATGGGGATATGTAGATAACCACCCGAACGATTATCAAGATCTAAATAGCTTCGATATCGAATGGGCCGTGGATGCGGAAGGTAATAAAGTAGAATTACCCGGTATTGATTTTATCAAGGTGTACACGGCGGTAAACCAATATTGCGGTTGGATCGGGGAAACCTCGACAGAGATCATCCGTGCGCAGGATTTACACATCGCCACCCCCTCCATCATCGTTCCAGATCCGGTAAGCGAGCAAATGAAATTACAATATGATCAAGCAATCCTAAAAATAAAAGGCTTATGAAAAAGACAATTACCTTATTTCTCTGTACGTTCGCCACGAGCGGCCTAATGGCCCAAGGCAACACCTCATGGATGGCCGCCGGCATAGATCCGGCCCAAATGAGGGATGTACCGTCACAATCTTCCATCCTGCGTTCTACGGATATGGATTACAGTCAGGGTACATTTATCGTAAACGAGGACTGGTACGGCCATCAGAACAGTACCGTCAATTTCCTTACTCAAGATGGAGAATGGCACTATCGTGTCTTCCAGACCGAGAATCCGGGTCATGAGTTGGGATGTACCACGCAATTCGGTACCATCTATGGCGATAAATTCTACCTTGTCTCTAAGCAAGAGCGCGATCCCGGGGCAAAAATCACCGGAAGCCGGTTTGCCGTATGCGATGCCAAGACCATGAAGGTGATCAAGGAGTTCAAATATATCGCCCAAAACGCCGAGGGTAAATCCATAGCCGATGGCCGCTCTTATCTTCCGGTAGACGAGCACAAAGGCTATATAGGAACCAGCAACGGTATCTGGATCTACGATAGCGATAAGATGACGATCGGCAAACAAATAGAAGGTTCCGGAAATCCGAACGCGGATGGATACGGTGAATTGTATTATGCCCAGATCGGAACCATGGTACGTGCCAACGACCTCGTCTTTGCCGTCCATCAGCAATATGGTTTATTGATAATAGACCCGAAAACCGATAAAATTATCCGCACCATCGCCGCCCCGAGCGAGAAAGAGACCGTAAAGGGGCAAGAGAAGGAGATTCAACGAGGCTTCGGCTCTATCGTTCAGTCCAAGGATGGTACGCTTTGGATCAGCATGACTCAGAATACGGGCGGGGATGGTTCCGCCTTGGAATATATGCTCAACCTGAATCCCTATACCTTTAAGGTAGACACGGTAAAGATCCCGCTAAGCGAGACCATCGGTGTCGTTCCGAACTCTTGGTACGCGTGGACTGCCGACGGTTTCTGCGCCAGCGCCAAAGAGAATAAGATTTATTGGAACGGACAACCGAAAGAGGGCAGTTGGTTCACAGGGTATCAAATTTGCGGATATGATATTGACAAGAAGCAATTCTTCCAGTTAATCGACCTTACCCGGTTAGAAACGGGAAATTGGCGCTTATATGGAACGGGATTCCGCCTAGACCCTCAGACGGATGAGCTATACACCTTCCTGTATCATGAGTTCCAAGATCCGACACATATGTTGGCCCGTATCAACAATAAAGGCGAGGTAGTACAAGAATACCCCATGATCGTAAACTACTGGTTCCCGGCTCTTCCGGTATTTCCGGATAATGCGGCGCCTGTCGTTTCTTCCAGCTTCCCTTCCTCCATACGTCTGACGGAAGACAAGCCTGTTTATAAACTCGCTCTCGGTAATATGGTTAGTGATGCGGACAATATGGATGCCGCCATCGTGAAATCGATCTCCTCCGTTACGCCCTCCTCGCCTATCAACGCGATTGTTCGTAACGATTCATTAATTGTCAGCTCGACCGCTACGACTCCGAAGGATCATAGTTCCACGGTAACGATCCGCTTCAATTCCAACGGTAAAATCGTCACGAAAGACCTTCTTGTTACCACGGGTAATCCCTCGACAAGCGTAGAAGAACTCGCACGTCCGACGCTTCATCTCTACCCCAATCCGGCAGTAAATACCATACAAATCAGTATCGACACAGCCGCTACCGTAGAGATCTACACGACAAACAGCACCAGAGTCCAAAAAACAGCGATCCAACCGGGTGAATCCATTGACGTAAGTCATTTACCCCAAGGACTCTATTTTGTCCGTGTGATCACTGGAGAAAAGACAGAGACCGTAAGGATGATTAAGAAATAAAAAATTTCCTTACCTTTGTGCCCGAATTGGTTTCGTAATGCCTATTCGGGCATACGGATTAAAAGGGAATCCGGTGAGAATCCGGAACAGTCCCGCTGCTGTGAAACTCCTTTAACATTCTAATACTACTTTCGCCACTGGCTCAAGGTAGTCGGGAAGGCATTAGGATGGGAGCTAGTCAGAAGACCTGCCATTCATTTAAGATTCATATCCTCGTGGGCTAGGATATAGAGTACAACATAAGAATTAAAAGAAATGATGACAGACAAGGAAGTATTGTTGTTACGGCGCAAATTGGATCTTTTGCTCCGTACGGGAAAATTGTTGATGGAAAGTGCCGCCGACACGAATCGTATCGAGCGAAACATGAAACGAGTTGCCGCCTTTATGGGTATCCCCGAGGAGAAGTTGCATATCGATATCCGATGGACCATGATCATGGTGAACGTAAGCGATGAGCGAAACTCCTTCTCTAAATTCCAGAAATGCGAGAAGCACGGAATCAATATGACGACAATCTCACAAGTAAGCAAGCTTTCATGGCGGGCGATCGAGCAAGATTATTCCTTGGATAAATATGAGGAAGAACTGGAGAAGATCGTTCACCAACCCCGGAATTATACCCCTTATATCGTAGCCATCGGAGCGGGATTCGCATGCGGAGGATTCTGTAAGTTATTCGGCTGCGACTGGATGGCATTCCTATTCGCCTCTATTTGCGCTTTCCTAGGTTTTAGGGTACGAGCCCGCTGTATAGAGGCCGGACTTAACGTATATATGAGTATCGCGGCGGCGGCTTTCGTATCCACCTGTTTAGCGTATGCGTCCTCCTTCTCCGGGCTATCCGACACGCCTTATCATCCATTATTAGCCTGTGCCTTGTTTATCGTACCGGGTGTTCCCTTGATCAACTTCGTGGATGATATGCTGGACAATCATTTGCTGGTCGGCATCACCCGAGCCTCCAATACGGTCATGATGGTAGCCGCCATGACTTTCGGTATCGCGTTCGCCATGCGAGTACTTGTCATGAACGATGTCGAGATCGATCATAAGTTCAGTGAATTGAGTATGGTTCCACATGATCCGTACTACATATACGCGATAGCGGCGGCAATTTCAGCCATGGGTTTCTCCATGATATTCAACATCCAACGTCGACTATTATGGGTAGTGGCCGTAGGAGGTATCATTGCCGTATGTACCCGTAACTTCGTAAACTTCGAGTTGGGATATGGTCCCGTAATCGGCTCGTTCATGGGAAGCTTCGTAGTCAGCTTACTTGCCGTCAAAGCCGTCCATTGGTGCCACGTACCCAATCATGTGCTGACCATCCCATCCGTTATCCCCATGATTCCGGGAGTCTTGATGTATCGTTCTCTATTAGCATTCATCAATCTGCATGGAGTAATCGGAGAGGTCACAAACGCATTCTCCAATGGCATCAACTCTGCCCTTATCATCCTATGTATCTCTTTAGGTGTAGCCGTCCCGAATATTTTCGCCCGCCGCTACATCGCCAAAGATCGCCACCGCCATCTACAAGAAGAACTGGAGAAACGCAGGCAAAGGGGGAAGTTTATTGAATGGTAAAACATCCCAAGTCAAGGGAATAATCGTAGGGTATTCATTTTTATTATCAGAAAGTCGGGTCGTTTTCGGAAGAAAACGACTATCTTTGGCTAATATCTAAAACCGAATACGTATGACATTAATAGCAAATCCCATTTACGACTCCGTTTTCAAATATATGATGGAAGACGAGAAGGTTGCCAATATCTTGCTCTCGGCGCTGCTTAAGAAAGAGATCGTGGAGCTACAAGTGCGCCAGCATGAGTACACCAATACACAACGTTCGGCCATCTCCATGTTCCGTATGGACTTCTCCGCCAAGATCAGGGAAGAAAACGGAGACGAGCATCTGGTCCTCATCGAATTGCAAAAGACATGGTTACCGACCGAGACGCTCCGTTTCCGCCAGTACCTAGGCACCCACTACCTCAATAAGGACAATATACGCAAAGAGCCAAACTCACAATACGGCTTACCGATCATATCCATCTACATACTGGGGCATATCTTGGGAGAATTGAAAGAGCCCGTAATCTACGTACGCCGCCGCTATCTGGACTACGAGGACAATGTTATAGAGGGAAAAGACAAGTTCATCGAGAGCCTGACGCACGATAGCATCATCGTACAGATACCCGACCTGCAGAAAAGGACTCGTAATCGCTTAGAGCGTTTGTTGAATATTTTCGATCAAAATCACAGGACGGTAGAAGACGACCATCTCCTTGAGATCGACGAGAGCTTGTTTCACGCCGAGGATCTTCCCATTTTGACACGTCTACTCAAAGCGGGTGTCGCCCCCGATATCCGTCGTTCTATGGAAGTAGAAGACGAGATCCTTTCCGAGATCGAAGCCCGCGACACATTGCTTATGCAGAAAGACCAACAGATCGAACAGAAAGACCAAATCATCCGAAATATGATACAGATATTAGAGCAAGCCGGGCTAGACGAACAGCAAATCGCCTTAAAACTGGCCATTTCTCCACAACAGATTAAAGATCTAAAAAAAGAATCAGCCCAGTCTCCAACATGATAAAAGTGAAAGTGAAACCGAAAAGTAAGTTAACTTCATCGGTCAAGTAAGTTAATTAAAACACCAAAGTAAGTTAACTTACTTGGCCGATGAAGCAAGCTTCACCAAACCGAATTTTACCTATTCTATAGAAACGCTAATAATATTGCTAATAATCAATCATTTAACCATTACTACAAATCCTCGATAAAAGGCTGTTCAAGTGATCAGTTATTCACTACTTAAGCCGTTAGTTAGCGGTTAGGTATAGCCGCTAGTTATTCATTTGACAAGTCGCTAGTTATTCACTTCAACAGCCGATAAAGGCTCCAGTTTCCCGAACAGTAGATCGGTAATAGAACGCGACCTTATAACCGTCTTTAAGCATCTTCCCCACTTAGCTTTCGGCATAACGGTTCTTCCCCATCGTATAAAAATCCGCTAACCAAAAGTAAATATTCCGGTAAATTCCGATTCTCGGACCACTTCATCTCGATACCGAACAATTCCGAGGTAGTACGTCCCAGATCGAATCCACAGGCTTCAAGGGAACGACGAATCCGCAAAGGATAGCGGCAAGCCTTTCCAGACCTGCGTGTACACTCTTCCCAAGGACAAAGGATACAACTACCGGCATAAAACGCCCGTCCATTATATTCCTCCTCCAACGCAAGAAGACGTTTATCCAACCGGCTCCTTTCCTTATGTATCAACTCTTGTCCCGCTTCCACCGCATCCGGTACTTCCAATGTCAAAGGGATAATCTGCGTACAAACGATCAATAAATTTCGAAAACCGGATAAATAGTCCTCCGAATCATGAAAAGGCGGACAACTCCAACAGTTTCCATACCTACGACATTCCCGGCAATAGGCCATGAAACGCCGCTCATCCCGATAATGCAAGATATACTCATCCACAGGGATCATCCGTGTATAATCGTAGCTTTTATATTCGATCATGTGAAAAGAAAATTTTCTTGTAAAGAAATAAAAAAATCAGCAACCACATACATTATTTTTGATTACTACAATCTGGATGTTATCATATCAGTTGGTTACAAAGTACAATGAAAAATACAGGGAACACGGTACAGCTACCCGTGAAGCTTTCAATGAAAGAACAATGGCATGGTATTATAGCGATATACTTTGGGATCGTCGCAAGGAACTCAAATTAATCCAAAAGCAGCTAGCTTGTAGTCCGATAAGAAGATATATGATCTTACCATTATAATATGTATGATCTTACCGTTGTAAGATGTATAATCTTATCGCCGTAAAATCATACATCTTTCACGGAATCTGTAACGCTAGAGCACTCTCGTGAGCAAGAGAGAGTGCTCTAGCGAAATCAAGAGATTATTTACTTCACAACAAACTTAACAGAGACTTTCTTTGTACCTTTTACCGCTGTAAAGCCATAAACACCTTTATTCAAGTTTACTGTTTTCACATCATCAGAAGAGGTGATCACATAAGTAGATACTACAGAACCTGCGGTGTTCGTGATGTAACCGGTATAACCGGCTAGATCTTTTACATGCAAGGTATTGTCGGAATAAGAGATGTTTGCGGCTGCAACCGCTGATTTCGTGGCTGTACCGGTTACAGTTACTTTACAGTATGCATTGTATTTGCCATCTGCTGTAATTAATTTGATTTCAGTTGTACCCGGAGCTACAGCCGTAACTTTACCCGTTTGGTCAACTGTCGCAACAGCAGTATTCTTAGAAGACCATACCGCACCAGTCAAAGAAGCATAAGTAGATTGTACAGATGCCGTTAATTGTTCCGTTCCGTTTCCACTTAAGGATATGGCTTTCTTATTAAGCCAAATGATAGGAGTTGCCGCTACTAAATTATCACCCGGTTCTGTTCCCGATGTCGTTCCCATAAAACTATTCCAGCTCCAAGCATCCCAAGTACCATTCTGGACTTTTCGGCTTGATGCCCCGTATCCGGAATAAGAGAAATTTTGAGTATAGGAATCACGAACGAAATAACTCCAATAACCAGAATACCAACCAGCGAACCAGTGGTTAGTTGCAGTTGCTGTGGCCACCCAATAATCATAATCATAGGCTGGAGAACTTGTTCCATTTGAACCAAAAGGATGATAAATCACACCTGATGATTTACCTTGAGTTATAGCAGTTCTTGCAAGTGTTGCCGCATTATCCGGATAAGAATAACTAACATGAGCTTTAGCACTGTCTAATTGAAAAGATATTTGCATAGAAGTCGCTTTCGGTTCGCAATATCCAATACCATTAATCGTATAACCCATCGAACCTGTATATTGAACCAATCCTACCAAACGAGGATCGGCTTTCATAACAGCCTCAAATAGACTCAATCCAGAAATAGTATCTACATCAGCAGACCACCGATATCCCCAAACCATATTATCTGGTACAGTTTTATTCGTGTCATGCCAAGTCAGAACTATAGCCGCACGGTTTTCACCATCACCTACCCAGAAATCAATACTGTCAAAAGAAAAAGTACGGTTACTCCTTGCGGACATCAAAGCCGCTTTCTGTTTTTCCGCTGGTAAATCCGAACGTAACACACCTTGTACCATACGCTGTGCGCTGATAC
>ULTK01011391.1_pt1 | contig 11950 bp, 10 predicted proteins | sample 1957551 | NCBI WGS metagenome assembly ULTK01 (sample SAMEA4835733, study PRJEB28245) | human gut metagenome | biome: gut microbiome; material: fecal sample | place: Denmark | collected 2008
CATTCTACATTCCAACATCTTACCCTCATAAATGCATTATTGAAGTTTCGTAAATATACCTACTGATAAATGGGAATTTATCGCACAGAACGCAAGTGAAATAAAAGCCCACTTCCATAACCTATGGAGAGAGTGAAAGCCCGTGGATTTCTATCTAAAACACAAGCATTCCTTTGCTTTTCACCCTTGCTTGGTCTACTGTTGCATAAGGAATTAATAACGCCTAACGGCCATGAACACCCCTGCTAATGGCCATGAAGCAATCGTTTAACGACCATAAGCAGGGTTGTTCATGGCCGTTAGGCGTCACTAACTCCAAGGCTTTTACAGATGAAGTACGTAGCCCGCGCCTATTGCGCACAAGGTGCAAACGTATTGTACAGCAACTTAAAAGACATCAGACTCCACTATTCATAGTCGGGCAAACTCGAAAATGCAGGAAAACTACACTGACCGATTTATGTAACCCACGCGCGATATTACATTAAAAAACAATAAGTTACGGCAAAACTCAGACGTTTTTTGGCAGGTGGAAGCAAATTTTGCTTCCACCTTTTCAGGTTGCTTCCACCGCAGAGTAAATGCCGATGGATAGGGAGATGCAGGAGGTGGGTGGAAGTGTGGAAGCAAAACAGATGCAAATTTATGTTTCAGCAACACGCCTCAAGTTTTAAAAAAGATGTAGTACAAAGGCATAAAATATAATAAGTGTTACAAATACACACTTTATGCCCCGACACTCTTGCAAATGTCGAAAAAGTCCGTACCTTTGTAATGTGTTTTTCATAGTATTAGATTTAAGGTTAACAAAGGTTGGAGTACAGCGGTACTCCTTTTTTTATGCCCATACGTACCGTCCCGGTTCTCCAATAAAATTTTCACGTAAAATGCAAGGCAACTTTTTATATCCATTTAGTTTTTGGCTATCTTTGCACTGCTTTCGGCGGGCATAGGCACGCATAAAGCAGCTTAACTAACAATAAATCAATAATTAAAAACAGAAAATTATGGCAATGCATACATGGTTTGAATGTAAGATCCGTTACGAGAAAACAATGGAAAATGGAATGAACAAGAAGGTGACCGAACCGTACCTGGTAGATGCCCTCAGTTTTACGGAAGCGGAAGCACGCATCATCGAAGAGATGACGCCGTTCATTTCGGGAGAGTTCACCGTATCGGACATCAAACGTGCCAACTATAGCGAATTGTTCCCCAGCGAAGAGGAAGCTGCCGACCGCTGGTTTAAATGTAAACTGGTTTTCATCACACTGGACGAGAAAAGCGGTGCGGAAAAGAAAACCTCTACCCAGGTATTGGTGCAGGCTGCCGACCTGCGTGATGCAGTGAAGAAACTGGATGAGGGCATGAAAGGCACAATGGCCGACTACCAGATAGCATCTGTAGCGGAAACCGCCATTATGGATGTATATCCGTACAGTGCAGAGCCCGACGACAAACCGGAAGTTTAATTTAAGTGATGAGTTATAAGTTATGAATTATTATTGCGACCCATAACTTATAACTCATAACTCATAACTCAAAAAAACGATGATTGCAGAGAATTTAAAACAAGTACTGAGCGAACTGCCTGAAAAGGTACGGCTGGTGGCTGTTTCCAAATTTCACCCCAACGAGGCGATAGAAGAAGCGTATCGTGCCGGCCAGCGTGTGTTCGGAGAAAGTAAGGTGCAGGAAATGACTGCCAAATACGAAAGTCTGCCCAAAGACATAGAATGGCATTTCATCGGGCATCTGCAAACAAACAAAATAAAATATATCGTTCCTTACGTAGCGCTGATTCATGGCATAGACTCCTACAAGCTGTTGGCCGAAGTGAACAAGCAGGCTGCCAAAGCCGGAAAAACCGTCAACTGCCTGCTGCAGCTGCACATTGCCCGGGAAGAGACCAAGTTTGGATTCAGCTTTGACGAATGCCGGGAAATGCTGGCAGCCGGTGAATGGAGAGAGCTCAAGCATATCCGGATATGCGGATTGATGGGCATGGCCACAAATACGGACAATGACGAACAAATCAAAACAGAGTTTTGTTCTTTAAGTAGCTTCTTCAATGAAGTGAAAGCCAAGTGGTTTGCTGATGCAGAGTCATTCCGGGAACTGTCCATGGGAATGTCTCACGATTACCACGAGGCCATTGCAGCCGGAAGCACCTTGATACGTGTAGGAAGCAAGATTTTTGGAGAAAGAAACTATTAACCATAAAAAATCATTATCATGGCAACATTAGAAACTACTTTTGCAGGGCTGAAACTCAGAAACCCCATTATCGTCAGCAGCTCCGGACTGACAGACAGCGCCGCCAAGAACCAGAAACTATCTGAGGCCGGCGCAGGTGCCATTGTGCTAAAATCACTCTTTGAAGAGCAAATCATGATGGAGGCTGACTGGATGGGAGACCCGAACATGTACCCCGAAGGCAGTGACTACCTTGTAGGATATATCCGCGAACATAAGCTGGGTGAATATCTGAACCTGATTAAGGAAAGCAAAAAGGTTTGCAATATCCCCATCATAGCCAGCATCAACTGCTATCAGAATGCCGACTGGGTGGAATTTGCCGCCAAAATAGAAGAAGCCGGTGCAGACGCACTGGAAATCAATATCCTTGCACTGCAGACGGATGTACAATATGCTTACGGCAGTTTCGAGCAACGCCACATCGACATTCTGAGCCACATCAAGAAGACGGTCAAGATACCCGTCATCATGAAGCTGGGTGACAACCTGACCAACCCGATAGTTCTGATAGACCAACTGTACGCCAACGGCGCCGCCGCAGTAGTGCTGTTCAACCGCTTCTACCAGCCGGACATCAACATTGAGAAAATGATACAAGTATCCGGCAACGTATTCAGCAACGAAGCCGATTTGTCTAAAGCCCTGCGCTGGATAGGCATCGCTTCGGCAGCCGTAAACAAGCTGGACTATGCCGCTTCCGGTGGTATCCACTCGCCCGAAGGCGTTGTCAAGGCAATATTAGCAGGTGCTTCGGCCGTAGAGATATGCAGTGTGCTTTATCAGAATTCAGCTACCATCATTGAAGAATACATCCGCTTCCTCAACTTGTGGATGGACCGCAAAGGTATGGAAACCATCAGCCAGTTCAAAGGTATTCTGAACGTAAACGACCCGAAGGGAGTCAATACTTTCGAACGTACACAGTTCTTGAAATACTTCTCTTCACATGAATGAGACAAAAGGCTGACAAGAAGACAATAAAATTGAAAGGGTGATAACACTACAATACGTTATCACCCTTTCATTTTATACTATACCGCTATCTTTTTATTTCTTCTTATCCAGCGCCTCAAAGCAGGAATTCTTGCTCACGAATTCCGGAACAATATCCTTCATGGCAGCAACAATTTTCATCTGGTCATAGGTGTAACTTACATCAATCAGCTTCTGGATACGCTCCTTCACCTCGTCATAGTCATACTCACGCACCGTGGCAATCATAATCTTCTCATGGTAGGTGGGTTTTGTAAGCTCCTTCACATTCAAGAGTTCCTCGTAGAGCTTCTCGCCATGACGGAGACCGGTAAATTCAATCTTCACATCCGTACGTCCGGAAAGGCTGATCATACGCTTGGCAAGGTCCACAATCTTCACCGGCTTACCCATGTCGAAGATGTAGATTTCACCGCCGTTGCCCATACTGCCGGCCTCAAGAACAAGGCGGCAAGCTTCGGGAATGGTCATGAAGTAACGGATTATCTCAGGATGGGTCACTGTCACCGGACCGCCACGCTGAATCTGGTCGCGGAAACGGGGAATGACAGAACCGTTGGAACCCAGCACATTGCCGAAACGCGTAGTGATGAACTGAGTGGCATGGCCTCCCTCCTTCTGCAACTTCTTCGCAAGAGACTGCACATAAATCTCGCAAATACGCTTGGAACAGCCCATCATGTTTGTAGGGTTAACAGCCTTGTCCGTAGAAATCATCACAAACTTCTCGGCACCGTATTTCACGGCAAGATCGGCAACGGTGCGCGTGCCGAATACGTTCACCTGGATGGACTCGGAAACGTTGTCCTCCATCATCGGCACATGCTTGTAGGCGGCCGCATGGAAAATATACTGGGGCTTGAACTCCCTGAAGATATCCTCCATGCGCGTGGCATTGGAGATGTCGGCTATGATGGTCTCGGCATCGATGTCGCGCCAACGGTCCTGAAGTTCCAGACGGATGTCGTGCAGAGGGGTCTCGGCCTGGTCCACTAAAATAAGTTTATAGGGATTGAACGAAGCCACCTGGCGCATGATTTCACTGCCGATGGAGCCGGCGGCGCCCGTAATCATCACACGCTTGCCCTCCAGATGAGAGGCAACCTTATGGATATCTATCTCGATAGGATTGCGCTGAAGCAGGTCCTCAATCTGAATTTCCTTCAACTGTGTGCGGCTCAGCGCCTGACCGTTCCACTCGCTCAAAGGAGGCGCGGTCATCAGTTTGATGTTGTGCACCAGCAGGCGGTCAGCCATGTCGGACTTCTTCAGTTCCTCCATCTTGGCAGGAGAAATGATGATGGTCTGCACATCGCGGTCGTTCAGCACATCAATCAGCGTATCATCGTTGGGGAACACCCTGACACCCATCATCACCTTGTTGATAAGCTCAGGTTCGTCCGCAATGAATCCGCGCAGACGGTAGTGGTTGCGCAGATTGACACGCAATGCCTTGGCAATATTGACCCCGGCTTCCTTGGCACCGTAAATGAACACATTGGCACTATGGGTGCCGTCGAAGTTCAGCGCCTCGAAGAAAGTCTTGACAATCACACGGGAACATGCCATCATGGCAAAGCTGATGATATAGGACATGAACAGCACGCTGACCGGAGCCAGGTTAAACTCCAAATAGCTTTCCGTCAGAACGCTCGTTATCATCAGCAGTGCATACGACACCGTCAATGACACAAAAATGCGCATGATATCCACAAAGGAGGAAAAGCGCAACACATTGGAATACGTACGGAAAACACGGAAGAAAATCAAGTTGACAACAACCGTCCATAAAATGGTCTTGTCAATGGTAGAGGATTCCAAAAAAATGCTTCTGAAATCATATCGGAGAGCATAGGCCAACAGACTGGATATGACGATGATAAATACATCAATTAACAGAATAGTCCATATCGGAAGCACTTTCGCGGAAAGATACCGATGAAAAAAATTTCGCTTCATTTCGCTTGACAGTTTTGTTTTAGGCGAGGCAAAGATACACTATTTTAGTCAAAACAGACAATAAATCGATAAAAAAATGTTATAACAATTATTTATCGTCTATAAAGAAACCATCCCACCTCCCCCGTTTTAACAGTCAGAAAGCGGGATAGAAATAGTTTTGCCCCGGAAAATGCGGTATCCGCTACATCAGATTACTTGCCAACTCGCTCAACTGGCTGCGCTCCCCTTTCACCAGATTGACATGGGCAAACAAATTCTGGTCTCTCATGCGGTCTATCATATAGACAAGCCCGTTGGACTGACTGTCCAGATAGGGTTGGTCTATCTGCTGAATATCACCGGTAAACACCATTTTTGTACCTTCGCCGGCACGGGTGATGATGGTCTTAATCTCATGTGGGGTCAGGTTCTGGGCTTCATCGATAATACAGTAGGTTTCGCTCAAGCTGCGCCCACGGATAAAGGCTAATGCCTCGATGACCAATTGTTCACTTTTTTGCATATCCTCCAAGCGTTTCACTTCAGAGGAATTGGCAGCGAACTGATGCTTGATTACATTCAAATTATCGAACAAAGGCTGCATGTAAGGAGCCACTTTCTCATTGGCATCACCGGGAAGGAATCCAAGGTCTTTATTGGATAAGGCCACGATGGGACGTGCCAGAAGAATCTGCTTGTAGTCGGTAAGTTTTCCCAATGCGGCGGCCAGTGCCAGCAGGGTCTTACCGGTTCCCGCCTTACCGGTCAGGGCAACCAGCTTGATATTCGGGTCGTTCAGCACCTCAAAAGCAAAGCTCTGCTCGGCATTACGCGGTTCAATGCCATAGTTCTTTGTCTTGTTGACCCGGCAAATCGAATGGGTAAAGGGATTATAACGTGCAAGCACACTGCTGCGGTCACTCTTCAGCACAAAGCATTCGTTGGGACGAATGATGTCCTTAAAATCGAACTCGTTGATGTCCAGTCCTTCTTTGGAAGAATAAATGCGGTCTATCAGCGCAGGGTCAATACCCTCGAACACTTCATTCGACTTTTCGAATATATCCACATTGATTACCTTATCATTGATGTAGTCTTCGCACAGCAGACCGATGGAACGCGCCTTCATGCGCAGATTCACGTCTTTCGTGACAAGGATGGTTTTCATTTTAGGCTTTTTGGTGGAAAGCCAGTCCACTACCGACAGAATCTGATGGTCGGGGATGCGTTCGGGAAAGGAATCACGTACCCGGGGAGAGTCCACCATGCCTGCCACCACAAACAGACGGCCCAAGCCCTCTCCCAATGGCGCCCCTTTGGTGAACAGATTGTCATCGGTAATCAAATCTAGCTCACGGACAAACTCACGCGCATTGAAATTAATCTGCTCATTACCTTTCTTGAATTTGTCCAGTTCTTCAAGGACTACGATGGGAAGATAAATGTCATTCTCTTGAAAATTCTTCAAACAGTTATAATCGTGAAGAATCACATTCGTATCAATCACAAAATTTTTCTTAGCTCCCATACACGTTAGATTTAAATTGTTAATACCTTTGCATAAGCTTAAGATAAGCTACACTGCAAGCAATTTCAAGCAAGCTTGATTGCGTCCGGTTTGCATTATCTTTGTCGCTTTTAAAGATAACAAATTAATAGGGAGAAAGGATTGCTTCTCCGTTAAATATTATAAAAGATGGATTATCAGGACACTTTAACTTACTTATATAACAGTGTGCCCATGTTTCAGCAAGTGGGCGGCTCAGCATACAAGGAAGGATTGGAAAACACTCTGACCCTGGACGCACACTTCGAACATCCCCACCGCAGTTTCCGCAGCATTCATGTGGCCGGTACCAATGGAAAGGGTTCCTGCTCGCATACGCTTGCCGCCATACTGCAAGAGGCAGGATACAGGGTCGGGCTCTATACCTCGCCCCATCTGGTGGATTTCCGGGAGCGCATCCGGATTAACGGACAGCCTATACCCGAGGAATACGTCATCCGTTTTGTAGAGCAGGAACGTGGCTTCTTCGAACCCCTCCATCCCTCTTTCTTTGAGCTGACCACCGCCATGGCCTTCCGCTACTTTGCCGATGAAAAGGTGGATGTAGCCGTAATCGAGGTGGGACTCGGCGGACGCCTGGACTGCACCAATATCATCCGTCCGGATGTATGCATCATCACCAACATCAGTTTTGACCATACCCAATTCCTGGGGGACACCTTGGCAAAAATCGCAGGAGAGAAGGCAGGAATCATTAAAAGCGGTATCCCCGTTGTAATCGGCGAGACCACTCCCGAAACGAAACCGGTATTTCTGGAAAAAGCACAGACAACGGGTGCTCCCATCTACTTTGCCGAGGAGAATGACCGTGAAGACTATCCCGGAATAGAATACGAACTGAAAGGGCTCTACCAGCAGAAAAATGCCCGGACCGTACTCACCGCCCTCCCGCTACTGAAAGAAGCCGGCTACCGGCTGGACGGACAAGCAGTGCGCAGTGGCTTTGCCCGTGTGGCGGAACTGACGGGCTTGATGGGACGCTGGCAAAAACTGCAGGACTCGCCCACCCTGATTTGTGACACCGGCCACAATGTGGGAGGCATCACCTACATTACAGAACAACTGAAGCAACAGACTTACCGACAGCTACACATCGTCATAGGCATGGTGAATGACAAGGATATACGGGGGGTACTGGCCTTGCTACCCCGGGAAGCGACCTACTACTTCACCAAAGCCAGCGTGAAGCGGGCATTGCCCGAAAGCGAACTGCAGGAGCTGGCCGCAGCAGCTGGCCTGAAAGGGCATTGCTATCCTGACGTACCCGCCGCCGTGCGGGCCGCACAAGAAAAAAGCCTCCCGGAAGATTTCATCTTCGTGGGAGGCAGCAGTTTCATTGTGGCCGACTTGTTAGCGAACCGCGATGCACTCAATCTCTACTAAGGCATCTTTGGGCAACGCCTTCACTGCCACAGCCGAACGTGCCGGGAAAGCACCGTCAAAATAGGTGGCATATACCTTGTTCATATCAGCGAACAAGGACATGTCTGCCAGAAAAACGGTTGTCTTCACAATATTCGCCATGCTCAGACCTGCCTCTTCCAGGATATGCTTTATATTCTCCAAGGACTGGCGGGCTTGCGCTTCCGTACCTTCAGCCATCACTCCGGTAGCTGCATCAATAGGCAACTGACCTGATACAAATACCATTCCACTGGCTTCGATAGCCTGGCTATAAGGGCCTATGGCGCCCGGTGCCTTCTGGCTGCAAATCACTTTCTTCATGATTGTCAAAGTTTGTTTTTATTAATAATCGAGTCTATTTTCTTTTTTGAAATAAAAAAAATCCGAAGTATATGCAGTATTCCGGAAATCCACGCATTTTATAAATAAAACAACGTAATTTCACTCATAACCTGTTATACCTAGACTTAACTCATTTAACACGGGGGAGTTCCCCAAAACAGAGGCTCTGCTTGCGAAAGCAGAGCCTTTATTCTATCCCATCCCTTTACTTGCAATGCTTCTCAATCAAAGCATCCACATTGGGGTCACCCAATTCCTTTGCCTTGGCAAAGCTGGCACAAGCTTCCTTGTCCTTCTTCATCTGCAGCTGGGCGATACCCATCAGACGGTAGGCCTCGGCATACTTAGGGTCTTTCTCCAGAGCAGCCTTCAGCACATTCAACGCCTCTTCGTAACGTCCCACGCGAAGATTCACCACTGCCAGTTCGGCACGGTAAGTCAAATCCTCCGGATTCAGTTCGATGGCTTTCGCCATATCGTCCAGCGCACGCTGGTACTGCTTGGCCTTCAAAGCAGCCTGCTCACGGTAATAGTAGAACATGTCGTTCACTTTTCCGTTCACGGCATTGTAATAGGCATCATAATCCAACATGGCATTACGCGCCTGGTCTGCATTCATACGGGCTTGGGCACGCTCCAGCAAGTAAGGGGCGGCTTCCTCCGTATAGGGCTGGGTAAAGCGGGCCACACAACTGTCCATCAGAGCCAGTACCTCTTCGGCAGGCGCCTGCATCAGTTCCTTGGTCTTGGCAGCACTGAAGAAGGTAGCCGGAGAGGCCAGAATTGTCTTATTCACTTTATCATAGCTGGTAAATGCCGACGGATAGTCCTGCTTGGCAAATAGGATGTCACCCTCCAACTGGACATAAACCGGAAGCTCGTCAATGGCTATCGCTTTCCGTACCTCGTCCAGAGCCTTGTCGAGCGACCAGTCCTTATAAACTTTCTCGGGCTTGCCCAATGCATAATTATAGATTATCTTGGCCCGGTTGTAATACACATCATCTTTCTTTGCGGCAACCTCCAAAGCCTTATCCATATCTGCGGCGACCTTATCCATGGAAGCATCTTCACGGGACATGAACAGATGCTGGGAAGCACGGCGCAGATAACCGTCGGCACTGGCAGGATATTGTGCAATGAAATCGTTCAGAGTCTCCATATACTTCTCCGGAGACAGTTGGGAAGAAGCCATGTAGAGGAACACCAAAGCCTGCTCTTCGGTATCGGGCAATGCCTTCTTGATACCGATGCCCTTCAATGACATATCTCCATAAGACAATGCGGAGATATTCTGCGACATGGCGAAATTGGCATCAATGGCATAGCAGATGGTAGCCGTGTCTTGTCCGGAGGACTTCTGCGCCAGGCCGAAGACCTGCCCGTCCACAGTCATCAGCGGACAGCTCACCATCTTGTCCTTCAGACGCATATCGAGCGTATAATAGGAATAGTTGCCGGAAATCTTATCAGCCTCCTTTACTTTCCCGGTAGTAAAAGAACGGTCCTTCTGGGTGGAATAAGGCAGCAAATATACATCCGCGCCGACAGCCGGAGCCACAGCAGCCAAAGTGAGCGCCGTGACTTTCTTTCCGGGGATGCCGACACGGAACTTGACAACATCGTACATGTCATCAGCTCCCATAATGGCCTCCACCGGCATCTGTGCCCCGTCCGAGCTCATCACAACGGCGCGCTGGGCACCTTTGAACAAGGTGTAGTCAGAAAGCGCAATGCCATCTTCAGTGACAAAAAAGCCGTTTCCAGTATTCAGTATCTTATCGTTCTGGTCGTAAGTCACTACCGAGAAAACCGCACGTTTGGCTTTGTCTACCCACTTCGGGGCTTGTGCCACACTCCACTGAGCCAATAAACAGAGAGTGAGCATCAACAGCAATTTCTTTTTCATATCTTAGTTGGTTCTTTGTTTTACCGCTTCATAAATCAAAATGCCGGCTGCAACGGAAACATTGAGGGACTCGATGGTTCCCAACATGGGAATCTTCACCCACTCGTCACACAACGCCAGGTTGTCATAGGACACCCCCTTGTCTTCGGCACCCATAATGATACACATCGGACCGGTATAGTCGGCTTTGGTATAGTCGTAATCGCCTTTCTCCGTGGCTGCCACAATATGGAAACCACTATTCTTGAGGAATTGCAGGGTCTCTTTCAAGCTGTGTTCGCGGCAAACGGGCAAGGTGTGCAAGGCTCCCGCCGAGGTTTTCATGGCATCTGCGTTGACAGATACACTGTTCCGTGCGGGGATAATCACGGCATCTACCGCCGCACACTCGCAAGTACGGGCAATGGCGCCGAAATTGCGGACATCCGTGATGCCGTCAAGCATCACAAACAGAGGATTCTTGCCCTGCTCGAAAAGGAAAGGTACCAAGTCCTCCGTCTTCTGGTAAGTGACTGAAGAGATGAAGGCAATCACTCCCTGGTGATTCTTCCGCGTCACGCGGTTGATGCGTTCCACCGGAACGCGCTGTACCGGTATCAAAGTCCCTTTCAAGACAGCGAACAGCTCTTTTGACAAATCACTCTGAATGTCCTTCTTTACCAATATCTTGTCTATCTCTTTTCCTGCCTGAATGGCTTCTATCACGGCACGAACGCCGAAAATCATTTCACTGTTATCAACCATATATGGGTATTTACTATTTGACGATTTACTATTTACTATTTGATACTTCCAGCAATGCTCTGGCATTGTTCAGTGCGGCTTCGGTCAGCTTAGCACCACTCAGCATATGGGCTATTTCTTCCACACGTTCATCGTCGGTCAGACGACGGATGTGACTGTTTGTTTCCGTCTCGTTGTCCTGCTTGTACACCTTATAATGGGCGCGTCCGCGGGCAGCAATCTGGGGCAGATGGGTGATACTGATTACCTGGCGGTCCTGCTCGCCCATCTCCTGCATGATATCCGCCATGCGGTCGGCTATCTCGCCGGAGACTCCGGTATCTATTTCGTCGAATACAATGGTAGGAAGCTTGACGGCACCGGCTATCATTGCTTTGATGGAGAGCATGACGCGGGCTATTTCACCACCCGAAGCTACGGAGGAGACGCTTTGCAATGTCCCGTTCTTATTCGCGGAAAACAAGAAGTTCACAGTATCCGCCCCGTGTATGCCCGGCTCTTTGCGGGCACCTATCTCTACCTGGAAACGGACATTGGGCATGCCCAACGGAACCAGCCGCGCAGCCATCTGCTTCTCCACTTCACGGGCAGCGGCAGTACGCGCCTTGGTGAGGACGGCAGCCTGCTTTTTCACCTTATTACATAAAGCGTCGCAACGCGCTTTCAGTTCCTCGATGTGCTCGTCGGACGAAGTGATGGCTGAGAGTTTGGCGGCGTATTCATCCGTCAGCGCCAGAAGTTCACCGACAGTGGAAACGCGGTGCTTCTGTTGGAGCGTATAAATCAAGTTC
>ULTK01013894.1_pt1 | contig 11883 bp, 18 predicted proteins | sample 1957551 | NCBI WGS metagenome assembly ULTK01 (sample SAMEA4835733, study PRJEB28245) | human gut metagenome | biome: gut microbiome; material: fecal sample | place: Denmark | collected 2008
CAAGCCTTATGCAGATGTCGCTAAGTGTATCACCGGCGTACACCGTATACGGCACATAGATTTTTTCATGCTGTTCAGCTTGCGGTGGAAAAGCTATCATCACTGCAACAAGTATTGCTAAAAACGCTGCAACCATATACTTTTTCATATACTCACCTCCTTAAACCGTAAAAGCTAACGCTGCGTCACGCTCATTGCTTCCAGCTGCAAGGCTGTTCTGATACCTTATCATCTGCCTCTCAGCTTGAATTTCTCTAATCGCTTTCAACGTAGGCCAGTCTACCAGCGCTCCAACACAGTACGCTTTATCCATAAGGCTTTCTACTTTTTCAATTCTGCTGTACAGTTCATCGGCAGACATACCAATTTGTTCATCTTCTCGCAGCTTTATTTCCAACACTTTCAAATGGTCATACATTGAAAGAAGGTTAAAGTGCTCGGAGCTATTTACTCTGTACTTTTTCATGCTTCCTTCACCTCTCTTGTTTTGACATTGTAGCCTGCTGGCGCTGGCAAAATTTTCTCTCTAATACCCCATTCAACCAACCAGTGTGCGAAGGTTTTAATGTTGTCGTATTCAGCAACCGCAGGAGAATTTATAACCGTTATCGGCAATTCTCGAATTGCTTTTCTTGGCATCGCTTTCACCCCCTTGCCCGCAAAGCGGGCTTTATTTTTCTTCTAAAAGTTCATCAACCGTACAGCCGAGAATGCTTGCGATTTCGCGCAATCTCTCTGTTCTCGGAAATGCCTTTCCCGTTTCCCATGCGGCAACCGCAGATTGATTTATATTTAACTTTTCTGCTAATTCAGTTTGCAGAATACCTTTTTCTTCTCTAATCTTCTTGATATTTATCATTATTTCACCCCTTTTTATCATTGTTATTGATATTATAATACATCAATATGATTGATATTTCAACCCTTTTATCAAAATTTTATCAAGATTTTATAAATTGTATTGATATTATCGCTCTTATCACTTATATTTATATCAAAGGAAGTGATAATATGCGCTTAAAAGAAGCACGTAAACAAGCTGGCATGACGCAACAACAAGTAGCTGCCGCTGTTGGTGTCAATCAAAACACATATTCTTACTGGGAGAACGAAAAAACTAAAATTGACAATATATCTTTAGGTAAACTTGCACAAATATTCAACGTGACAGTAGATTATTTGCTCGGTGCTCCACCAGAAAATAAAAAAATCCCCAAGGATTTGAAAAAAATCCTTGAGGAGGAAGAAGTTACCTTAAACGGCCGCATGGTATCAGAAGAAGAAAAGGAACAAATGCTGCGCGTTTTGGAAGCTCTTTACAGGGACGCTAAAGAAAAGAATAAAAGGAAATAATTATGGCTTACAATATACCGTTAAGGATTAAAAACTTAATACGCAAAGCGGGCTCTGCTAATCCTTACGATATTGCAGCCTATCTTAATATAGCCATATTCCCCTACCCGCTTATCGGGCACGCCAACGGTTTTTGGCGGCGCGTGCTTCGGCGTAAATATATCGTTGTAAACAGCAAACTTGAAGAATGGCAGCAAAAAGCAGTCATTGCCCATGAGATTGGGCATATATTACTGCATCCAAAATATCGGCATTTCTGTCTTGATAGCCGCACTTATTTTTGCAGCCGCCGGCACGAAGATGAAGCGGATAATTTTTCAACTGAACTATTACAGTACGCCTGCCCTGATATAGAGCAGAAATATGTAAAGAAATTTTTAAAGGACGGCTGGAAATAGTATGTTGTTAAAAGATTATTCTGCTTTCAGCAGTGAATTTACAAGGAAAGAAGTCGCTGACTTTATATATAAAATACTAATAAATGATGTTGTAGTATTTTTAGAAAAGCAAAAAAGCTATAACTATGAAAATGATTTAATTTCTCTTGGCGAACAAGTCGCTAACGGAGCCTCAATTTATTGGAATAGATATGTTGCTGCCATTACGGATACTGTAAAAAACAAACTTTACCTTTATCCTGAAAAATTCATTTGGACACTTTGGCAAAATATTACTTACGTTGATATACCATACATTGATAACGAAGATGAAGTCGAATATCTAAAAGAATACATAAACCCTTATGACGATATTGCCTATGAAGTATTCCAGCGTTTATGCCCTATCGCGGAAAACGCATATTACAAAGTATGCGATGATAATACATAAAAATGTATGTATATTACTGGCTATGATTTAAGCGAAATTAAATTGGTGGCAAAGTTTTGGAAACAAGAAGAAAGATAAATTTTTAAAGGATTGGTGGAAATAATGAAAAAATTTATTGCAACAACAGTTTTGTGTTTATGTATGTTGTTACCAATTTCATGTTTTGCAAATACAGGAGTAGTTGCATACACCGACGACAGCATTATAGTAATTGCTGACCAATACGAAAATTATTATTGTGGAGAAATATATACTTATTCATTTACCGAACGAGGCGATATTGTTGGGGGCGATTTCGACAATATCGGAATGGTAGACCTTTACAACATCAGTAAAGATGAAACCTTTAGCGTTTATATTGATGATATTTGGCTTTCACGAGAACAAGCAGCTGATTGGCTTCGTGCGCAGCTTAATTTATTTTAATCGGCAGATTTTAAAAGAATTGTTGGTAATAACGAGGATAATTTATGTTGTACGATGCTTATAACACTGATTCTGCTATTGGATTGTTAATATTTCTTGGTGCCGCCGCCTTTATTTATAAAGCATTTAAAGAGGAAGGTATCGGAGCAGCTTTTTCTGCTTTACTGCGTGTTGTTGCAGTTTTATTCGGCGCCATGCTTTTAATAATGTTCGGTGTAACATTTATAGGCATTATTTTAGAATACACTCACTGGGTAGTCTTATTTGTATTAGCATTAGTAATTATTTTCAGTTTTGTCAAAAAATAGGAGATATAAAATGAAAAAAATTCTACTAATTCTATTTTTAATATTAGCTATTATACCCAAAATTGTATTCGCATTTGAACCGCCAGACCCTAATAGATGGTATTGGGCTGGTTCGGATGAAAAAATTGGTGTTTGGATTGATAAGCAGACACTTGTAGCTTCAAAAGAAAATAACGCCAATTCATCATGCTTTAATCATAGATATGTAACATCGTGGGAAATGTGGTACAATTCGCAAGATAAGACAACTATCCTTTGTAATTCAATATATGATTTAGATTGCAGAAAAAGAAAAGACTTATCAGCTATAACTTATGATGAATTTGGTCGAGCTATAAACAGCGTCATTCCTGCTTCGCCAATTTTCCTTCCGATACCGCCAGATACTTGGGGGGAAGGATTGCTAAATTTAATGATTGAATTTTGGAATTATCAAAATAAAGGTCAATCAATTTAGTTTCATAATACAAAAAAAGCCGCCCATCAGGGCGGCAATATTTAAACATTACTACGCAAACATAAGTTTGCAGAAAGGATATATCATTATGAGGGCTGCTCTCTACGCTCGATACTCCAGCGACAACCAACGCTACGAAAGTATTACGGCACAGTTACGTTGCAGTAAAGAATACTGCGCGCAAAAACACTACGATGTGGTAAAAATCTATACGGACGAAGCAATCAGTGGCACTTCTGTCGCCGGTCGCGCAGGCTTCCAGCAGATGATACTTGAAAGCGGCGACGGTATTTTTGATGTTGTTATTTTTCATAAAATCGACCGCAATGCCCGTAACGAGATTGACTACTACACCAATATTGACCGGCTAAAGAAAAACGGCGTAAGGTACGAATACAGCGCCGAGGGCATTGATGTAAGCACCGCTAACGGCAAACTTACCGAAGGTATTAAGGTTGCTGTCGCTGCGTGGTATAGTCGCAACCTTGCGCAGGAAGTAAAAAAAGGTCAGAAGGAAAATGCCTTAAAAGCTGTATTTAACGGCGGCCGTCCCCCGCTCGGCTATAAAATAATCAATCAGCAATATTACATAGAGCCAAAAGAAGCCGAAGCTGTACGGTTGATATTTGAAATGTATATTGCCGGTAATGGTTATACAAAAATTTCCGAAGAACTTAACCGGCGCGGATACCTTACCCGTAACGGGCAGCCTTTTGCCAAAAACAGCTTATATGAAATTATAGGTAATGAGCGCTACACCGGCACATATATTTTTAACCGCATTTTAACAGATGAATTTGGCAAGCGTAATAATCATAAAGTCAACCCAGATGCCATAAAGATTGAAAATGCTATACCTGCTATTATAGACAAAGCAACCTTCCATGCCGCCGCTGAAATGCGCGCAAAAAACAGGCATAGTAATTCGCGTTGCCGCACCACGGAAAACTACATGCTCACGGGTAAAATATTTTGTGGTATATGCGGCCGCGCTATGAATGGTCATCGTATGCGTACCCGTTCCGGCGTATATACTTATTACTGCTGCAATAAAACTCGCCTGCCCGCCGATGTTAAATGCCAGCAAAAACTGGTTAAAAAAGAATACATAGAACGGAACGTATGCGAAGGCGTGCTTGAAATAGTAATGAGCGATGTTTACCGTGAAAAAACAATCTCCGAGATGATTGAGTATCACAAAAACCTTAACAGCACAGTAAAGGGTCAAAGAAAAACTTTGCAGGCCTCTTTAAAGAACGCTGAAACGAAACTTTCTAATCTATATTCATTGATTGAAAACGGCACACTCGATGAATTTGACGCGCAGCGCATAAGCAGCGTTAAGACTGAAATACGCGAATTACGAAACAGGTTGCAGTCCTTGCCGAATACAGCAAGTATAGAACAGCTTAATCCTGCAAAGTTAAACGCGTTGTTTGCTAAAATGTATGAAAAACTTAAAGAACAAGTGCGTGAAGGCAACATTGAAGTAATGCAGATGATAATAAACTCTTTCATTGAAAAAGTGGTTATATTTGGCGATAAGGTCGAAGCAACTATAAAAATTACTCCGGGCGATTTTGTATCCGCAGGAACGGTGGAGCCTCATCTCCACCACTCTTACAGATATACATTAATCAAATGCAGAATACCAAAAACTATTTTAGGTAAAACACTACATTTGAATGATGTTGTAATATTATAAGTAAAGTGCCTACACTTTTAATTAGTATAGGCACTTTTTTATTTGCATTATTTATTTCACAACTTCATACGGCCAGTCCATAATACCGCCGATATGTTCAATGTTTGTATAACCCATGTCTGCCAACGCCTGCGATGCACGGTGTGCGCGTTTGCCGCTGCGGCAGTAAACCAAAATTTCGGCATCTTTATCCGGAAGAACCTTGGCAACTTCTGCGGATTTAGCTTCAATTAAATCAACCGGCAGCAAAACTGCACCCGGAATATGCCCTGCTGCAAATTCTTCCTGCGTGCGCACATCCAGAACAACAATTTTATCATTCTGTTCCATGCGCTGCTTTGCCTGCTGCGGCGTAAGCGTTTTATAAGCTGCGGCAGCTTGCGTTTGCACCGTTTGAGTACCTTCAGCTGCCTTGGGTGCTTCTGCAAAGCATACGGCAGATACCGCAAGCACGGCGGCAAATACTAACATTAAAAATTTTTTCATAGTAGACCAGCTCCTTTATTTAAATTTTACTGCTACCTGTTTCGCTCCTTCAAGGCGCGCTCCACTTCGCGTTTGGCGTCGCGCTTTGCCATATCCTGACGTTTGTCATACAGTTTTTTACCGGTGGCAAGGGCAATTTCTATTTTAATCAGCCCATGCGAAAAATACATTTTTAAAGGAACCAGCGTATAGCCTTTTTCTTTTACTTTGCCGATAAGGCGGCGGATTTCTGCCTTATGCAGCAAAAGTTTACGGTCGCGCAGCGGCTCGTGGTTAAACCGGTTGCCCTGGTCATAGGGGCTGATATGCAAATTGCAGACAATTACTTCCGCGTTTTTGGTTATCTGGGCATAGCTGTCCTTCATGTTGGCTTTACCCGCGCGCAGCGATTTTACTTCCGTACCCGTCAAGGCAATGCCTGCCTCATAAGTTTCGTGAATAGTAAAATCATGGCGAGCTTTTCTGTTTTCTGCAACAATTTTTATTTTCTTTTCCACTATTTATTCCTCTGTTTTTTCTTTCTTTTGCCGTGCTTGTTCTTACTGTCTTTTAAATATTTATTGCCGCCAATGCCGCCTTTGCCGCGTTTGGCAAATTTATCCTTGCCGCCCTTTTTCTTCTTGCCTTTTTTATCAGGCACATCGCTGCGGTAACTTACGGATTTACGCTGTTCGGCAAGCTGCATTTTAATGCGTTCGCGCACGCTTTCATCTTCACCGGCAAGTATAAAATCTATATTGCGTTCGGCAATATTAACCTGAAAAACCTCAATGCGCACAGGGTCGCCCAAGCGGTAGCATTTGCGCGTATGTGTACCCATCAAAGCATAATTTTCTTCAATAAATTCGTAATAATCATCCAGCAGGCTGGAGATATGCACAAGGCCTTCCACGCCGTTTTCCAGCTCAACAAACATGCCAAAGGCAGTAACGCCGGATATTATGCCGTCATATTCTTCGCCGATATGCCCTGCCATGTATTCGGCCTTTTTCAAATCAACTGTTGCACGTTCAGCTTCGGCAGCAGTGCGCTCGCGTATTGATGAATGTTCGGCAATATGGTCGAGCTTGCTAATATATTCGTCCTTTGTTTTTTCTTTCATGTACGGGTCAGCCAACCATTTATGCAGCAAGCGGTGTACAATCAAATCCGGATAGCGGCGTATTGGCGATGTAAAATGCGTGTAATACTCCGCAGCAAGGCCAAAATGCCCGATATTATCTGTTTGGTAAACGGCCTGTTTTAAGGAGCGCAGGGCAACCGTGGAAACCATGCGTTCTTCCGGGCGGCCTTCCATGGCGATTAATGCTTTTTGAAGCGCCAGCGGCTTAATATCTGCAGCTACCGGCATTTTTACATTAAAACGGCTTAATAAAAGCGATAAATCGCGCATTTTTTCTTCATTAGGCTTATCATGCACGCGGTAAACAAAAGGCCATTTTTGCAGGGCCATATGGCGCGCAACCGTTTCGTTGGCCGCCAGCATAAATTCCTCAATGATTGATTCGGCAAGCCCATGCTCACGCTGTACTATTTCCAAAGGCCTGCCCTGTTCGTCCAGAATTACTTTCTGTTCCGGCAGGTCAAAATCTATTGCGCCGCGCGTTACGCGTTTTTTGTGCAGAATAACGCACAGTTTCTCCATTTCTTCCAGCATCGGCAGCGCGTCTTTATATTTTTCCGTCAATTCGACATTTTTATTGACCAAAATTTCACGCACAATGCGGTAGCTTAAACGGTAACGCACGTTAATAACGCCGGGGAAAATATCGTAGCTTTTAATGCGGCCTTTTTTATCTATCAGCATTTCGCAGCACATTACCAGCCTGTCTTCTCCTGCGTTAAGGCTGCAAATACCGTTGGAAAGGCGTTCCGGCAGCATCGGCAGCACTCTGTCTACAAGGTAAACACTGGTACCGCGTTCCTGCGCTTCGCGGTCCAAAATAGTATTTTCGTGTACGTAATAGCTTACATCCGCAATATAAACGCCCAGCGTAAAGTCGCCGTTTTCCTGCGGCTCTACATATACGGCATCGTCAAGGTCTTTTGCATCGTCGCCGTCAATGGTAACAATTAATCTGTCACGCAAATCGTGCCTGCCGTCCAGTTCTGCGGCTTTAATGGTTTTCGGCACGCGTTTGGAGGCTGCAATAACCTGTTCCGGAAATTCCAGTGGCAAATCATACTGCTTTATCAGCGATAAAAGTTCCATACCGACATCGCCGGTATTGCCAAGCACTTCCACTATTTTTCCTTCGATATTGCGGCGGCTGTCCGGAGCCCACTCCGTAATCTCCACAACAACCTTCTGGTTGTTTTTGGCTTCGCCAAAATTGCGTTTTAAAACATATACATCCTGCCCTATGCGTTTATCATCCGGCACTACAAAGCCGTAATCGCGGCTGGCTTTAAAAGTGCCGACAATTTTATTGTTTGCATGGGTAATAATGCGGATAATTTCGCCTTCGGGCTTATTTTTGTTGCCTCCGCCCTTTTCTACGCGCGCCATAACACGGTCGTTATTCATGGCGCCGTTAAGCAGGCGCGGCGGAATAAACACATCAGGGCGCTCGCCTTTGTTATCGGGAATAACAAAGCCAAAGCCCTTGCTTGTAAGCTGAAAGCGCCCAACTACAAGCCCCATGCGTTCCGGTAAGCCGAATGTGCCGAAACGTGTTTTTATAATTTCTCCGTTTTCCTGCAATTCTTTTAAATCCTGCCAAAAATTGTTTAAATTGCCTGTTATGGGTATTTCTTCAATTAAATCTTCGGCAGTCAGCGGCGCATAACTGCTGCGCCTCATAAACTCCAAAATCTGTTCTTTTCCTTTTTTCATTTTAATCCTCCAGCATCATCTTGGCAGTAGCTTCTGCCGCCACAACACCTTTTTTTGTTATAATTTCGCCATGCATTTCAACCAGGCGGCCTTTCTGCTTAACGCGCGTTCCCACGCACTTAACCTCCTCGCCTATTTTCAACGGCTGGCGGTAACGCAGTTCCATTTTTGCCGTGTAAGCAGGTTTGCCTTCCATACAAAACAAATAGTGCCCCATAATTTCATCAAGCAAAACGCTTATTAACCCCCCGTGCATCATGCCGTTATAGCTTTGATGTTCTTCCTTTGGGGTAAAGTAAGACACACATTCCTTTTCGTCCATTTTAAAAGTCATTTTCAAACCGATAGGGTTCTTTTTGCCGCAGGCAAAACACATTGGATATTCCTTGTCTTCAAACATTTATCTTTCCTTTAAAAAAGCAAGTACTTCATTAAATACTGCTTCCCTTTCTTTATCTAAAGTTAAAATATGGCCGCAATGCTCAAACCATATTAATTTTTTCTTTTCTGATGCAATATTATCATAAATAAACTGCGCACTCTGCCAACACACGGTATGTTCTATTTTACTCTGCATAACAAGGCACGGAACAGTAATGTTCTTTAAAAAGCCGGTTTTACATTTTTTTATAAATTTAAACATGCTTAAAAGCGGTTTTGTCGGCATTACCTCGCTGTGTACGCAATATTCTTCCGGAACATCAAATTCGCGCTGATGTTTTTTTACATAACGGATTAAAAAATGCAAAAACGGAAGCAGAATCTGCCTTTTGTCAAAAACATATATGGGCGCTGCCATAACCACAATTTTATCAGGAGCAAGTTCTGCCGCGGCTTTTAAAGTTAACAACCCGCCCATGGAAAGCCCGGCGATATAAACTTTGCTGCAAATGGTTTTTAAACGCCTAAACCCGCGCTTAACTTCGTCATACCAGTCGGCAAAAGTTTTTTTTGCCAGAACGGATGCCGGTTCACAATGCCCGGGCAGCAAAACTCCAAGTACAGTATAACCCCTGCTGTGCAAAAATTCGCCCAGCAGGCGCATTTCTCCTGGTGCGCCGGTATAACCATGTATTAAAAGCACGCCTTCGCTGCCGCCCTTAAAAAAGAACGGTTTTTCGCCAAGTTTAGCCACGTTTAAACCTCCTGATATATACATATCTATTATAGCATATACAAAAAAATCCTACATCTGAAAGGATGCAGGATTTTACAAAAGCTTTGCTTATTATTTTATAAAAATAAAATTACATGCTTAATTTGGCAATTACAAGTGTAATAACGGCAAACAAAATGCCCAAAACAATGGTAGCTTTAGCCATCATTGTATCCATATCATTGCCTTTGCCAAAATAACCGCCACCGCCGCCAAAAGCGTCAGACAGGCCGGAACCCTTACCGGACTGCATAAGCACAGAGCCAATTAATGCTATGCTGACAATAACGTCCAATACACTTAACGCTGTAATCAACTTGGCTTCCTCCTATAACTAAATTACCCTTTTATTTTATCATAACAAAACTTGCGTTACAATAAAATCTTCTGTATCTGGTAAAAAAGCCTGCTTCGCAATGAAGCAGGCCTTTATTTGCCAATTATTTACGCAGGCCGAGCTTTGCAAGGATTGCACGATAACGCTCGATATCCTTAGCCATAAGATAATTTAATAAACCACGGCGCTGACCTACCATTTTGAGCAGGCCACGGCGGGAATGATGGTCTTTTTTGTGTTCTTTCAGATGTTCGGTAAGATATTTAATGCGTTCAGTCAATACTGCGATTTGTACTTCCGGAGAACCGGTATCGCCTTCGTGTCTTGCATTTGCAAGAATAATTTCTTGTTTTCTTTCAGGTGTTAACATTGTAATTCCTCCATTTTTCTGTAATCGCCAGTGCATAGAAACCGCCGGAGCAGCGTATCTCCAAGCAATGGTTCAAAATAATACTTTAAAAGTATATCACAGTTTTATGTATCAGGCAACTGTTTTTTATTTAAAAAGTAAGTTTTTATTGCTTTTTTGTCTTCTTCAATCTGCCGGCAAAGTTCTTCCACTCCGCTGAACTTTTTTTCGTCACGAATATATTTATGAAACTGCACCGACATTGTTTTTCCGTATAAATCTCCGCTGCAGTTAAATAAATTAACTTCCAGCCTTGCGTGTTCAATGTCGTTAAAAGTCGGGTTGTTGCCTATATTGCCCATGCCTTCGTAAATGCTTCCTTCGATAGAAGCCGTTACCGCATATACGCCCGGCGCAGGCACAGCCATTTCGCCGTGCAGAAGTTCAATATTGGCAGTCGGGAAACCAAGTTTGCGTCCGCGCTGCTCGCCATGCACAATTTTGCCGGTAATAGCATAAGCACGCCCCAGCATACGGTTGGCATATTCTATATGCCCTGCCTGTATAAGATTGCGGATGCCGGTACTGCTGACAACGTTTCCGTTCATTTTTACAAGCGGTCTCACTATAACATCAAAGCCGTTTTTTCTGCCGCTGCGTTCCAGCGTTTCTGTTTTGCCGCTGCCCAAAAATCCGTAAGTAAAATTCTCGCCAACTACCAAACAGCGGTAATTAAAGCACGCCAGCCTATCCAAGAATTCATCTGGCGACAAGGCGGCAAAATCTTCCGTAAACGGTATATTGATTAAATAATCCACGCCAAAACTTTCAAGAAGTTTTATTTTTTCTTCCGCAGAAATAATTCTTACCGGAACCAAATCGGGACGGATTAATGCCAGCGGATGGTTGCTGAAGGTAAAAACTGCCAGCTTAAGCCCGTTGCGTTCTGCGTAATCCTTGGCCGTATTTATTACATCAGTATGTCCAAGATGCAGGCCGTCAAACGTGCCTAGTGCAATAACCGTTGCAGGATATTTATTTTTTAATTCAGCATCCAGAGATGTAATTATTTCCATGAACAACCTCAAATAAGTTCCTGTGGTTTTTCTGCGTGATGCAGTATTTTTACGCCTTTCACTATTCCGCCGGAGGCTTTGCCGATACCGAAAAACTCTCCGCTGCGCCCTTTCAGCCTGTAAAGGCCGTCAGCAGCTTCTGCCATGCTGGTTGCCACGCCCTGCGTAATACGCCAGGCCTGCCTGTCCGTTAAAACAAGCTCCGGTAAATGCATAACCGCGGTTTCTTCAGGCAGCAAATATTTTTCACCATCGTTTTCCAGTTCCTGCAAAGTAACGGCATCTTCTATTTTAAATCCGCCTGCCGAAGTACGCAGCAAAAAACTCATTGTGCCGCAAACGCCAAGTTTTGCGCATATATCTTCCAAAAGCGTTCTGATGTATGTACCTTTGGAACATTCAACATCAAGCAAGGCTTTTTGCGGTGAAAAAGAAAGCAGCTGCAAACGGTAAATAAAAATTTCGCGCTCCTGCCTTTCAACGCTTATGCCCTTGCGTGCCAGCTTGTAAAGAGGCTGCCCGTTAAGTTTTAAGGCCGAATACATTGGCGGCAGCTGTTTCTGCCT
>ULTK01010376.1_pt1 | contig 11636 bp, 10 predicted proteins | sample 1957551 | NCBI WGS metagenome assembly ULTK01 (sample SAMEA4835733, study PRJEB28245) | human gut metagenome | biome: gut microbiome; material: fecal sample | place: Denmark | collected 2008
GGCGCCCATAAAGGAATAGATCGTAAAGATAAGCCAGTAGCCGCCGGCCCAGGCGAAGACCTTGGCCAGCCAGAGCGGCACGGCGTGAATGGCGTTGTGGGCTAAGGAAAAGAAGAAGGGCGCAATACAGAATAGGAGAAATGCCGGCAGCGTGTCCAGCCAGGGCACAGACGCGCAGTACATGTGCCAGGCGGAGACGCTGCCGACGAGTGATAGAACGCCGATTTTCCAGAAAAAGGCGGTGCGGTTGAACATAAGACGATCCTCCTGTATGATAGTCTCGCCTTTATGATACCCTTTTCCGCCGTCCCTTTCAACGTAGTGTACGCTCCAAGGGCTTATACCCAGCCCATGAGCTGGAGGAAGTTCCAAAACAGCTTGGCCCCGTAGAAGGCGATGACGGCGCCGCAGACGACGTTGACGATCCGCAGGGCTTTGGCGTTGAATTTATGGCTGTACAGGGAAATGAAGAAGGTCAGGCCGAAGAACCAGAGAAAGGACGCCGATACGACGCCGGCCATAAAGGGCGTGGCCTGGCTCATGGACAAGGTGACGTGGAAGGCGCCGAGCATCATCGTGCCGTCTAAGATGGCCTGCGGGTTACACCAGGTGACGACGCAGGCCTTGGAAATCGTCTTGCCCAGGGGCATGGTGCGGCCGGACTGCGATACGTCGTCCTGGCGGGAGCGGATGAGATTGACGCCGATGGACATGACGATGAGGCTGCCGATGCAGAGGATGAGGGCCTGGAGCCATTCGTAGCGGTCCATGAGGGCGCCGACGCCGTAAAAGCAAGAAATCGACAGGGTCGCGTCGAAGAATAAGACGATGAGAGCTGTAAGCAGGGCCCGGCGGCGCGACGACGTCAGGGCGGCGTTGATGACGAACAGATTTTGCATGCCAATGGGGGCTACATAGGCCAATCCCATGGTCAGCCCTTGTAAAAAGAACTGCATACATATTCCTCCTTAAACCGGCCGAATCAGCGGCGGCATATAGTATTTCACAGCAGTTATAGTGTATAATAACAGCATCGTTATCGTATCTGCTATTAGTATATCAAACCGGCTTCGCCTTTCAATGAGCCAAACCGGCAAAATTGAAGTGAGCCAAAAGGAGGACCTCATGTATCGTATCCAGCCAGTACAGATCGACTGGAAACCAGACAAATCCGGCCCCGACGCCGTCTATGCCCAAATCGTCCGCTTCGTCTGCCAGAAGGTAGAGACGGGAGAATGGCCTGTCGGCACGCGCCTGCCGTCCCACCGGGAGCTGGCCCGCCTATTCGGCGTCAACCGCGGCACTATCGGGAAAGCTCTGGACATGCTGAATTCATACGGACTGATCAAGGGCAACAGGGGCAACGGCACGGCCATTGCCAGCAATACCTGGTCGGTGCTGCTGCCCCATCAGGCCGACTGGGGCAGCTACGTGTCGGCAGGCTATTTCCAGGCCAATAAGACCGTCGTGCAGGAGATTAACCGGTTGGAATTTTCTCCGCAGATGGTGCGCCTCGGCACGGGCGAGCTCGACCCGCGCCTCTTTCCGGCCGACATGATGAAGGAGGCATTGTCGCGTGCCGCGTCGTCGATAGAGTCCCTGGGCTATCCGGAGCCGCTGGGGCTGGAGCGCCTGCGCAAAGCCGTGTCTCGCCATCTGGAAAAAATCGGCATCATCGCCCCGCCGTCGTCTATCCTCATCACGTCGGGAGCCTTGCAAGCCCTGCAGCTCATCTCGGCCAGCCTCCTCGAAGGCGGCTCCGTCGTGTATACAGAGCGGCCGACGTATTTGAATTCCCTCCGCGTCTTTCAGTCGGCAGGGCTGCGCCTGACCGGCGTGGCCATGGACGCCCAGGGCATCAGCATGGCGTCGCTGCAGAACATCGTGCCCCTGTCGTCAGCGAAAACCGACGCCGTGCTGTACACCATCCCGACGAATCACAATCCGACGGGACGCACGATGACGGCAGACCGCCGCTATGCCCTCTTGAAATTCTGCGCCAACCGCCGCCTGCCGATCATCGAAGACGGCGCCTATCAGGACCTGTCCTTTGACGCCGCCCCGCCGCCGCTGAAAGCCATCGACAAGATCGGCACGGTCATCTACTTGGGCAGCGCTTCGAAATCCCTGGCCCCGGGCCTGCGCATCGGCTGGCTCGTCGGCCCTGAGCCCGTCGTCCAGCGCTTGGGCGACGTGAAGATGCAGGTCGATTATGGCGCGAGCTCCCTGTCGCAGATGGTCATGGCCGAATTTCTCGAAAGCGGCATGTACGACGAGTACAACGTCTTCCTGCGGAACGAACTGCGCCGCCGCCGCGACGCGGCCCTCGACGTGCTGAACAAGCGCTTCCGCAGCATCGCCTCGTGGCAGGTCCCCGACGGGGGCTTCTACATCTGGCTGACCTTAAAGGAGACGATTCACATGGAATTCATCTTCCGGGCCGCCGCCAAGGAGGGCATCCTCATCAACCCCGGCGACATCTACGACTTCCGCCGCAATAACTCCCTGCGCCTGTCCTACTCCTATACGACACCGGAAGAATTCAGGGATGCGGCCCTGAAGCTGGCTGATATTATTGAGGGAGAACTGAAAAAAGGAATATAGAATATTTTTGGGTATGAAAAAGCGGGGCTGCTGCACTGTTGACGTGCGACAGCCCCTTTTATAAATATTTTTAAAAATCTTTATAGAATGGAATATTATAGCATAGATAAAAATATGCGTGACCTATGGATGAACCTACAGAATATTTTTGCAACGGCTTTACTGGGTTTAACAAATAATCAGGTGGCATGGGTAACTTTTCTGAAGTCCCATTTCTAGAGTAAGAAGTTATGCTAATGATGTTGGTTGCAATTTCTTGTTTATCGTAATCATAAAAATAATTTGAAATACATACACGAATTGTATCAGTAGAAAAATCATCAGTTATCATTTCACCTTGAATAATATAATATGGCGGTGAATATCTTGTCACCGTGGGAGATTCCATGTTTAAGTAAATAGAACTTGTCATGTCTTCATAGACCTTTACATACTTATCTTGTGTCAAGTCAATTGCACTTGCATATGTACATGAAAACAGCAGTATGAAGAGCAGACTAATCATAGTGCAAATACGTTTTCTCATAATGTTGCACCTCCCTTTGCTTTATTTCTTTTAGTATAACAGATAGATGTGCATATCGCCAAGATAGCCAAGCAAGACATCACATAATGGAAGTTGAATCCGTCAGCATATATTCAGCCAGGATTTGCAGCCCCGTTTCTATCGTATCGAGTTCCAGCCATTCGCGGGTCGTGTGTTCGTCGTGGCTGCGGCAGACGCCGAAGGACAGGGCTGGGACGCCCAGGCTGAGGGGGATGTTGGCGTCGGTGCTGCCGGCGATGAAGGACGTATTGAGGCAGTGTGTCTTACGGATGGCGGCGATGCGCCGGCATTGGGCCGAGATGTCTGCGCCGCTGCTGCAGGGCCGTTCGCCGAGGAGGGTCGTCGTAAGGGTCAGGCCGTCCCGACGGACGTCGGCGATGAGGCGCAGAAAGGCCTTGTCCAGTCGTTCCAATTCGTCGTGTGATTCAGAGCGCAGGTCGACGGTGAATTCGGCATTGGCGGCGATGGAGTTAATCGTCGTGCCGCCGCAGAGGGTGCCGACATTATATGTCGTTTTCGGTGCAGACGGGACGGGCAGGGCGTAGAGTTTGGAAATGATAGACGCAGCGGCAGCGATGGCGCTGGTGTGGCCGAAGTGCATCCAGCTGTGGCCACCCTGGGCTTCGATGGAGACGCGGTAGCGGCGCGACCCGACGGGAATGGCGACGACGTCGTCGAAGGTACAGTCGACGGCGACGACTTCCGTAATGCGCCCCTTCCAGTCGGCCATGATGCGGCGCATGCCCTTGAGATTGCCCATGCCTTCTTCGCCGACATTGAAGGCGAAGAGGGCTCCCTGCGGCAGGGAGAGATCCAGGTCTCGGATCATGGCGATGAGAAACAGCAGCCCTGCGACGCCGGCGCTGTTGTCGCCGCACGACGGCGCGGCGAGGATATTGCCGTCTATGCGGGGCGTCAGATCCACAGGGCCTTTGAATACAGTGTCCATATGGGCGCTGTACAGCGGAAAGGCTGTCTGCCCCTCGATTTGGCAGGGGCAGAGGACGTTGCCTGCCTCGTCGATATAGGCCTGTCCTTGCCCCAGAGAATGCAGGTATGCCAGCACCCAGGCGGCCTTTTCTCCCTCCTGTCCCGTCGGCGAGGGAATGGTGATAATCTGGCGCAGCAATTCTGTGAATTGAGAATGGCGGCTGCGGATATAGGTATTGATTTGTTCTACTATAGAGGAATGCATGAATTTCATCTCCTTGCAATGCCGATGGGCTGCCCCATGTATCTCCTTATAGCGTGGAGCAGCCAAAGAAAAACATCAGGAACGGCTTCACGTACCTGATGTTTTTTTTTATTACTCCGTTGCCGGCGCAGACTGGACGGCGGCAATGGCTTGGACCGTTTCTTCCGGCAGGCCCATGATGCGGGCGATCAGTTCATGGGACAGGCCTTCCTGGAGCATCGTCGCTACGGTTTGTTCTGTCAGCCGTTTCCGTTCCTCCAACCGTCCTTCTTCCCGTCCTTCTTTCCGCCCTTCGGCCCGTCCTTTCTTTCGCCCTTCAGCACGACCTTCTTCTCTGCCTTCGGCTAAGCCCTCGGCCCGGCCTTCTTCGAGGCCTTTCTGCCAGCCTTCGGTCCGGCTCTTTTCGATATTATGCATCATAGAAATATAGTCGCGCCGCGCTTTTTCCTGAATTTCGTATTTTCGGCGCAGCTTTTCGTCCTGGGTGAAATACATTTCGCATTTCATCGCTTCTTTGATGGCCGGTTTGCTCATAGCCAGCACCTCCCGTTCTTCGTCGCTGCATTGGTGGGAAAAATAGGCAATCCAGCGCTCTGATTTCCGCAGCTTGCGGATGTCGCCGATGCGGATTTTTTCCAGCTCAATAAAGTGCATTTCTAAATCGTCGATGAGGATGTCCTTTGTTTCATCGTTGCAGATATGGTATGAATGATGGCATGTCGTGTATTGGGCAAAGGCGTTGAAATCCATCAGGTTGATGGAAATCGCCGGCATGAGCTTGTCATAGGGCTCGCCTTCGCGGAGCTCGCTGCCGTACATTTTTGCCCAATAGTAGAGGGAACGGCGGGCCATGTCCGGATCTTTGCAGACCTGTACTTCGATATTGACCTGCGTGCCGTCGTTCATTTTCGCCCGGATATCCAGGACAGATACCTTGCCGTCCTGCATGATGGGGGTCATTTCCTTGTCTAAAAACTCTAAATCGGTGAATGGCATATCGTCGGTCCGGTTCAGGATTCCGTTGATAAAGCTCAGCGTCAGGAATTTCTTTTTTGTATCGCCGAGGAGATATTTGAAAAATACGTCGTTTAGCCGGTTTAATTGCTGCGCCATAGCCGCCTCCTTTTTTACTGGTCTTACTTGTATTGTATCACGGTTTGCCTCTCTGCCATAGGGAGAAGGCCGGTATTCTATGAGCTGGCGGCATAGAAAAACTCGCTGCGGCGAGGTGTGCTGCAGCGAGCTGATGGGGTTAGCCCAATATCTTTTTCAGGTCTTCTTCCGGAGTGGAAATGGGCGTGATGTGATAGGTTTCGACGAGGAAGTTCAGGACGTTGGGCGATACGAAGGCCGGCAGCGTCGGGCCGAGGTAAATGTTCTTGAGTCCTAGGTACAGGAGCGTAAGGAGGATGCAGACGGCCTTCTGCTCGTACCAGGAGAGAACCAGGGTGAGAGGCAGGTCGTTGACGCCGCAGCCAAAGGCTTCTGACAGGGCGACTGCTACTTTGATGGCACTGTAGGCGTCGTTGCACTGGCCCATATCCATGATGCGGGGCAGGCCGCCGATAGTGCCGAGGTCGAGGTCGTTGAAGCGGTATTTGCCGCAGGCCAGGGTCAGGATGACCGTGTCAGCCGGAGTCTGTTTGACAAAGTCCGTATAGTAATTGCGGCCCGGACGGGCGCCGTCGCAGCCGCCGACGAGGAAGAAGTGTTTGATGGCGCCGCCTTTGACTGCGTCGATGACTTTGTCGGCGACAGAGAGAACTGTGCCGTGACCGAAGCCGGTCATGACCGTCGTGCCGCCGTTGATGCCCGTGAGATGCTGTTCTTCGCTGTATCCGCCCAGGGCCAGGGCCTTTTCGATGACCGGCGTAAAGTCCTTATCTTCGCCGATGTGGACGAGACCGGGGTAGGAGACGACTTCCGTCGTGAAGACGCGGTCGCTGTACGAGCTGCGGGGCGGCATGAGGCAGTTTGTCGTGAACAGGATAGCACCGGGAACGTTGTCAAATTCCTTCTGCTGATTCTGCCAGGCTGTGCCGAAGTTACCCTTCAAATGGCCGTATTTCTTGAGCAGGGGATAGCCGTGGGCCGGCAGCATTTCGCCGTGGGTATAGATGTTGATGCCTTTTCCTTCGGTCTGCTTCAGGAGCAGTTCCAAATCCTTCAGATCGTGGCCTGTTACGATGATAAAGGGGCCCTTTTCAATTGTCAGGGGAACCGTCGTCGGCGTCGGCGTGCCGTACGCCGTCGTGTTGGCTTCGTCGAGGAGAGCCATGCAGGTCAGGTTGACCTTGCCCGTTTCCATGACGATGGGCAGGAGTTCATCCATGCCCCAGTCTTCGCCGAGGGCGGCCAATCCCTTCAAGAAGAAGGCATCGACCTCTTCGCTGCTGCGGCCCAGCATGAGGGCATGATAGGCGTAGGCTGCCATGCCGCGCAGGCCGAAGAGGATGAGAGATTTCAGGGAGCGGATATCTTCGTCGGCTTTCCAAATCTGACGGACGTCATAGTCGCCGGCCTGTCCGCCGAGGGCCGCTTTTTCCGCACGCACTCTGTCTATCATGATCTGAATAGTTGATACGTCGAAGTTGACGTTAGTAATCGTTGTAAATAAAGCTTCCAGCACGAGGCGGTGCGTCTGGGCTGTCGGAGCATTTGTCTGACAGACGCGGGCCAGGCCGATGAGGGCGCTGGTCAGTTCATCCTGCAAATCTGCTGCGGCAGCCGATTTGCCGCATACGCCGGCGCAGCCCGTGCAGCCAGTGCCTCTCATCGTTTGTTCACATTGAAAACAGAACATTTTATTTTCCATAGTAAAGACCTCCTTTGGAACGATACTCATTTCAGTTGATATACTAAGTATAGTGGCAAAGGAGGTATCTGTCTGTTGTAAATACAACGGATTTGCAATATTGCAGTTTTTTTGTATGAATTAATCGCTGTGGATATGATCCAGCATGGACTGGATGAAGGACAGCATCTGCTGCCGGTCGTCCCGTGAGAGGCCCGCTAAGACGGCGCTGCGGTGATTGCCGGCGGCCTGGGCTGCCAGGGGGTACAGCTCCCGGCCCTTTTCTGTGAGGGAAATGCGTTTTTCCCGTTTGTCCTGGCTGCTCGTCCGCACGATGAGTCCTTTCTGCTCCATCTTGCTCAGGGTCTTGGAAATGGCTGCTCCTTCGATTTCCAGCGCCGCGGCGATGTCCGACTGAGGAAAGGAGTCGTGCTTGGCGACGAAGTTGAGGACGGTCCACTCGAAGCTGTATAAATTAAGTGGTTTTAAGGCTTCGTTGACGCCTTTCGTAAAGGCGCGCATGACCAGGTACATATGATGGATGAGGGCGTCGTCTAGCATAATCGTATCAGACATGGGAAATCTCCTTTCTTTGATAGGCGCCGAGTTTTAATATATGCTGTACAAGAAATACAACGAGGAATATCAGCATAGCGGCTAAGACAAAATAATACATTTTAATATATCCAATAGAAGCGGCGGCACTTCCAAGACCAATGATACCGATACAAGTACCGACATCCAGCATATTGTAATACGTTGCGCTGGCGTTGCTGCGGCGTTCAGGAAGGGCGGCGTTAAACAGCCAGGTCATCAGGGACGGCATGATGAGTCCGGCTCCTGTTCCATAAAAGACTGAAGCTGTCATAAGCATGATGAAGGATGACGCATGAATAATGATGAAAGCGGCTACGGCATAGGCGATGATGCCCGGGAGCAGGACCCAAATCGGCCCTTTGCGGTCGTACACTCGTCCGCCGAAGGTTCGAGTAGCAAAGACGAAGAAGGTGCCGACGACGAAAAATAAACCAGCTCGTTCAATATGAGCTTCCTGGGCCATCATGGCGACGAAGGTGTTGACGCTGCCGTAAGAAAATCCGAACAGCATTGTGAAAAAGGCAGGAAAACCCGTGCCTGATTCAAAAAAGCGATTTTTCCAGGAAACTTTGGTTTGAGTCATGCGGCGGGTTCTGCGGATAGCGCTGAGCGATTCGTTGCTGAAAAAAGCGCAGACCATAGCCAGGGCAGCCGTTAAAAAGGAAAAGCCAAACAGCGCGTCGGAACCCAGCCCTGTCAGTAAGGAAACGCCTGCGGCTGGAGCGATGCCCATGGCGACAGCGTTGCTGGTACTAAAATAGCCGAGGCCTTCGCCGCGGCGCGATGAAGGAATAATATCGACGGCCAGGGCGGCGGCAAAGGTGGATCCCAAGCCAAATCCCAACCCTTGAACGATGCGGGCGGCTGTAAGCATTGCGATTGAAATAAAGTAGGCGTATGCCGCTGCGGCAGCTAACGAAAAAAATAATCCCAGGTATAAGCACTTTTTTTTGCCAAGCCGGGCAACGAGATTGTCTGTAAAGAAGCGGATACAAATCGAAGATACGCCGAAGATACCGGAAATAATACCTAACTCCAACCCCGATGCGCCGAGTGACGCGGCGTACATGGGCATTGTCGGCAAGAGGCATTGAAAGCTGGCGAATAATAAGCCGTTTGCCAAAATGATAGCGACGAAACGTTTCGTCCATAACGGAGCTTTAGTCATAGTTCTCAAGACCTTTCCCTTTAGAAGTAGATAACTAGTTAACTATATAGCAAAATAAAAATCAGATAATTAACTAGTTAAATATCTGATGAACGAATATGCTATACCACCGTCCATTCGATTTGTCAAGTCGAGCGGCGGCAGGTCGATACGGATTGGCTGCAGGACATGGCATATCGGGCGAGAATATAGTATAATTTCTTACAAGCATAGGACGGGCCCATCTCTCTGGATGGATATATTCCCGGTCCTTCTTATGCTATAATATAAGTAGTATAGAGAAAACACATAGGAGGCTGTACGATGGCAGACACAGTATACGCAGTATTTAAGACCAATCACGGCGATTTCACCGTCGAATTATTCCCCGACAAGGCGCCCATTACGGTGGCGAACTTCCGCAAGCTGGCCGAATCGGGCTTTTACGACGGCACGATTTTCCACCGCATCATTCCCCAGTTCATGATCCAGGGCGGCGACCCGGAAGGCACGGGCTACGGCGGTTCGGACGAAATGATCCCTGACGAATTCGACCCGTCCCTGACCTTTGCCGAACCGGGCGTCCTGGCCATGGCCAATGCCGGCCCCAACACGGGCAGCTCCCAGTTCTTCGTCACTGTCGTGCCGACGCCGTGGCTCCAGAACCATCATTCCATTTTCGGCAAGGTCGTCAAAAACTACGACGTCGTCGAAGCTCTCAGCCAGGTGCCGACGAACCGTTTTGACCGTCCCCTCGACGACGTAGTTCTCGAAACCGTCGCCATTACGGATACGCTCTAAGAGTTTCCATGCCGTTTTATACCTACATGGTGCGCTGCGCCGACGGTACGCTGTACACCGGCTGGACCTTGGACGTAGACAAGCGCGTCGCCGCTCACAACGCGGGCCGCGGCGCTAAGTATACTCGTTCCCGTCGTCCCGTCCGCCTCGTGTGGAGCCGGGCCTTCCCGACGAAGCACGACGCGATGCACTGGGAATGGCAGATCAAGCAGATGCCCCGGGCAGAAAAGGAAGCCCTCTGCCAGTCCCCGCCAAAGGAGATGGTATAACATGATACATTGGAAGAAAGCCTTGACGGCAGGCTTCCTGAGCCTGACCTTGTTCGCCGCCCCCGTCGGCACGGCGATGGCCGCGTCGTGGTGGCAGACCCTGGCCTACGGGGCCGCCGCTATGGCCTTGGCAAAGCAGCAGCTGACGAAAATGGACGACGGCGCGAAGCAGCAGATGCTGGCCAGTACCCAGGCCAAGACGGGGGTCGTCGCCGGTGAAGCCTACGGCGACCGCCTGGAAGGAATTCAGCGCAACATCGTAGCCACGGGCATGATCGAGCGGCAATACGATGTATACGCCAACCCGTCAGAGGACCTGAACGCCTTTGAAACCATCGGCGGCGTCATTTCCGTCAACAAGGGCATGATGGACGCTCTGAGCGATGACGAGCTGGCCTTTACGCTGTGCCATGAAATGCAGCACGGCGAAAAACGCCACGCCGTCAACGGCGTATTGAAGAGCATCGGCATCGCCACCCTCGTCGACGTGGCCCTCGGCGGCGACCTCAACGTCCTCGACGTCCTCCTGGGCAGCGTCGCCGTCAATTACATCGACAACGAAGTGGTGACGATGGATCAGGAAAAAGAGGCCGACGCCCACGGGTTCGACGTATTCAAGAACACCCAGTACAATGTCGGCGGCGCGGCCTCGTCCATGCAGCTCGTCTATGAGCAGTACGGCGAGCTGTATCAGGAAGGCTTCAAGCGCATCATCAATCCGAACAACCATCCGCAGATGACCAGCCGCATTGAAAAGCTGGCCTTCCGCATGAGCCAGTGGTCGGGCAACCACGTCCAGGTCGGCGGCGACGTCGTGTACGTCAACGCCCAGCCCGTCGTCCGTCCCGTCCCGTCGGGCGATTACTCGCCGCGGCGCAGGGCCTTTCTGGCGGCAGGCAATCTGGCCCGCGTGACCCACAACGAGTACGGCGAGGCCATCGACGAAGATAAGGTCCAGGCCGTGCCGCTCAACCAGCAGGATGAGAAAGGCAAGAAGGCCCATAAGGAAGCCCCCATCTATCCGCCGGCATGGAACGTAGCCCGGCAGGGCTCCGACATTTACGTCAACGGCCTGCGCATCATGACCTGCGCGCCCGGCGACGACGGAGGGGCTATTACCCAGTCCTTGGAAAAGGCCTTGAAGGCCGAGCCGGCCATGTTGTCGGAAAAGGAAATCAAGAAGCTCAACAAAGAGTGGAAAAAACAGTACGAAGCAGATAAGAAAGCCAAAGAAGAAGCCGAACAGGCCGCGGCGGAAGCCCAGCAGCCTGCCGAAGCTTCGTAGGCTCAATACGATACGCGGCGCCGACGGGACAGACTTCCTGCCCGACGGCGGCGCGTCGTTATGCTGCCTTTGATTTTGAGAAAGGAGGGGAAGGCCATGCGTTACAGCGCTTTCTGCTGCGCCGTCCTGACAGCCCTTACCCTGGGTGCGGGCCTCGTCGCCGTGGCCTATCAGACGGCAGAGCCCCAGGAGCTCGTCGACCCGCCGATGGAACAAGCCCGCCATCTGTTGATCGACCACGCGGAGACAGACTGCCGGCATCAGCCCGTTATCATAGCACATTATACGGCGGACGATCCGGCGTCGTCCCGGCCTATCCTGTGCTGGAGCCGTATCGACGGCGCCGTCATGTACGACGTGCAGGTTGTAAAGCGCCATGGCGGCGGCCCGTCTCCGT
>ULTK01011752.1_pt1 | contig 11579 bp, 10 predicted proteins | sample 1957551 | NCBI WGS metagenome assembly ULTK01 (sample SAMEA4835733, study PRJEB28245) | human gut metagenome | biome: gut microbiome; material: fecal sample | place: Denmark | collected 2008
TCTTGGCCCAGATCTCGTCAAACGGCGTCTCGCGCACGTCGCCGAGCTCCATGTTGAGGTAAGCGCACGGCTGGACCTTGCCGCGCGGGCTGATGATGCAGTACGAGAGACCGGCGAGGCAGCCGCGGTGGAAGCGCGTCTTGTAGCCGAGCTGGTCGGCGATGCGCAGGAACTGCGGTGCGCACGTCGGCTTGAGCTCAATGTCGACTTCCTGCTGCTTCTTCATGATGCGCGTGAGCACATCCTCATACTGCTCAGCGCGCAGCGACTCCTCTTCGATGGTCTTCGCACGGCCCGTCGGCACGAGGAAGAAGAAGTGATGGGCCTTCGCGCCGATCTCGACGGCAAAGTCCGTCATGGCCTCGAGCTCGCCCTGATTCCAGTCCATGACCGTCGTGTGGATCTGGAACGGCAGGCCGACAGCGGCACAGTTCTTCATGCCCTGCACGGCGCCTTCCCAGCCGCCCGGGAAGCTGCGGAACGTGTCGTGCTTCTTCGGGTCGAGCGAATCGAGCGAGATGCCCATCGCACGGGCACCGGCTTCCTTGAGCTTCTTCGCCATGTCGAGCGTGATCAGCGTGCCGTTCGTGCCGAAGACCGGGATCATGTGCAGGTCCGAGGCGTACTTGACGAGCTCGAGGATATCGGGGCGCATCAAAGGCTCGCCGCCCGAGAAGATCATGATCTTGAACCCGGCCTTGGCAATCTCCGAGAGGAGCTTCTTGCCCTCCTCCGTACTCAGTTCTTCTTCCGCCTTGCAGCCGGCGTCGCGGTAGCAGTGGGCGCAGTACATGTTGCAGGCATTCGTCGTATTCCACGAGATGATCTTCATTTCGTCTCCTCCGTCAGTCCAATCTCTTCATCCGTCAGATAGCAGCTCGGGTCCGACTCCCAGAAGTCACCCGTGCGTGCCTCCGCGCGCGTGCGGAAGTTGCCGTTGCAGTTCTCAAGCCACTTGCACTTCGCGCAGCGCCCTTTGAGGAGCGGCTTGCGGTCTTTGAGTCCCGCCATGATGGGGTTCGTCGTATCCTGCCAGATATCGCCGAACTTGCGCTCACGCACATTGCCGAACGTGTGATGCTGCGTGAACTGGTCCGGGTGAACGTAGCCCAAGGGATCGACCTCGCCAAAGGCGATGCCCGAGCGGTTGCCGCCGTTCATCGAGATGTACTTCTTGATCTGGGCCGCCGTCTCGAGGTCGCCCGCCTCGAGCGCCTTGATGTACATGTAAGGGCCGTCGCAGTGGTTGTCGACCGTCAGGATCTCCTTCTTGAGCCCGCGCTCCTCGAAGTCCTTCGTGCGGCGGATGATCGTGTCCATCGCGCGGCGTGATTCCTCCGGCGTGACATCCTGGTCCATCATCTGCTCACCGCGCCCCGAGTAGACGAGGTGGTAGAAGCAGACGCGGTTGATGTTCTCCGCTTCGATGAAGTCGAAGATGCGGTCGAGCTCCTGGATGTTGTGGTGGTTGATCGTGAAGCGCAGGCCGACACGCTGGCCGACAGCCACGCAGTTCTTGATGCCCTGCATGGCCTTCTCATAGGCGCCGTCGACGCCGCGGAACTTGTCGTTGACATCCTTGAGGCCGTCGAGCGAGATGCCGACGTAGCCGACGCCGATGTCCTTGATGCGCTGCGCGACCTCGCGCGTGATCAGCGTGCCATTCGTCGAGAGCGTCGGACGCACGCCCTTTGCCTGCGCGTAAGCCGCTAGCTCGAAGAAGTCCGGACGGATCAAAGGTTCGCCGCCCGAGAACAGCAGCACGGGCACATGGAAGTCCGCGAGGTCGTCGATGAACTTCTTCGCCTCTTCCGTCGTCAGCTCGTCCTTGTATTTCTTGGCATCCGACTGCATGTAGCAGTGCATGCACTTGAGGTTGCATGTCTTCGTCGAGTTCCAGACGACGACAGGGCCAACGCCCTCTGCCGCGCCATTGCGCATCGTGTGCGCGTTCTTCGTATAGCGCAGGCGGTCGCCAAAGTATTCCCGTGCGAATAAGAGTTTCGTTACACTGATCATAAGCCTCTCCTAAAACATAGATAACATCATCTCATTGCGGCTCAGTCACGCCTTGCGTATCCCAGCGAGCAACAGGCGCGTCTTGAGTGCCACATTCTCTTGAAAACCAACGGGGAGCTTGCTGAAGGCCGCAGCCTGATAGACGGAATGGAACATCTCAGCGATGAGATCAGCCGGGACATCGTCGCGGATCTCCCCCGCAAGCTGCCCCTCGCGCAGGATGTCCTCGAAGATCGGCTTGAAGCCAGGCGTCACCATGCCCTTGGGCATCTTGTCGTGCGCTTCAGTCTGCGGCTTGGCCGAATGCTCGGCGGCCGCGAGAAAGAGCGGCAGCAGGAAGCGGTTCTCGTCGAGGAAGCGCGCCGTGATGCGGCAGCCTGCATCGAGGAGTTCGTACGACGGCCGCTTGGCCGCGCGCATGTCCTTGAGCGCCTCATCGACTTCGTGCACGAGACGGCCCAGCAGGCACATGAGGATCTCTTCCTTCGACTCAAAGTAGTTGTAGAACGTGCCGATGCCGAGGTCTGCGGCATTCATGATGTCGGCCACAGAAGTTTCCTTGAAGCCCTTGCGCGAGAACTCGCGGACGGCGGCATCCAGAATTGCCTTGCGCGACAGCAGCTTCTTCCGCTCCCGGCGGCCCATTTTCTCTTCCATGTCCATCGCTCCAGTCCATAAGAATTCATTCCCTTTATCATTGACTCTTTCTATTATAAAGGAAAATGCTCCCTTTATAAAGAGAAAAATGAATATAATTCATCTTTTTATTGTGGCGGCCCTCAAACCGGGATTTTCCGGCTCTATACACTTTTTTCAAAAAAAGTGTTGACACATGCGCCAAGGGGTGATATTATAATATCCGTTGACAGCGATAAACACCAACAAGAACATGACTCAGTAGCTCAGCTGGATTAGAGTATTTGACTACGAATCAAAGGGTCGGGGGTTCGAGTCCCTCCTGGGTCACCATTTGAAATCAGAAGCACTTGCCTCGGCAAGTGCTTTTTTCGTACCAGAGTCAACGTACATTGAAAGGATGATCTCATGCTCTACATCGTCACGAAACTCGTCACGGAAGGCCAGCAGAAAGCCTTCTCCATCATCGGTGCCTCCGAGGACAAGAAGCGCGCAGCCTCGATTGCCGCAGAGGTCTACAAAGACTACAACAAGAACGCTTCGTTCCAGAACATCGAGATGATCACGGAGTGGCTCGCCACGCGCCAGAACTATTCCTTCCGCAAGGACAAGGACCACCGCCTGCAGCTCGCCATCACGGCACTCGAGGGCGAAGTACAGCCAGAAGAGAAGCAGCTTGTCTTCAGCGCCGCCGCCGAGGAGGAAGAGCTCATGCGCCGCGTGAGTCAGGCGCTCTTCGAGGGCAAGCACACGGCTGAGCGCGGCCCAAAAGCCCAGACGCACTCCTGCCCGCTCGAATCGTGATGCATCCATAGAGACAAAAAATCCGCTCTTCACCGAGCGGATTTTTTGTCTCACGGTCACGCCTTGAGCGCCGCACCATTTGAAGCGATGACATCCCTGTACCAGTAGAACGACTTCTTGGGGTAGCGCGCGAGCGTGCCCGTGCCATCGTCGTTGCGGTCGACATAGATGAAGCCGTAGCGCTTGCTCATCTGTGCCGTCGAGGCCGAGACGAGGTCAATGCAGCCCCAGGTCGTGTAGCCCATGACGGGCACGCCGTCTGCGATGGCCTCGCCAACCTGCACGAGGTGGTCGTTGAGGTAAGCGATGCGGTAATCGTCCTCGACCGTCCTGCCGCCCTTGCCGTCATCGACGAGCACATCGCGGGCGCCGAGGCCGTTCTCGACGATGAAGAGCGGCTTCTGCCAGCGGTCGTAGAAGCGGTTGAGCGTGTACCGAAGCCCCTGCGGATCGATCTGCCAGCCCCATTCGCTGGCTTTGAGATACGGATTCTTCTTGCCGCCCAGGATATTGCCGCCGCCGTTCTCTCCGCCATGACCTTCGCAGATGCTGACATAATAGCTGAAGGATACAAAGTCGACCGTATTCTCGCGCAGCAGCTGCTCCTCCTCCGGCGTCATCCGGATTTCAATGCCGTTTTCCCGGAAGTAGCGCTTCATGTAGCCCGGATAGCGCCCGCGCACATGCATATCGCCAAAGAAATCATTGAAGTGGTTTGCCTGCATCACCGCGATCATGTCGTCAGGGGCGGGTGTCAGCGGGTAGATGGGCATCGCCAGGATCATGCAGCCGACTTTTGCCTCCGGCATGATCTCATGTGCGAGCTTCGTCGCGAGCGCCGAGGCCACGAATTCGTGATGGCACGCCTGGTAGAGGTCTGTGAGGCTGAGTTTCTCGCGCGGCGTCATGATGCCGCCTGAGAGCAGCGGCTGGTGCAGGACGGAGTTGATCTCGTTGAACGTCAGCCAGTACTTGACCTTGCCCCGGTAGCGCGCAAAGAGCGTGCGCACATAGCGCTCGTAAAAGCCGATGAGCGCGTGATTCGCCCAGCCATTGTACGCCTTCGCGAGGTGCAGCGGCGTCTCGTAGTGCGAGATCGTCACCAAGGGTTCGATGCCGTACTTGCGGCATTCATCGAAGAGGCGGTCGTAGAATGCCAGCCCCTCCTCGTTCGGCTCCGCATCGTCGCCATTCGGATAGATGCGGCTCCAGGCAATTGACGTGCGGAAGACCTTGAAGCCCATCTCTGCAAAGAGCTTGATGTCCTCCGGATAGCGATGGTAGAAGTCGATGGCCTTGAGCTTGAGATTGTCAGGTGTCGGCTCCGCCGTCGGCCCCGACAGGATGCCTTTCGGCATGACATCCTGGATGTCGAGCCCCTTGCCGTCCTCATGATAAGCACCTTCACACTGGTTGGCAGCCACAGCACCGCCCCAGAGAAAATCATCTGGAAATATCATCGTTCTAACCTCCTCGAATCAGCAGATTTTCCTCTGATGTACATCTTCTGCTTCGTTATCGTATCATTTTATCGTATCATTTTTCTCAGTCAGGAGCAAGATGGACATGAAAAAAGCGCCGCTTGCGCGACGCTATGCATTCAAGGTGGTGGGCAGGGATGGATTCGAACCATCGTAATCCGAAGATGACAGATTTACAGTCTGTTCCCTTTAACCACTCGGGCACCTACCCACAATGGTGACCCAGGAGGGACTCGAACCCCCGACCCTTTGATTCGTAGTCAAATACTCTAATCCAGCTGAGCTACTGAGTCATGTGATTGGTTATAAGATTGTTTTGGTGGGCCCACTTGGACTCGAACCAAGGACCGACCGGTTATGAGCCGGTTGCTCTAACCAACTGAGCTATAGGCCCATTGATATATGTGATCCGCAGAGCGGAATCAGGCAAATGGAGCGGAAAACGAGGCTCGAACTCGCGACCCCCACCTTGGCAAGGTGGTGCTCTACCACTGAGCTATTTCCGCATCTCATCTTTTGTTTTCATTCAGCCTCAGGAGAACTTGTGTCTCGCTGACTGACAAAAACTATTTTACTCAGTCCTGCCCTATTTGTCAACACCTTTTTTGAAAAAAGATAAAAAAATATCGCCTCAGCTTGAGGCGATATCCAGGAAGTCATGCTTTCGGCGGTTTCCTGCGGCGGAAGATGCGGCTGCTCGGCCTTGGATGGTAGAGCTGCCATCCGTAATGGATCGCAAAGCCGCGCAACAGCAGCACAAAGAAGAAGCAGAGCCAGGATGCCGTATCCGCTCCCCAGCGCGGCCAGCTCCAGCACATGAGCCAGGCTCCGGCCAAAGAGGCCACGGCGTAGACGTCCATGCGCAGGACGACGGGCACGCGCTGCGCCATGAGATCGCGCAGCATGCCGCCGCCGACAGCCGTGATGACGCCGAGCATCATCGGGAAAACATAGGGATCGCCCGTGCCGAGCGTCAGTCCGCGCAGCGTTCCCGTGACGGTGAACGACGCAAGGCCGATGGTGTCCGACAGCTCGTAGAGCAGCGTCATCGTGTGGCGCTGCTTGCGGTCAATCGAGAGCGCCGCATAGCCGCCCGAGACGAGGACGGCCATCACCACTGACAGCAGCAGGTCAGTCGGTTCCGTCAGAGCCACAGGCGGCGTGATACCGGCCAGGACGTCGCGGACCATGCCGCCGACAGCCGTCAGCAGGGCCAGCACCGTGACGCCGAAGATGTCCATGCGGCGCGACAGTCCGACCATCGCGCCGGACACAGCAAAGGCCAGCGTCCCAGCCCAGTCAAACAACATCCAAGTCATACGTTTCCCTTTCTCTGCGCATCAAAGCCCTCTCAGCGCATCTCAGCGGCCTCCATGACGATGGCAAGTGCCCAGGCCGCCGCGCGATAGAGGTCTTCTTCCTCGATGTACTCATCCTTCGTGTGGCAGTTCGTCATGCCGACGCCCAGCACGACAGTCGGCACACCGTACGTGTTGAAGTGATTGGCATCCGAGCCGCCGCCCGACTCCTCGAGCTCGACGGGGAAGCCGAGCTTCTCTGCCGCGCGCGCCGCCGCCTTGATGGCAGGCGCATCCTTCGCAATCTCATAGGGGCCATAGTCGGGGCTGACCTCTGCCGTGATCTTGCAGCCCGTGCTCTCCTCACCGAGCCTGAAGTGGTCGATGATGCGCTGCGTGATGCGCTCGAGCTTTTCCTTGTCGCGGCTGCGCGACTCGTAGTAGATATCGCAAGAGTCGGCTACGACATTCGTCGCACTGCCGCCCGCGATGCGGCCGATGTTGCACGTCGTCTCCACGTCGATGCGGCCCTGCGGTGCATCGGCGAGCAGTACGCCGGCCGCCTGTATCGCGTTGATGCCGTTCTCCGGTTCGACACCGGCATGAGCGGCCTTGCCCGCGATATGGATGTGGATCTGGTTCTTGCCCGGCGCCTTGTAACTCATGACGCCCGGATGACCGTGCGTGTCGAGCGTGAAACCCATGTCCGCGTGCAGCAAGCTGCTGTCGAGATGCTGCGAGCCATGCACGCCGTTCTCCTCGGCCACTGTGAATACGACCTGCAGCGGGCCGTGCGGAATCGCGTGCTCGCGCAGCTGGCGCAGCGCCTCCAGGATGGCCGTGACGCCCGCCTTGTCATCTGCGCCGAGGATCGTCGTGCCATCCGAGCGGATAATGCCATCCTCGATGACCGGGTGGATGCCCGCACAGGGCTCCACGCAGTCCATATGCGCCGTCAGCATGACCGTCGGCAAGGCTTCAAGCCCATCTGTAGCCGGGAAGTCCGCGACGAGATTGCCACAGTTGCCGCCGATTGCCTCACCGGCCTTGTCCTCGCGCACCGTGCCGCCGAGCTCCTGCAGGCGCTTCGTCAACAGGTCACCAATCTGCCGCTCGTCATGCGTCGAACACGGAATGGCAATGAGCTCCAAAAACTCCGCGAGCACGCGCTTTTTATCAATCATATCTTCATATCCCATCGAAAAAATCTCCTTTATAAAACCTACACGTCCATTATAACAGAAGCATCAGCACAATGGCAGAGGCCAGGCATGGCAGGGCATTGCGCTTCGACACCTCGATCGGGTTGACCTTGGCGAGGCCAGCACAGATGATAGCGGCACCGGCAATCGGCGACATCGAGCGGCCCATCGCACCAGCGATCTGCGCGAGCGAGCCGAGGTCCATGATGGAGAGGCCGAACTGCTCCGCAAACGGCGTGATTGCTCCGTTGAAGGCAAAGGCCGCCGCATCGCCGGAGCCTGAGATGACGGCGATGAAGAACGGGCCGAACGTGCCAGCAGCCGCGGCGGCCGCCTGCGAGCCCTCCATGAGATCCGTCAGTGCGCCCGTCAGACCGATGGCCGTCATGCCCGTCGTGAAGACGCTGGCGCAGACGATGAGGCCGATGACATCCGCATAGGCATTCCCCATGCCCTCAAAGAACTTGCGGCAGATTGCCTGCGCATCCTTCAATGTGACGAGGAAGCCGAGCGCGACGCCGATGAGCATCGAGAGCGGCACGCTGATCTCCGGCAGCAGGCCGACCTGCTTCGAGCCGAGGATCAAGAGGAAGAGCGGCACAAGCGGCACGATGGCAAGCAGCGGGCGCACGTGGAACGCCTCTTCCTTCGCCCCTTCCTCCCCGAGTGCCTCAAGATACGCAAGGCGGCGTTCTTCCGTCGCGCCTTCCCGGCGAAGGACAGCATAGACCGTCATGACAGCGACGCAGGCAATCGAGGCAATGACAGACGCCGGCGTCTCATTGATGATGACCGTCATCATGTCCGTACCCGCAAGGTCGGCTACAAACGGGTTGTGAGCATTGCCCGGGCTGATGGCGCTGCCCCAAGTGCCCGCGAGCACCGTCGCCGCTGCCATCGCCGGATGGACACCAGCTGCGATGAGTGTCGGGATGAGGATACTGCCGACAGCAGCCGAGCAGCCCGACGCCGACGGGATGGCCAGGCTGATCCACCAGGTCAGGAAGAACGAAATCGGCACGAGCAGAGCCCGGCCGCGCTTCAGGACGCCCGAGATGGACTGTACGAGGTGCTGGTCACACGTCGTCAGGCGCATGACGTACGAGAAGCCCATGACGGTGCAGATCGTCGGCACAAGCGAATTGTTGACCATCGCCTTCGTGAACGCCTTCATGACATCCCCCGGCAATCCCCCAATCAGGCACATCAAGAGACCGGCCAGGAACAGCACGAGTCTCGCTTCGTACTTCTTGACGATCAGCACGAACGTCAAGATGACAATAAGACCTCCAGCAAATAACATAGTGAAAACCTCCGTTCAAATTTATTTGACTTTTCAGTTCTTTGCTATGTATATATTCTATATATTTTCTATTTATCTTTCAATAACTATAAATAATTTTATTGTCCATCATGAGTGTACCAGAAAAGGATGCATCCTGTAATCGTGTATCATCTTTGCCATTTCCCCACGGAAAATCACATGCTATAATGAATCAGACAAGCAAACGAAAGGATCATGCCATGAAGAAACAGAAATTACTCTTTGTCTGCCACGGCAACATCTGCCGCTCGACGATGGCGGAATTCGTCATGAAGGACCTCGTGCAGAAAGCGGGGCTTGCGGATGTTTTCACGATCGACTCTGCGGCCTGCCGGCGCGATGAGATTGGCTCCGATACCCATTGGGGCACGAAGCAGAAACTCCGCGAGATGGGCGTTCCCTTCACGCCGCGCCATGCGCGCCAGATCACGAGCGCAGACTACGCGAAGTACGACTGGATCATCGCCATGGACGGCGAGAACATGCGCGACCTCCAGCGCCTGACGCACGGCGACCCTGCGCACAAGACGGCCCTGCTGCTCGACTTCGCCGGCGAGCACCGCGAAGTCGCCGACCCCTGGTACACCGGCAATTTCGACGCGACATACGACGACGTCCTCAAGGGATGTCGGGCCCTGCTGTCTTCCCTTACGAAACCAGCGCGATAAGACAAAAAGGCCTTCCCGAGAGGAACCCCTCTCGGGAAGGCTTTTTGCAAGATGCGATTGGCCCGCTGGCCAGCTGTGCATCAATAATTCTCGGCGTGAATCTCGAAGAAGCTCTGTGGATGAGCGCAGGTCGGGCAGATCTCCGGCGCTTTCGTGCCGATGACGATGTGACCGCAGTTGCGGCACTCCCAGACCTTGACTTCGCTCTTCTCGAAGACCTGAGCCGTCTCGACATTCTTCAAGAGGGCGCGATAGCGCTCCTCATGATGTTTCTCGATCTCTGCGACGAGGCGGAACTTCGCTGCCAGTGCCTTGAAGCCCTCTTTCTCGGCCGTCTCAGCAAAGCCCTTGTACATGTCCGTCCACTCGTAGTTCTCGCCTTCAGCGGCGCTCAGCAGGTTCTCTGCCGTCGTGCCGATGCCGAAGAGCTCCTTGAACCAGAGCTTTGCGTGCTCGCGCTCGTTGCTCGCCGTCTTGAGGAACAGAGCGGCAATCTGCTCATAGCCGTCTTTCTTGGCGCGAGAAGCGAAGTACGTGTATTTATTCGTCGCTTCACTCTCACCTGCCAGTGCTGCTAAAAGATTTTTCTCAGTCTGCGTGCCTGCATACGGATTTTTCTTCTCTGCCATTTCGTTTCCTCCTAATCAATAATTGTTATTTTTTATTTTAATTCATTATAACATAATCGATTTGATAAATCCAGCCACTTTGAGATTTTCTTGATACTCAGTCAAGGCTGATGACATCGCTGACGGCCGGGATGCGGCAGAGACGCTCCGTACCCGGATCGTGATGGTGGAATTCCTTCAAATACTGGCTCTCGATGTGGTAGACATCGATGTCGAGGCAGGCTGCTGCCATAGCCGCGGCCGGCGCGGCGAGCGACGAGCCGCCCGTGATATCGATGGCCGTGCGCCCGACCGAATCCCAGATATCGTGCTGCTTCTTCATGACACGGTAGAGCGACGGGATGTCCTCGCCCTGGATGTAGGTGCAGCATAGGCTGCCGTCATCGAGGCCGAGGTTCTGCTGCAGGAGCTTGACCTGCAGTGCCTGCTCCTTCCGGCAGAAAATATGCACGTTCTGCGGCTCGAACAGCGCGACCGTGAAGGTCGAGAGCTCCCAGAGCGGCCCCATGAGCAGGAAGAGGCCGTAGTAATCGCGCTTCTCCGCTGCATAATGGCCACGGAAGCGCTCCTGTGCCATGGGCATGAGCTCCGCATCGTAGTAATTGTCTGCCCAAAGCTGCTGTTCCGGCGTTTCCTGAGGCATGCCGCGCCATATCTCTTTCTTGTCTGACAAACTCATCATGCCACATCACCCCTGAATCACTTTACTCTATAGGAGTATTCGACCCAGCCCCCGCTCTTCCCTGCTTGTCTGAAAAAAACTCTGCCACCCCGGCAAATTCTCGCAGCTCGCGGCAGAAAGCGGCGTATACATCTGTGTAGATGCTGCCCTTCTCCCAGATGAAGTCGAAATCGTGCTGCATGGAGAAACCCGCGAGCGGGATCTCGCGCAAGAGGCCTGCCTGCAGCTCTTGCTCGACGGCAATCCGGTAGAGAAAGGAGATGCCGGCATCGCGCATCAGCAGGCCGATGATCGTGTGCATGTTGCCGACCTCCGTATAATGCACGAAGTCGCTGACCTTCATGCCGCAGAGCGCGAGGTTGCGCTCGAGGATGTTGCGCGTGCCAGAGCCCGGCTCGCGTATGAGCAGGCGCTCTGCCAGCAGGTCGTGGAAGTGCCTGGGCTCCGGCATGGCGAACGCGTGATGCGCGGCGCAGACGCCGATGTATGTTTCCGTACTATAACGGACGTGCTCGTACTCATCCTGCGGGTAGTAGCCCTCGACGAGTGCGAGCTGTATGCTGCCGTCTGCAAGCATCTGCAGCAGCTGTTTCGTATTGCCGAAGACGAGACGGACATTGCGCTGCGGATGGGCGCGCAGCATCCGCGCAAGCGGCTCCATGATGGCGTACTCGCCGACCGTCATCGTCACGCCGAGCGAGATCTCCTCGATGCCAGACACCTGGTTCCGGAGTTCTGCGAGCAGTTCCTCCTCGTCGTTCTTCATCGCGACGAAGCGCTTGCGCAGGATCTTGCCGGCCGCTGTCAGCGAGAGCTTCTTGTTCTCGTAGCGGAAG
>ULTK01054258.1_pt1 | contig 11556 bp, 8 predicted proteins | sample 1957551 | NCBI WGS metagenome assembly ULTK01 (sample SAMEA4835733, study PRJEB28245) | human gut metagenome | biome: gut microbiome; material: fecal sample | place: Denmark | collected 2008
GGTATTTTGCTCAGAAAGACTGTCCCTTCGTCTTTCGCTGTATCAACCGGCTCGATCATAACACCTCCGGTCTGACAATCATCGCAAAGCATTTGGTCAGCGGCAGTATTCTCGCAACCATGGTCCGGAACCGGGAAATCCACCGGGAATACCTCGGGATCTCTCGCGGCAGGGTCACTCCCTCCTGCGGAACCATCACCGCTCCACTGGGACGAAAGGACGGCTCCATCATCGAGCGTACCATCGACTTTGAACATGGCGAATCTGCCATTACTCACTATGAAGTGCTGGAAGAAAGAAACGGGCACAGCCTGATCCGCCTGACACTGGAAACCGGTCGTACTCACCAGATCCGGATCCATATGAAATATCTGGGCTATCCGCTGATCGGAGATTCCCTCTATAATCCTGATATGGAATGGATTTCCAGACAGGCGCTGCACGCAACCCGTCTGCGTTTTCATCATCCTATCACCAAAGAACCTCTGGAATTTCATGTTCCACTCCCGCAGGACATGCAAAACGTACTGGAGGGCATCCGGCCCGATGCCTGATGCCCTCCTTTTGCTTTCGACATACCTCTGCTTTCAACTGAGCGTACTATAGTGCAGCACTTATGTCTATTTCTGTCAATCTCTGACCCGCGTCCAAACCTGCATTTCGTTTTCACCGCGGTTTGCCCAGGTATAATACGGAATATACGAAAGTTCCGCTTTTTCAAACTCCGGCTTCTTCCAGACATGATACAGCGCTTCGCTTTCTTTTTCTATATGCGTATCAAGCTGCCGAAACCCTGCTGCAGTCAGCTTTTTGACCGGCGTTCCGCAAATATTTCCGTCCGACACCGTTACGTTTAACTCCGGGTCAATCAGCAGCTTCTGCAGATCTTTTCCGTTGTCTGTCTCTTCCAGACAATAGACAACCGGTCCTCTCATCACGGCCACTTTCCCTATATCCTCACGCACGGCTTCCTTTGCCGCAATCATTCGAACCTCCATCGGGAAATGAAGCGTAAATTCTTCTTCCTCTCCCCAATCCTTTTGCAGATACAGGTAGCCGTCCTTTTCTTCCGTACCACCGGTAAAACCATCCAGCTCATATCTGCTGCACCAGTCCGGTATCCGCAGTGCAAGCTTTAATCCGGTATCCTTTGCGCGAATTGTGATTTTCACATCCCCCTCCCAAGGGAAGTTGGATTCCACACGGATATCTGCTGTCTTTTCGCCGATCTTCTTTTCCAGGGTGCTTCCCATATAAAGATGTAAAAACAGCGTATCCTCGTTTTCCGTATATGCATAGGAACCGATCGAGCTGAGCAGACGCGCCAGGTTTGGCGGGCAGCATGCGCAGCCGAACCATTTCTGGCGAACCGGCTTGACATGAAATTTTCGTTCATCCTTATGACATGCCTCCGGCAGTACCTCCAGCGGATTGACATAGAAAAAGCTCTTTCCATCCAGCGCCATGCCGCTGAGTACGCCATTATAAAGTGCGCGTTCCATAACGTTTGCATACCTTGCCTCCGGCGCGATTTCCAGCATTCTCCGCGCAAAAAAGACAAGACCGATCGACGCACAGGTTTCCGCATACGCCGTGTCGTTCGGCAGATCGTAGGCATAGGTGAACGCCTCACCCAGATGGGTGCTGCCGATTCCGCCCGTAACGTACATCTTTTTCTCCGTGATGTTGTCCCAGAGTCTCCGGCACGCCCCATACAGCGTTTCATCCCCTGTCAGCCTCGCCACATCCGCCATGCCGGAATATAGATAAACCGCACGCACGGAATGTCCGAACGCCTCGTCCTGCTTGCGCACCGGCAGATGCGCCTGATTATAGAAATAACGAAGTTCGTCCTCATGCCCCTTTTTTACTTCTTCGGGATGCTCTTGATCAAAGTAGTAGGGACGCTTTCCGCGCTCGTCCACGAAATACCGGGCAAGGTTTAAGTATTTTTCCTTCCCGGTCAGTTCATAAAGCCGCACAAGGGCCATCTCTGCGATTTCATGTCCCGGATAACCGTGAAGCTTTCCTTCTTCCGTACCGAAATTTGCCGCCACATAGTCTGCAAATCGTTCCGCCGCCTTCAACAGCTTGTCCTTGCCAGTCGCCTGAAAATATGCCACAGCCCCTTCAATCAGGTGTCCGAAGCAGTACAACTCGTGATGGTCCTTCAGATTCGTAAAGGTCGCGTCACGACCACTTAAAATATAGTAGGTGTCCAGATATCCGTCGTCCTGCTGTGCGGCGCAGACGATATCGATCGCGCCATCCGCGATTTTTTCCAGCTCCGGATCTGGATGCTGCGTTAAAGAATAACCAACCGCCTCGATCCATTTCGAAAAATCGCTGTCCTGGAACAAAAACCCGTAAAATTCGTCATCTTTTAACTGCTTCGGATCCTCCGGCAGCACCTCAAAGCCGCGATAGGTATACTTCGGCGCAATAAATGTGTTTCCTTTTTCTTTCTTTTCCCGGTTCAGCTTTCCTGCAGCCTTGAAATTGTGCATACAGAAGCTCGGTGCCGCGCCCTCCACGCGGTCATTTAAGGCATCCCACTGATACGGGATCACCTCCTTGCGTACGAGCTCCATTTCCCCTTTCCAAAAGGTGTCCGTCACCTGAATGTTTTTCAGCGAAACGGGTGCGGAATAATTGTGTTTATCCATGTTTCTCCTCTCCTGTGTCTGTATTTTTTGTAATATGAAATCCTGTGATACCCTTATGCGGCTGCGTTTGCGTTGATCCGATCGATGACTCCTCTGATCCCCATCCACACGGACAGATCAGTGAAAATATCGACGATACTGCCCTGATCGGTAAACGGGGATTCCTGCAATACGGAAAGGTCTTTTAATATTCCGTTATGTACAATATATTCAATAATCTGATTGACAAAATAAATTTGTCTGCTGTCCATATTGGTATCAGACAGATATGCAGAAAACGCCTCTTTCGCCACATTCATATCCAGTCCAACAATTTCACGGACAAATTCTCCCAGCGGTTTTTGCCCAATCTCATTTTCATAATCCTGTTTTGTCCCGATTTCTTTCCAAAGAATTTCTTCCAGACTGTCAATATCGTTTTCTGTCAGAGGCTTGTTCGTCTTTAATTTTGCAATCACGATATTGTCCTGATGCTCCCTGATATAAAACTCTGCTCTTTCTTTATAATTCTTCAATTCATCATTGTCAAGCTCCGCTTTGTTCCAGTCCATCGACAAAATCTCATCCGTAAAATGTGTGATATAGGTATTTCTTTCCTCCGTCGGAATATATTTCATCAGACTGCGAAGCCGCTCTCTGATTTCTTCAAAATCCTCCATTCCTGCCCGTTCCAAATAGTCCGTATTTAATATTTTTCGGATAAACTCTCTCTGGTCCTGGATTTCCGGAATATTCGCCACACTTGAAACTGCGGTTACTCGATTTTTTAAATCTTTATATCCTCTTGGATATTTTTTCCCTGCAAGCAAGGCAACTTCAATTCCATAGATCAGCGCATCAAACCGAACCGCGTTCACCTCATCTTTCTCTGGCAAAATGAGAGGCGTCACTTCTTCTCTCACGATCTTTGTATCTTCAAATGTAAGTGCCCGGTAGTTTTCTTCCGAAGAATACAGCTCCACATATTTCAGATGCTGTCTGACCCGGAAATTGTCTTTGGGAAGTTCTTTTATTTTTTCACACATATGGCGTACCAACGCATTCCGATACGTAATCAGCCGCTCTGTCTGATATTCTACCTTTTGCAGCTGATAGCAAATTTCAAACTGCAAATGGAAGACCGCACTCTGTAATGCGATTCTGTTTTCGCTCGCTTTTCCTTTGTTCATTCGGAAAAAATCAAAATTCCCACAGAAATCAAAAATATAAAATTTATCTTTGTCCTCTCCATCAAACAGACCCGGACACAATCTCGTTCCACGCCCGATCATCTGCCAGAACTTCGCCTTGCTCATTACCTTTTTAAAGAAAACGAGGTTCACAACCTCCGGCACATCAATTCCGGTATCCAGCATATCAACAGAAATGGCGATCTGCGGAAGTTTTTTCGGGTCTGAAAATTCATCAATGGCACTCTGGGCATACGTTAGATGATTATCGATGACTTTCGCATAGTCCTTCAGATACGGATATTCTTTCTGAAATACTGCCAAAATCTGTTCTGCATGTTTATGATTCCTTGCAAAAATGATCGTCTTCCCGATTTTCTGACCATAATCAATTTTCAATCCATTCGTCATTACAATATCCAAAACCTGACGAATCGTATCCACATTAAAAATCCATTTATTTAATTTTGAAGAATCGATTGCTTCCGGCAGGGTTCCATCTTCCTCTTCGAAGGTTTTTTCGTATTCTTCCTTTTCATCCTCCGGCAGTTCATCATATACAATACCACCTTCGTCGAATTTCATTTTCGTTTCCACCGAAATATAATCCACCAGATATTCGTCTTTTACTGCCTGTGCCAGGTCATAGCCATAAGTAGGATAACCATTGTTCAATTCAAATACGTCATACGTATTTTTATCGATTTCATCTTTCGGAGTCGCAGTAAGACCTACTAACGGTGCATCAAAATAATGGAAAATATCCTGATACTTATTATAAATCGAACGATGCGCCTCATCGCAGATCACCAGATCAAAATGACCGCAGCTAAACAACTTCCCATTCTGGTCACTGACTGAATCAATACAGTTGATCATCGTCTGATAGGTAGAAAAGACGCAGTGTGCCTGATAGTTTTCTTTTTCTTCTACCAGATTGGTACAGGACAGGTTCGGAAGCAGATTGACAAAATTTCTTTTTGCCTGTGTCACAAGAGAATTTCGATCTGCCAGAAACAAAATATTTTTCACCCATCCTGCATCCAACAAAACCTTACACAATGCGATAACTGTTCGTGTTTTTCCGGATCCAGTTGCCATAACCAGCAGCGCTTTTCTTCTGTTTCTTTCGTCAAAACTTTCACAGACTTTTTTGATTGCTTCTTCCTGATAATATCTTCCCGCGATCTGCTTATCGACAGAAATATGCTTTAAGCTTGTTCGCATCTTCAACAGATTAAACCATTTTTCCAGATCTCTCTTGGAATAGATCTCCGCACATTTCCGTTCTGGATACTGACCGTCAATAATACGCGTTTCAAATCCGTTGGTCAGGAAAATAACTGGTCTTCTTCCACATTCTTTTTCTAATATATCCGCATATAGTTTCGCCTGCTGCCGCCCTTTCGCAACATCCGCGCAGGTGCGCTTCGCTTCAATGATTGCCAGCGGCTTATGGGTATCATCATACAGCACATAATCTGCATAACCGACATTGGAGGAATTCGGCATTCCAACAAGACGAACTTCATTGATCCAGTCTTTTCCTTCTGTCCACCCGGCATCCATCAGCATCGCATCGATATAGAGTTTTCTGGTTTCAAATTCTGAAAGGTCAAGCGGTTTCGGAACATAACTTTGCTGCTGTTCCTGTCTGCGTGCAGATAGTGCTTCTTTTAAGGAGGCATTTTCTGCCATCAGCTTCTGCAGATCCAGTTCCTGTTTTGCAGTTTTTTCCTGTTCTTTCTGTAGTTCTATCTGAATGTTCTGAACATTTCCTGTTGATTTTTTCGCATCTTTTGCTTTCGCAATTCTCGACAGAATCGTGTTCTTATCAAACGTCCGCTCTTCATAATGCTCTGAATAGCAATAAGCGACATAATCCAAAAAGATGAACAGGTTTTCCAGACAAAGCATCGCCTCATCTCTGCCCAGCTTCTTTCCACTGTGTGCCACATTATTGCCGCATTTTCGGATATAATCCATCCGCTTCCAAAGATCATTGCCAATCAGTTGTCGGTAGTCCTCTTCATTCATCAGGCTTTGCAAAGTATCCTGATACGGCATCTGCAGTGCAGAATCCACAGAATACATCCATTTTACCGCAAATTCCATTGCCCGGCGGCAGTTCATAATACACGCCTCCGGATCCAGCAGAATAATTTTCTCCGCGGATATTGCAACGCCTGCAAATGCAGAAAATTTCGATTCATTTTTTAAGTAGTCAAAGTTTGTAACCATATAAATCAGCCTCCCCCAAGGCAATTCGTAGATTCTTTTATGTCCATCTATGAAGAGTATAACATTTTTATCCGATAATTCTCAAAATAAATTTCGATAATCAATTATCCAGCTGTATACAAAAGAGACTTGGAAACAAGACCATTTCATTTTCCATAAAATTTCTATCATGGAATTATTAAAATTTTGATTTGTCGACTTGGTTTGCAAATTCCACAAACTGAGTTTGTAGCTCTTCTGGAGGCATAATCAACTTAAATCCTCTTATAGCTTTTAAACCAACATTTTTAATAGTGCTTGCAGTTGCATTATTCTCCAAAAAGTCCATAAAAGTGTCCGTTTTCATAACACCATAAACAAATTCTCTATTAAAATCTGATTTCAGATTACAATAGCAAGCACTTTTACCAAGCATAACCTTTTCACCATTGTAAAATGCTAATTTACCAAGAGTTCCGTTAATTGAAAGCAGTATAGCATTTCTTGACAATTCAATATAATGCTTCTTATATGTTGTTTCATTAACCATTTTGGTTGTTGGTGTAATCTCAATAATTCCATTCATAAGATTATTTCCATTTATAAACGGATACTCTCCATTTTCATCATATTCTGGCGTTCCATGGAGACCATCTCCAATACCATCACAAGCTAAATTTAATTCAGTGACTTCCCATTCTTTTTCATTTGCAATTGGATCCCCAAACATCTCGACAAATCGGGCTTTGACAAGCTCGTCCAGCTTTTGAAGTTGCTGCTGACGGGCTGATATTATTGTGTCCACCGTATCAAGCAATTTTGCAATTTTTCCCTGTTCATTTAAAGTGGGAAATGGGATCAATGTATTGTCAAAATCCTTTTTGACTATGTGCTTCATTGTTGCACCATGCGTTTTTGACTCCATTTCCTTTAGCTTGTGACGAACAGCGTAAACAAAAAATTCTCTGTTTACATCGCATTTATCAAATGCCACCTTAAAGATGTGCTGGTTTAGTAGCGCCTTTCCTCTGTTCCAAACATAAATGCCAAGGCTTGCAGACCATGAAATCAACACATCTCCGTCATTGATTTCAATTCGCTTGGGATAGCTGCCATCATAGAATCCCAAATCGTAAGTATTGCCAGTTAGGTCCTGGATACGAATAATTGGTAATCCAACTGTACTTCTATCCTCTGGTTTGAATGAAAAGCCATTTATATATGTAGCAATATCTCCCAGTCTTTTTTGCTCCATCATATTGTCTCCTACAAACCCGAATTGATCCGAATTCTAAGCCAGGAATTTTTGATGAGAGGCTTTCACATTGCTCTGGTTTACCATTGCATACTGCATCGTCGTATCAATCTGCGAATGTCCCAAAATCTTTTGCACCTGTTCAATCGGCATTCCTTTATCTATTGCCCGCGTTGCCATTGTTCTCCGGAACTTATGTGGATGAATCCGATCCAGCTCCAATCTTCTACCCATCTGGCGAAGTCTGATTTCCACACCGCTTATTTTCAAACGATCGTGCGGCGCATCCAATGTAACAAACAACGCTTTGTTGCTATCTTCCCGTTCCGATATATATTTTTTTAGATGAACCTTCGTCTTTGCATCGAAATAAACTTTTCTTTCCTTATCCCCTTTTCCATATACCACACATTCTCTGCCTTCCAGATCAATATCGTCGATATTCAGATTTACAAGTTCTCCGACACGAATTCCGGTAGAGTACAGCAAATCAATCATTGCTAAATCTCTTGTTTTCTGGCAATGATCCCGTAATTTTTCGATTCCCTCATCAGTGATCACATTTTTAACAACGGTTTTCGTTTTAATCTTATGAATCCGCCTCATGGGGCTTTTCAAAATATAATCCTCTTCCTCCAACCAGGAAAAGAAGCTGGATAAATTTCTACGAATGTTATCAATTGTAACGTTCGTACATTTACTTTCTTTCTGATATTCCGATAAATAAGATCGAATTTCTTCCGTAGAAATTTTTCTCACACTAATTTCAATCTTTGACAGCAAATCTTCCGCCGTACTCTTATAGTATTGAATTGTTCTTTCCGAACAGCCTTCAATCCGTTTCGCTTCAATGAACAGTTGTAAATATTCAAGATTCGAATGATCGGTTTTCTTTACTTCATTTTCAGAAAATGTTTTTAAAATCACTTCCTGCAGCTTTTTCATCTGTGAAATAGAAAGATACTCTGACATTTCATTTAAGACTGCAACGATTTTTTCGTCCATGTTGATATACTCCTTTTGTTATACCAACATCCTGCAGCCATTTTTTCACATAAAATATTCGCACTGTTTATAATATATCTCAGCTTCTTTCTGCAACAATTCCGTCAGCTGAGCTACCGTTTCCTTCTCCCTGAACTCTTTCAGCGCTTCAATATATACCGTTCTGTCATCATCCAATATAATAAAGGGATCCACTTCCTCATATTTCAGACTTTCCCGAAACAAAATCATTCTTCCAGTGCGTCCATTTCCATCAGGCGATACCACATTGAGACCCCGCAAGAAAACGATAGTTAATTTCCACTCTTTGCTTACGATCTTTGCCGGTTCCCTCTGCCTGATATACATAAATACTATCAATCAGCTCCACCAGCATAGAACGGTTCAGTTCTGTTACTGTTTCATACTTACGAATTGTTTCCAAAAATTGATTGGTACTCTGTGTTTTCTTTTCTTCCGCTCTGATTTTAGTTCTTAATTCGTCTCTTTTTTGAGCAAGTTCTTTCTGCTCACTTTCATAAGCTGAGGACATCTTTTCAAAGCGTTCATCAGAAATCTTACCGAGTGCATTCTGCTCAAAGAGCTTCATAATCACACTATCAATTTCTGCAATCCGTTTTTCTGCTACTTCCAAGTCTTTCTCGAACTGTTTGATTTTCTTACTGCCGCCTTTTTCGCTCAATTCGTGCATTTCCTGTATAAACTGATCTCCTAAGGCTTCCATATTCTTAATATGCTTTTGAATATCACTCATAACAATCTGTTGCAACGCCTCATAAGAAATGGCATGGGTTGTACAAAGATTGCTATTCCTTACATAAGTTCTGCAGCGAAAGCGAGGCTCCCTTCCATTTGGATTAGAAAACGCCATGTTGCGACCACAATCCGGGCATTTCACAAGACCCACAAATATATTAGGACGTCCTGTTTTATTCGGCTGTTTTTTTACACTGATGAATTTCTGCACCAGTTCAAAGGTTTCTTCATCAATGATCGCTTCGTGGGTGTTCCGTACTATGATCCATTCTTCTTTCGGAACTGCAACCGGCTTCTTATTCTTAAATGATTTGGTCTGTGTCTTATGAGAAACCATATGTCCCAGGTACACTTGATTCTCCAAAATCATCTTCACATTCTTTGCTACCCAATCCGTTGGAAACTTAAATCCTGTACTTGTTTCCAGAGTGCCGTTCTTCATTGCCCTGTATGCTCTCGGAATCAGAACACCATCCTCGCACAAGGTTCTCGCAATCTGATGAACGCTGTTGCCCTGTTTCGATAATTCAAAAATTCGTTTGACAATAGGTGCTGTATCAGGATCAACCAATAGCTTTCTTTTGTTCTCTGGGTCCACCACATAACCATAAGGTGCAAATGAACCGCAGAACCCACCACTCAATGCTGTTGTCTTTTTTACGCTTCGGATTTTCTTTGATGTATCACGAGCATAATACTCATTCATAATAGATTTAAACGGCATCATCTCGTTTTCATCAAATCTTGTATCGACATCATCATTCAAAGCAATAAACAAAATATCATTATTAGGAAAGATTTCTTCCACATAATACATGAACATGGCATTGTTACGTCCAAAACGTGACATATCCTTTACCATGATACCGCTCGGTTCCGGATCGTCCATAGCATCTTTAATCATACGGTTCAGATCCGGCCGGTTGAAGGTGGTTCCAGAATAACCATCGTCCACATATTCGCCTATCACTTCAAATCCTTTTTCCTTAGCATTGTACCTTAACATCTGCAACTGATTGGTAATGCTGTTGCTTTCCTTATCCGCATCCCCATCGTCTTTCGATAAACGTGCATATAATCTAACTCTTAGTTTTGTCTGCTGTTTTAACATTTCTGATCCTTTCCAACAGCAAACAAACTGCTTTGTACTTTATAATTATAACACGTTTAAGCACTCTTTTCAGCAATTTGCTCTACTGTTTTTTTCAATCAACGGGTATTGTTTTCCTGCTCAATTTCTTTCTGGATCAGTCGTTTAATTAAATACTCCAACTGAACCGTACCGGAAAAAACGGAAGTTACATAAAACGTTGTATTCCCAATTTGGACTGCATTCTCCTGTTTAGGATTTTCCATGTGCTCACCTCATTTCCAGGCAACAAAAAAACACCATCACTGGTGTTTTTTTGCTCCTATATATTTACAATTCTTCGTGCATATACTCCGCTTTTTAAATCTATCTCTGCATAAACCATACTACTATCGCCAAACTCTGTCTGCCCTGGCTGAATACAGGTTGTAGTACCTATCTGATTCATCCATGATCCTTTTTCTGTATCAGGACTTTCGTGAATATGCCCGTGCAGAGAAAGTAACGGCTGTTTGGCTTTAAGGAACTCATAAATATCTACTGATCCTATATCCAAATCCTGATATAGAAGCTGTCCCAAACGCAATCCGGCAGGAGGCATGTGCATAACATATACCGTTTTCTTCGGACTCTCCGGTTCAGGCAGTTCTTTCAAAATTCCACACATCAATGGAAGTTCTGTTTTGGAATACTCCAACCAGTCAAAAATTCTGTCATAACCATATTCATTCGATATACCGGCAAAAAAGCTAAGTTGTCTTTGGGGAATATAATCTGTCTCTGTAACAACTCGATCCTTACATCCAAAGGGATGATCCAAAATCTGATTCATTCCAATAAATTCATATTCGTCAATGCGGATTTTTTTACCTGCTATATTATGAACATTTGCGAATCCCCCACAAGTCTGTTCAAAAAGATTATCCACAGATAGCAAATCGTCATTCCCCAGCATATTAAGGTATGTAATGTTATGTTCTTGCAATATGGAAAAGTAATTACTTAGAAATCCTTTGATAAATAACGGTTGTTCTGTATGTCTTTCTCCCAATTTTGGAAGCATATCTCCACCATTCACAATAACTCTGATCTCTTGTTTCATAGCTATTTCTAATGATTTTCTGTATTTATTTTTATCTCCATGCAGGTCTGTAACATAAAGTATTTTCATGCTGTATCTCACTCCTTATATCCTTTAAGCATTTGCATCTTGATTGATTATAACACACAGCAACAATACTTTCAGCAGTTTCCGCCGCTATGTTTTCCACCTGTAGTATAGATCACTTTCTTCCCACATTTTTATATCTTATCATCAAAACCACATGAATAGGTCGGATCTATGGTTATTGCACACATAAATCCGGCCCATTATATCTGATTTCGATTTTACTG
>ULTK01028185.1_pt1 | contig 11413 bp, 9 predicted proteins | sample 1957551 | NCBI WGS metagenome assembly ULTK01 (sample SAMEA4835733, study PRJEB28245) | human gut metagenome | biome: gut microbiome; material: fecal sample | place: Denmark | collected 2008
TAGGCCAGCCATTGACGGCCTTCCGCTTCCTCTGCTCCGTCGAAGGAGCTCAGCGTGCCGCCGCTGATTTGCTGTACTGCCGGGAATAAAACAGGAGCCTGACGGTTCAGGCTGCGCAGGAGATTCTGGTCCGCCGCGTCGCGCTTGTACGAGCCATAATACTGATTCGCCAGCTCCTTATAGGATTTGCCGCTGTCGTTTTTCAGCTCGTTGGCCAGGCGGGCGTTGATGATTTCCTGCACCTGTTCCTGATTGAGCTGCGACGCCGGCCCCTGCACGACCTTCAGCGTCGTCTGCCGCAGCTGTCCATACTGATGCAGCGATGCTTGCAGCCGCTCTATCTCCCGGTCATCCAAAGGAGCGCCGATGACGTCGACGGTCAGCACGTCATGATCCAGCTCGTATGCGACGACGCTCGACGCCTCGAGATCCATGTCCTGCGAAATAAACGATTTCACCTGCGAATCGCGGATATTTTCATTCGCCGTGACATAGGCCATATACAGGCTGGGGACCGTCACGACCAAGCCGCAGACGATGAGAAACCACCGCTGATAGCGAAAATGCGCTTCCGACACGCCTCCGCACACAGGCACCCGCAGGATTTTAAAAATGAGGAAACTGGAAAAGGTAATGAAAAAGCAGTTAATAAAAAAGAGGTACAACGCGCCGCCGAAGAAATGGAAGGAATGGGCGGCAATCCCGTAGCCTGCCGTGCACAGCGGCGGCATGAGAGCCGTCGCAATCGCCACGCCGGGAATGACGTTGCTCTTTTCCTGCCGCGTATTGCCGACGGCCCCGGCAATCCCGCCGCACAGGGCGATGATGACGTCCCAGGCCGTCGGCGCCGTGCGGGCCAGCATTTCCGGCGACGGCGTCGTAATGGGCGTCAGGGAAAAATACACCGCCGCCGTGAGCAAGGCGAAGACGACTTGAAAGCTCAATTTTACCAGCGACTTTTTAATAAAACGCATGTCGTACGTCGCCATGCCGTATCCCGTCGCCACGATGCCGCCCATGAGCGGCGAAATGAGCATAGCCCCGATAATCACGGCCACGCTGTTCATGTTGAGGCCTACAGAGGCGATAAAAATCGCCATGATTAAAATAACCAGATTCGCACCCTTTACCGTAGAATCGGCGTCAATCCGCGCCGCAATCTCTTCCACCGGCGCGCTGTCCCGTTTAATATCAAACACATCCCGCCATTCGCCCATGTTCATCATCCCTTCGTCTATACGCGTTTCCTATGGAACCATCACTGCTTGATTATTAACTATTATACAAAAAATATCAAAATTAGGATAGAGATACGCCCCGTTTCAATGCAGATGCCCTATACTTGCATATACGTAATACGTAAATGAACGTCTTGCCTTTGTTTTATTACGACTTTTGTAGTATACTTTATATATAATACTTTTTTTATCCACAAAGGAGGTTTTATATGAGAGAATTAAAACAAATATATTCCAGCATACGCCGCCGCTATCACCTGACAGGCGTATTTTTATCAGCTGCCGGTTCGGTCATTCTGATGGCGCTGGTATCCGCCGCCTTGCCCGTGCCGCTGCAAGCTCTGACCAATCACCTGAGCTACTCGATCATCAGTCATTTCGGCTGGTACTATTTATTGTTAGTATCGGCCATCGTAGTGCTCTGTCTATTCTTTATACTCACGCCTATGGGCCGCATCCGTTTAGGAAATCCCGACTCTAAACCGGAATATTCGCGCCTGTCCTGGCTAGCCATGCTCTTTTCTGCCGGCATGGGCATTGGACTCGTCTTTTTCGGCGCGGCGGAGCCCTTGTCTCATTTCGCCGTCGCCACGCCTCAGGCCGAACCGGGAAGCCAGGAAGCGCTGGCCGATGCCCTGCGCTACACCTTCTTCCACTGGGGCATTCACGCCTGGGCGATTTATGCCGTCGTCGCCTTAGCGCTGGCGTATTTTAAATTCCGCAAAAAAGAACCGAGCCTCCTGTCGATGACCTTAAAACCGCTATTTGGCCGGACAATGGAACGGTTTCCCGGAAAATTGGTAGACTACGTCTGTATTATCACGACAGCCTTAGGCGTCGCCACGACCTTAGGATTTGGAGCGGCGCAGATCGGCAGCGGCCTGCAGTATCTCGTCCAGGTCCCCAACACACTGCAGCTGCAGCTCGGTATCATCGCGGCTGCTACGATACTGTTTCTCCTTTCTGCCGTCTCCGGCGTAGATAAGGGTGTACGCATATTGTCAAACATCAATATCGCCCTGGCCGTCTTTTTAGTCTCCGCGGCCTTATTCTTAGGGCCGACAGTACATATTTTAAACACCTTAGTAGACACGTTAGGCTCGTATCTGCAAAATGTTGTCCGCATGAGCTTCCGCACCGGCGCCTTCAACGCCGTCCGGCAAGAATGGATTGAACAGTGGACGATTTTCTACTGGGCCTGGTGGCTTTCGTGGTCGCCCTTTGTCGGCATGTTTATCGCCCGCATTTCGAAGGGCCGGACAATCCGCGAATTCCTGACCTGCGTACTGCTTATCCCGACGCTTTTCAGCTTTCTCTGGTTTTCCGTATTCGGAATCCTTGCCAGCGAAACCTATGCGGTTTATCCGCAGATCGCCCAAATGCCGTCAGAGCAGGTATTATTCGGCATACTCCAGGCCTACCCGGCCAGTACGGCCCTCTCGGTGATAACCGTATTGCTGCTGTTTATCTTTTTCATCACGTCAGCTGATTCCGCCACCTTTGTGCTGTCCATGCTGTCTGAAAAAGGCAGCCTCGTGCCGCACGACAGCGTAAAAATCGTCTGGGGCCTCTTGGTGTCCCTCATCGCCGGGCTGCTCCTGACCATCGGCGGGCTGGCGGCACTGCAAAACGCCATGATCATCGCGGCCTTTCCCTTTTCCTTTATCGTCATTTTGATGATGATCGCCTTATATATCGAATTGTCCCACGAGCAGCGGGAAATGGGGCTGTATATCAAGCCGGAAACATATCCGCCGAAAAACGCGCCCTTCCGTTCCTATGAAGAGAATTCGTAAAAACAATATATATCTGCTAAACGCAAGGGGCTGCATAATCCAAAAGAAAGATTATGCAGCCTCTTTGTATGTCAGCATTGACAAAATAAACCAATCGGTCTATTCTAGTATCAGATACATTGCGAAGGAGGGCACAGGTATGAAAAAAGGCGACCAGTCTAAACATCATTTAATCGAATGCGCGGCCCGCCTCTTTTGGCACGATGGCTACAACGCGACGGGAATCAATAAAATTCTTCAAGAGTCAAAAATGACGAAGGGTTCCTTTTATTTCTATTTCAAGACGAAAAAAGAGCTTGCCGCCGCAGTGATTTCCTATTACCAGCAAGTCATTTTCGAGTGGCTGCAGGAGCTGTCCCAGGATACGCAGTGGGAGGAATTCGTCCGCCAGTTTTCCTCCCGTATGCTGAAGGACGCCGCCGACGGAAGGCATTACGGCTGTCCCTTCGCCGTCGTGGGCATGGAAATCGCCTTCGCTGAACCCGACATCTCGCCGCGCTACGCCGCCGCCTTAGAAAAGGTCGCCGCCTTGTTTCGCCGCGTGCTGGAGCAGTCGGGAATCCCTTCGTCCCATTCATCCACTCTCGCCGACCGCCTGTTTTCCATCTACGAGGGCGAACTGCTGCGATACCGCATCAGCAAAGATCCTATATACATAAACAATCTGGAAGCCCAGCTCATCGGCACGTACCAGGAATACCGCAAAATTCATTCTATATAAGAGGTGATATTATGAGTCGTTCTGCTCTTGCCCAAGCCATCTACGAAACAGCCCTGTCCTGCGGATTTGATAACTGCGGAATCATTCCCATATCGGCCCTGGACGGCTATAAGAAGCGCCTGCAGGAACGGGAAGAAGCCGTTCCCCAAAGCCGGCCCGTTTACCAGGATATAGAACATCTGGCGGCAGTCAGGAAGCTATATCCGTGGGCAAAATCGGTCGTCGTCTGCATCACGTGGTTAGGAGCGTACCGCTATCCCCTCTCGCTGCAGGGACTGTACGGCAAGGCCTTCCTCCTGTCTCCCGATACGGTGCCGGACTGCGAAGCCCACCGGCAGAAGCTGCGCTTTGAAGCTTGGCTGGCCGAGCAGGGCCTTCGCTTCGAAGGCGGAGAAACGAACGCTCCGGCCCGCATCATACCGCTACGCTACGCAGCCGTCGCTGCAGGCCTGGGAATTTTCAGAAAAAACAATTTCTTCTACGGGGAAAAGGGCTCCTATTACGAGCTGGAAGGCTATCTCATCGATCAGCTCTGCGAGTATACGCATGAATGCCGGCTGCGCCCCTGCGCCGACAGCTGTACGCTCTGCCAAAAGGCTTGCCGGACAAAGGCCTTGTCCGCGCCGTATACGATGAATCCCCTGTCCTGCACGTCCTTTTGGACGACCTTTGGGCAAGGCGCCGTTCCGCCGCACCTGACGGCAGACCAGTTTACGACCTGGCTATGAGGCTGCGACGCCTGTCAGGACGCCTGCCCTTATAACCGCCACGACTGGAGCCAGGGCAAAGAGTTTCCCGGCTTGCAGGAACTCGAACCGCTGCTGCAGCCGGAAAACATCGTCGCTGCATCGGATACAGTCCTGCGCCGATATGTAATTCCCAAAACAGATCTTCACGTTTCCCCAAACCAGGTACAGACCCTCAGAACGTCGGCATCGCGCGTACTGGAGTATTTAGCGAAAGGAGTAATACAACAATGAACATCCTCGTATTAAACGGAAGCCCTAAGGCGCACAGCACGACCTTGGATATGACGAAAGCCTTTCTCAACGGCCTGTGCCAGACAGAACCGGGACATATCCAATACATTTCATCGTACGACAAGCACGTCAAATACTGCCAGGGCGACCTGTCGTGCTGGTTTCGCCAAGATGGCTAGTGCATCATCCAGGATGACGACATGAACGATATATTGGCCGCCATGAAGGAAAGCGACGTCATCGTCTGGAGCTTCCCTCTCCACTGCCACGGCCTCCCCGCCTCCTTAAAGGCCATATGGGACAGAACCATCGCCTTTTTGAAAATCAACATGACCCAAGGCAAGACGTATGTAGAACACGAACGCACCTTCGACCTGACGGCGAAGAAGCACGTCGTCATCGTCGGCGGCGGATACCCTTATTATCCCGATAATTTTGCCGCCGTAAAAACGCTGATGCAGATATACTTAAAGCATCCGGCCATGGCCTGCATCTGTGAAACGGCCCTGCTGGACGCATCAGCTCCGGAAATTGAGCCGCTGAAAAAGGCATTATTCGCCCGCCTTCACGAAGCCGGCATAGAATACGGCAAAACGGGGCAGCTTTCGGCTGAAACAGTTCGGCAGCTTGAAGCCCCTTTAGTCTCGAACGAAAAATACATTGCCATGATCAACAGCCTCGCGCCGGACAGCAAGGCGCAGTAAAAAAATCCCTGACTCATCCGCATTCAGCAGACAGGTCAGGGATTTTTCTTTCCATGCAGTACGATATATCTATACTAAATAACCGGCCCTACGCAGAAAATATCCATAGAACCAAAGTACCCTAAGGCTTCATTTTTCGTCATCCGGCCCGACAGCACCTCCAGCAGCAGCTTAAAGGCTTCTTCACCGATTTCTTCAATGTGGCTCTGCCCCAGCAGGATGCGTCCGGCATTCAAATCCATATCGTGCTGCATCCGTTCGTACGTATTGGGATTGCCGCAGATCTTGATGACCGGCATGGACGGGAAGCCCTGCGGCGCGCCCCGGCCCGTAGAAAACATCATGACCTGCGCGCCCGTACAGGCCATGCCGGTCAGAATTTCCGGCTCCCGGCCCGGCGCGTCTTTAATCCACAGGCCCTTCAGGCCATCGGCGCGGTCGCAGTACTCCAGCACGCCCTGAATGGGACGGTGCCCCGATTTTACGATAGCCCCCAGGCTCTTTTCTTCTATGCTGGACAGGCCGCCGGCAATATTTCCCGGCGTCGGCTGGCCGCCCCGCATGTCTTCGCCTACCGATTTAGCCCGTTCTTCCATGCGGTTTACGATGTCGAAAATCTTTTGCCCTACGGGACCGTCGGGCCCGCCGACGGCGCGGTTTGCCAGGATATGTTCGCCGCCGATGAATTCCGTCGTTTCGCCGAAGATGACCGTCCCGCCGAGGTCGACCAGCTTATCAGCCACGTAGCCGATGACGGCGTTGGAAGCCAGGCCCGACGTCGCGTCGGAAGCGCCGCACTTGATGGACATCATGATTTCCGAGGCATCGACTTCTTCCCGCTGGCAGCTGGAAATCTCCATGACCATCCGCTGGGCCGCGTCGATACCGGCCTGAATGGCCCGCGACGTGCCGCCCAGTTCCTGAATCCGGATGATGTCGACGGGCTTTCCGCAGGCCCGGATTTCTTCTACCATCCGCTCGTGATCCGTCCCTTCGCAGCCGAGGCTGACGATTAAGGCCGCGCCGACGTTCGGGCTTTGCCCCAAGTTGGACAACACGTCAGTTACGCGCTTTAAGTCGATGGGCAGCTGACAGCAGCCCTGATGATGAAAATACCCGATCGTCCCCTGAACCTGCCGGCAAATCGCCTGTCCTACGTCGTTGGCGCAGATGACGCTGGGAATGACGGCAACCAGATTGCGCGCCCCTACTTTGCCGTCGGCGCGGCGATAGCCCTGAAATGTATACTTGCTCATACTCATTACCTCCCTGCAATATCTCCTCTGCCGCGGCGCGCTTCTAAGTTGTGGACGTGCACGTAATCGCCCTTTGCAATGTCGCAGCTGGCCGTCCCGATGCATTCGCCGTACTTCATGATGAAATCGCCCCGATGCAGCTCCTTCAAGGCAATCTTATGACCATAGGGAATATCGTCGTTGACCCGTATAATTTCGGCGTTCCCTTTTTTATCGCGCACTTCGACGTCCATCCCCTTCTGAATACCTTCGGCAAAAATAGTCGCCACGTTATCCAAATCGTCAATCTTTAAAGCCAATTTCAAATCCATAAGCGTCCCTCCTGTCTCGTCTATCAGAACAAACCTTACGTACGCAAAATCCCGCATCACGCTCCCATCTCCAGCAGCAGTCCCTGCAAGCTGCCCTGGCTGCAGCAAATAACCCTTGCCAACCTGCCGCAGCGACGATTGAATTATTCTTAAACCCAGTATATCACTTAAATAATTTATTGTGAACATTATGAACTCATCATATTTTAAATTACTTTTCTGAATTACTATTTATATATGACGTACAGATATCTTATAACATTTTATACTCGACATCGTTTATACATCCTGCCGCAAATAACTCTATACAAAACATACCGCAAAAAAAAATAGGACTCACCGTCGTCATTCCAGTGAATCCTATGCATCAGAAATATATGATACCGCGCCGCATAGCCGCCATATCAGCGTCCTTTCTGCAAAAAAGGGCAGAAAAGGAGCAGCCCTCTTTCGCTGCAAGAGCTCGCCCGTCATCTTGACAGGTATGTTTTATGCGCCGGTCATGGTATAATAGTGGCGTTGCTTACCCCATACCGGCAACGGAAAGGGGGAGTGTTTCAATGCCTTTACGATTTTTGGAAGCCGTCGCGGCTAGTGTAGTGGCCTACTACCTATGCAAATGGTTAGACGTGCTTTTGCGTGAGATAAGCAACTAGCCTAGGTGCAGCGTTCACCGTAAAGAACGCCAGAACCCCACAAGGTGGCCTAGACCTTGTGGGGTTCGTTGTGTTTCCATGCCTTTACGGTTCACCTTTAGTATATCAGCACCAATGCCGGGCGTCAATACATCGCCGCGAATATTTCTATTCGTTCGCATTCGCAATACCAGGCGGTGCCCTGCTGTTGCTTTGGTATCCGAATTTCCGACCGCCAACACGTTACATGGCCTTAGGCCCAAACATCATTACGGCCAGCGTGTCAAGGATCTTCGGCAGCCGACGGCAGCAAAGCCTTCACTCACGGCGTTGTCGCTTGCGATAAAATCACATAACCGCGCCATATTCGCCTTATTTCCTGCAACAAAAGGACAGAAAAGGAGCACCCCTCTTTCGCTGCAAGGGCTCGCCCGTCATCTTGACGGATATGTTTTATGCTCCGGTCATGATATAATATTGGCGTTACTCTCCCTATACCGGTAACGGAAAGGGGATAAGCAGCATGTACGATTTACTCATATCGTTTTTTGTATCTGTCGGAGCAAATGTAGTTGCCGCCTGCATTTGTAAGTGGCTGGATAGATACCGTTAACAGAGTAACCAGCACATAGCAAGACACCCTGGGAAGTTGCCGCTTCCCAGGGTGTTTTTTACAGCACATTTTACTCATATCGTTACCTATTTGTAGTATATCAGCACCAATGCAGGGAGTCAATACGTTGCCGTGAATCTTCTGTTTCATATTGATTGCTCCATACATCGAACTTCACAAAATGCCGCACATAAAACCATCCTATTTTTTCCCATATCGCAAAAGAGGTTTCACCGTTTTCAAAAACAGTGAAACCTCTTTTTTCTGGTGGAGATAAGCGGGATCGAACCGCTGACCTCTTGAATGCCATTCAAGCGCTCTCCCAGCTGAGCTATACCCCCATGTGTGTTTGACAAGGAGTATTATAGCATAGGGAAACGCATTTTGCAAGGGATTTTTTCCTAATATGTTGAGTCCTTGCATACGATCAACCTGATAGCTCAGCCAGAAGTCAAAAAGGGATTTTAGCCTTCTCAGAAGTTTTTCAAATCAGACAAAGTCCCACCGCATGCCGACATTCCACTGCCACGGCGTTTCTACATCTCCGCCGAAGGTCTTCACTACGTCGGCATATAGATAGCTGCTGTCGTTCACTTTATAATTAAACCCGATGCCAGCTTCCCACCACGTATCGCCAATGTCCTGACTGTAGCTGTTGCTCAATCCCTTCAGACTTAAATACGTGTCGGCGCTGCCGGCGAAGTCATGCAGCAAGCTGGCTTTAGCATATATGCTGCCTTTTTTGTCAAAGGCTTTGCCCACTTCAAACCCTACGCGACCTACAGCGCTTTCCAGGCTGTCCTGACGGACGTGAATCCCGTTATTCGTCGTAAAATCTTCTCCGCCGATGCGCATAAGGGTCATCTGAGCCTGCGGCGTGACGTACCAGCCGTCTTTGAGATCAATTTTCCGGCCATATTCGCCGCTGAGGCTCGTTCCCCACATGTCGTAGTCGCCGTGCGTATGGCCTGCTTCGGTGTAAATGTCAAAGTCGTTGCTCAGACGTCCCTGTTTCAGCACGATGTCGGCATAGTGTCCATTGCGGCCCAGCCATGTGCCGTACAGGCTCAGGGAGGTGCGCGGTTTTCTCCTGTGCCCTGGGCATACGTCGTTTCGCCGTCGTTATGGCTCACTGCCGCACCGTAATGCCAGTTTCCGCGAGCCCAGTCATATCCAAGCTGGAAGAAAATATACTGGTTTTCATATTGGCTATCGTAGTTAAATTCGCCGCGGCTCATGCGGACCCAGATTCCCTGTCCGCCGTCGCTCTCGCGCAGATCACCGAGACGCTGGCTCAAGGTGCTGTCTTCCTGCCGCCACGCGACGATAGCCGTTTCGGCAATGTGCTTCATGGCGTCCATGGTCTTCGTTACTCGATTGCCGCCGGTAATGTTCGCAACGTAGCCTTGGCTATTGGCGTCAAACCGCAAGTCCCCACTGGCTTCCGGAGTGATAAGCCCTTCTTTTACCGTGACTTTGCCGTCCAAGTTACCGTCATTCGCATCGTAAAAGATTTTATTGGCAATAGCATTTAAGTTTTCTTCCGTTTTTTCAATATCCAATGTATTAACAGTGTTATTAATTATGCCTAAATTAACCGAAGAACCTTTTCCGACATCGCCAATTATTACATCACCTGCATTAGCTAAATTTAAAATACCGTCTGTATCAGTATCTGCGGCAGAAAAATTAATATCGCCGTTGCCGGAATAGTTACGAATGGCTATAGTACCTGCATTGGTTTGCTCAACCACACCTTCATTCATTGATAAATTCGTTAAAAGAGAACCACCGGCTACCCCAGTAGGTTTCCACACCGCTCCATTATGGAGTGCCAAATCTGCAACCGCATCATTATTGGCAATATTTATATCGCTTTCAATTAAACTATCATCACCGGTAAAATTTAAATTAACAAGGCCTTTGTCCTTGTCCGTTCCGGCTTGGATAGCTCCTTTAATTACGCCATGTACTGCATTTTCAGCGGTATTCGAAAGTTCTGCTTTTGAAATATCTACAATACTATCATCTTGAGCTAAAATAGCCACAGAATCTATCCCAGCACCATTCGTGTCAATATATACATTATCTCTGAAATTAACGATTGCATCGACATTATTGTCAAAGGGATTACCTGCTCCTGAACAAAAAACGCCTATAGCCATTCCAGATGGATTATTAATCGTTATTGTAGTTTCATCATTAAAAGTTACAATATTCTTTTCAGTCTCATCGATAGAATAAAAAGAGAATACGCCAGCAATGGGCGTAGTAGATGAATTTGCATTGACAGTTAAATTAACAGCTTTGTTAAATACAGCTTGGCTATCATATGATGTATTTATAGCAGCAACTATCCCCATACGTGGTTTAGTAATATCTTTAGTTGAATTAATAACTGCTTCCACATTGCCATTAAATTCTACTTTGTTGCCGCCGGTAAGATTTATTGCTGCAACCTCATTTTCATAATCAGAATTAACTTCAATATTGACATCTCCGTTAAATATTGCATTTCCGCCAGCATATATACCAAAAGCACCGTCATAACGCGAAAAACTATTTACATTATTATTTACATTAATTTTTAAATCAGGGTTTATAATGGCCTCATTTGGTATTTGTGGACTTATATCAATACCAATGGCTTTTTCTCCGCCAGCAGCAGTAATATTTAATTTTGCGGTATCATTTCCATTAATCAGCATACTATTATTTTCTATGTTAATACCAGTTACATCACCGCTCATATTTTCAGCATGAATAGAAGCTTCTCCATTAACTGTAACAGTTAATTCTTTATCAGAATTATTTATACCAATATCATCAACACTAACAATATCACCACTATGTAAAGTAATATCATCTTTTATGGTTTCTGTATACTCCGCCGCTAAGGCCGTATTAGCCGACAACACGCTTCCAGCCAACAGACACAACAACACCTTATATTTCATTTCTTTTTTCATAGCCTTACCTCCTGATTACGCAAATTCGACTGTCAGATTTCATGCACCCTGCCTATTACAGAAACGCAAAAAAAGACAGCATACGGCCATGCTGCCTTACCAGGTGTTCTATATCAGGGCATACGTATCCCGTTGTCATTTGCTGTTCAGAAAGCATTACACGCTTATGTTCATATCCACCCCCCCCCCC
>ULTK01035921.1_pt1 | contig 11348 bp, 7 predicted proteins | sample 1957551 | NCBI WGS metagenome assembly ULTK01 (sample SAMEA4835733, study PRJEB28245) | human gut metagenome | biome: gut microbiome; material: fecal sample | place: Denmark | collected 2008
AAGTGAAGAGCATGTACACCGATCCCGATCACTTGCGTGTACAAGACCCGGGTAAAGTAGAGGGCAATCCTGTCTTCACCTATCTGGATGCCTTCTGCCGTCCCGAACACTTCGGTCTTTACCTGCCCGACTATCCGAATCTCGATGAACTGAAAGCGCATTATCAACGTGGCGGTCTGGGTGATATGAAGGTGAAAGGATTCCTGAACTCCATCATGCAGGAGACACTGGAACCGATTCGCAACCGCCGTAAAGAGTTTGAGAAAGATATACCTGCCATCTATGAGATGCTGAAGAAAGGCTGTGATGCGGCACGCGAAGTTGCTGCTGCCACACTGGACGATGTACGCAAAGCGATGAAGATAAACTATTTCGACGATGCGGAACTGATAGCTGAACAGGTGAAAAAATTCAGTGCAGAATAATTCCCGCACTATTATCAAATAGAGAAACGCCCTGCCTCCCATAGATTAACGAGAAGGCAGGGCGTTTCCTTGCTTATGAAAGAACTATTAATTGGCAGATTTCACTAATACCACACGGTTCAGAATTGGCTGACCAAATTTGTCTACACCACCACCGGCTTCAATATTCAAGCGGTCGGCAGCAATACCGTAATTCTTAACCAGTGCATCTTTCACAGCTTGTGCACGTTTCAAGCTCAATTCTTTGTTAAATGCCGGAGTACCGGTTGCAGAGTCTGCATAACCATTCACGGTGTAAGTTGCATTCGGGAACTGCTTCATCTGTTCTGCCAGATAAGACAGGTTCATGATTTCACGCGGAGACAGTTCAGCAGAACCGATTGTGAAGAATACAGTACGCGGTGCGATATCCGGATCCGGAACGATTACTTCTGTTTCTGTAACTTCGGCTACCGGTTGGTTTTGAGCCTGTATCAAAGCATTCTTCAACTGTGCATTCTGCGCACCCATTGCGGCCAACTTATCTTGCATAGCAGCCAACTCGATTTGAGAAATCAACTGCGGCATCGGACGACGGAAACCACGGGCAGGGAAACGGTAAGTCAAACCAACTGTAGCACTCACTACGCCATCATATCCATGATCGCCACCAACTTCGCCATCGAATTTGTCTTCAACACCCATTGCACTAAGTTCCAGGTTAATATCTATCGCATTCGAAATACGGAACTTGTTGATGATACCCGCATTTACGGACAGTGCTTCGCGGTGAGGCTTTGAATAGTTGTGAGTAAAACCGGCACCTACATAAGGGATAATCTCATAAACGCGATGCTGATTGTAACCACCGAAGAGTGCGTTCAGATTGAACATCACGTCACCGTGGAGGTTCATATAGTCAAAGCGTTGTTTATAGTAACCGTCTTTCAGTTGGGTACCTTTTACATAGTCGGCACCTGCATCGTACGTAAATCCTCTTGCCTGAAGACCGCTATATTGCAAACGCAATCCTAAACCCGGAGTAAACCATTTACCGACGGAAACATTCAGCGTCGGACTAATACGTTTACCAAAACTTCCGGCTGAATCATTGTCACCAAATGTAGCTTCGGCACCACCGCCAATAGAGAAGAACCAATTGCTCCAGAAAGGATTCGTTATCACCTGATACTTATCCTGTACCTGAATTACTTCATACTCTACAACTTCACTTGTACTGTTCTGCGCCCAGGCGGCAGAAGTCAGACCGGCCAAAGCCAGCAACATTAGAATCTTTTTCATATACCTAAATAGTTAAGTGGTTAATTTAAATTCATTATTATAACTGACTAAATAACACCATCCCTGCTAAAAGGTTTTTGAAAGAGATTAATTTTTGTTATTACCTTATAATCTTTATCGCGAGAATAATTTCTCAATATCCTCTTCTTTAATAGTTGACAATACGGTACGCCCATCCGGTGTATAGTTTGGAGTAGGGCAAGCAAACAGACTATCTACCAAATTAACCATTTCTTCATTGCTCAGCACTTGCCCATAAACGATTGCCGCAGCCTTTGCGAGCGTTAAAGCCAACATGGTTTGCACTTCTTCTTTTACATCACTTCCCTTTTCCATGGCTGTATGTACCATATTACGTACCAGTTCCACAGGATTCAGTCCCTCAATGCCAGATGGAATACCATTGATAGCATAACTGCCACCGCCCAACGGGGTTAATTCAAAGCCAACTGCCGAGAAGTCTTCCATAATGCTTTCCAACACAGCAGCTTCCGAAGCCGGTAACTGTACGATTTCCGGAAACAGGACGCCCTGAGACACTCCCTGCTTCTGACTGATCTGATTCATATAACGTTCAAACAATACCCGGATATGTGCCCTGTGTTGGTCTATCAACATCAAGCCGGACTTCACCGAAGTCAGAATAAAACGTCCCTTGAATTGGAAATGCTGCGCTCCCTTTTCCACTGTCGGCTCATTAGCATACAACGGTGCAGATAAGGAAGAAGAAGCCTGCGTTTCCGGTATATATGGTGTACGTTCTTCAGACATATCAGTCGATACCGATGCAGAAGCCCAATCTGTTTCATCTACAAACGGTTCTTCTTCCATCGGAGCATTCATTTTGCTGGCTTTTTCCAGCCCATCATACAATCCTTCCCAGTCTACTTTCGGACGGGAATAGTTGCCACCGCTATAAGAAGAGGCAGAAGAAGTTTTAAACGGATTGAAGTCTGAATTATAATGCACTTTCGGCGGTTCTATCGGGCGTGTCTGATCAAATGCCGGAATATCAGGCATACCTTCGGTATCAAAATCGATAGACGGTATGGCATTAAACTTGCCCAATGATTCTTTAACAGACGCAGAAAGTATCTGCCAAATCGCTTGTTCATTTTCAAATTTGATTTCCGTCTTTGTAGGATGTATATTCACATCTATATTTGCCGGATCTACCTCAAAATAGATAAAGTAAGAGATCTGCTCACCAGCCGGAATCAGCTGTTCATAAGCATCCATCACTGCTTTATGGAAATATGGATGACGCATATAACGGCCATTCACAAAGAAGTACTGATGAGCACCTTTCTTTCGTGCCGTCTCCGGCTTGGCTACAAAGCCCGATCCCTTCACCATGGTGGTATCCACATCCACCGATAGCAAATACTGGTTCAGCTTTTTGCCAAACACAGCAAGAATACGTTGCCGAAGCGGCATAACCGGCAAATTAAACAGTTCGGTATCATTGCTATATAGATAGAATGCCACTTCGGGATGTACCAAAGCGATGCGTTCAAATTCTGTAAGGATATTGCTAAGTTCCGTAGAATTCGCTTTCAGGAATTTACGACGGGCAGGAATATTAAAGAATAAGTTTTTAATGGAGAAGTTACTTCCTTTAGGGCAGGATACCGCTTCCTGACTTTCTACTTTAGAACCAGCTATCACAATCCGTGTGCCCAATTCTTCATTTGCCGTACGGGTTTTCAATTCTACTTCTGCTACCGCAGCCACAGAGGCCAATGCCTCGCCACGAAATCCCATCGTACGTAAAGCAAACAAATCGGCTGCTTCTTTTATCTTAGAAGTGGCATGGCGTTCAAAGGCAAGGCGAGCATCCGTTTCGGACATACCTTTTCCATCATCAATCACCTGAATACAGGTTTTTCCTGCATCCGTCACTAATACGTGTATTTCTTGTGCTTCGGCATCAATCGCATTTTCTACCAATTCCTTTATCACAGATGCCGGACGCTGAATCACCTCTCCGGCAGCAATCTGATTGGCAACCGAATCGGGCAGCAAATGAATAATGTCGCTCATTATAATTACAAATTATGAATTATGAATTACAAATAACGAATAACAACAGATTACATGATGCCACATTGTAATTCGTAATTTGTAATTCGTAATTAAATTAAATGATTCCGGTACTTATTGCATACCACAAGTATATCAGCAAGGCAATAATAACCAATATCACCCCCAGATGTACCGGTTTACGTCCGCTTTCTTTGCGTCGCTTCAAGTGAGTAGTTCCTTCTACAAATTTCCCCCGGATATCTTCCGGTGAAAACTCTTTTTCAGGTAACATCCCCAAATCACGCTTGGCGCTCTCTTCCATTTTCGCCAACTTCTCTTTCCGCTCATCCACATATATGTATGGATGGTTAAAGCCGCGCGGCTTTCTCATAGTGAACATTCCCATAGCGTTTATTTATTTCGTTTAATATTCATATTCCTTGGTGAAGTTAAAGGTTTCCGGTCTGATTTCTGCATTTGCTGACCAGCCTTCTTTCCCCTCCATTCAAATATATCTTCCTTATTTCGCGGACGAATATAATCGAACCAGGCAAAGGTAGGCAATTTGTATTTCTCCGCAGGAATCTGATCCATCGGATACATCGTACCGTTAGCTTTACCAATAAAAGCACCTTTCTCCATACGTCTATCCTTCAGCAACATACGCAAGAAGCTACCTTCGGCATAATTCAGTCCTATCAAACTACTATCTCTCTCTTCTACCGGATAAAAGATAACCAGCACATTACCGTTCACGTCAACCTGACGCATGTCTCCTGCTACAAAGAATCCTTTCATCTCTTTACCCGACACCTGATTATAATGGACAGAGTCTTTCTGTTCTATGGTAAAAGCCTGGTTAATGATATGTACCCAGTCTATAGTGCTGTCATTCATATATGCCTTGATCTCCTCACCTAATACCTGTTGCGCACCGTGCCACAAAATAGGATCAGTATACATCGTCATGCAAGAATCTTTTGAATTATAAACCAAAGAGTCGCACACAGCCTGTACATCGGTACGGTAAGCACGGACTTTATGATAAACACGCATTTCACGATACATGGAATCCGTATTTATATTATAAGTAATCAACCGTAACGTATCACCATGCATAAACAAACTGTCACCTTGTGAATAATCAATAGCGACAGCACGCTGAGTAGCGAGAGCGCTTCCCGTTATTTCATTATAGAAACAATAGTTACCTGTCAACATGTTTTTGTTGATAGTATCATTCATCTGCACATTTTCAAATGCTTCACCGTATCCTAATACACGATCGTAGAAAATGCTGTCACCTGTCAACTTCTTACCTTCGTTAGTTAACACGGAGCGATCCAGCAGTTCAGCTTGTTCAGTAGTAGTATTATAAAATCCTCGTTCAGAGTAGATATGGTTATTATCACTCACAATATCCGAAGGCCCCAGAATCGTGGCTATCTTAGTTGCAGTGCTATATTTCAAGGTATCCGAAGTCAATATGAATTTCGGATTCACCAACTTCACATCATGGTTGAATACAGATATTTTCGTTGCCGGACTATATTCCCCCCACTCAGACGTCAGTACATTCTCTTCATCAGTCAATGTACCGCCCTCAAAGTAGTAACCCAGATTATACAAACGGTCGTAGTTCAAACTATCAGTTGTCAAGGTAGTATTTCTGTTGATCATACGGACATTTTCACGAAGCATTGCCAACTGCGACATACCGTCATAATACAGATAATCGCCATAGATAAAAAGCGTATCCCCCTGCTCCATACGAACATTACCAAACGCTTCTACCGAATTTGTCTTTTCGTAGATCAACGCACTGTCACAATACATATACATGCTATCGTGACGCAACTTCACCGACCGGATCAGTATCTGGATATCCGGATGCAACACTTTGTCCGCCTGTGCCTCTTCAGCATGAAGCAAATCGACCCGGGTTTTCTTCTTTTCCGGTTCTTTTTTCTTATCCTGAGCGCTCAGTAAACAGACACCAAACAGGCATAGAAGACCTGCGAGAAGGAATCTATGCCTGTTCAGAAAATTAGTTCTTGTATTTTTTTTCTGCATACAAAAAGAATCAATGTATCACCCGGAATCAGTCTTTAACCCAACCCGGATACTTAAATGTACAGTTCTTCCAGTTATCGTTGATACGTACGTACGTATGCTTCTGCTTTTCACGAATCCACTTATCCAGCATTTCATCACGACGTTTTTCCAAAACGATTTCTTTCAGATTCTGATAGTCTTCTGAAATTGTAGCTTTGTGGCCGTTGATGCGGCTTTTCAGTTTCACGATCACACATTCTTCTTTACCGGTCTTTTGCGGAATCATAGTAAATGCTGTGGAGATTTCTCCTACTTTCATATTATCTACCACTTTGGCAATCTCGGGCGGAAGTTCCTGCATCTCAAACTTGGAAGTATTATTGTTAGGATTAGGCAACAAACCATGGTTGTTGCGTGTATCTTTATCCTGCGAAAGTACAGAAGCAGCTTCCTCAAAAGAGAACTTACCATTACGGATATCATCTGCAATAGAATCCAGACGGGCAGTACCTGCCATCAACGCTTCTTCCGGTACATGAGGCTTCAGCAAAATATGACGCACCTTGATTCGGTCACCACGTTTTTCCATCAACTGGATAATGTGGAAACCATACTCAGATTCTACAATCTTAGAGACCTTATTGGGGTCTTGCAAATTAAAAGCCACATTGGCAAATGCGGGGTCCAAATATCCACGTCCTGTAAATGGCATTTCACCACCATTGATAGCCGTACCGCGGTCGTCAGAATACAAACGTGCTAACATTGAAAAGCTTTCCCCCTTATTCACACGCTCCGTATATTCACGCAGTCTTCTTTTTACATCTTCAATCTCTTCCAAAGGGATCTTCGGTTGCTGTGTGATGATTTGCACCTCTACCTGGGTAGGGATATAAGGGATACTATCCTGTGGCAGATCTTTGAAGTAACGACGTACTTCTGCCGGAGTAATCTTAATCTCTCCCACCAGTTTCTGCTGCATCTTCTGCACCTTCAGACCTTCGCGTGCATTTTCACGTAAAGTCTCACGAATCTGACTGGATGTCTTATTGAAGTATTCTTCCATTTTTTCACGCGAACCGATATTGGCGATATACATATTCGTCATATAGTCCACACGCTGGATAACTTCACTTTCAGGTACTTCGATACTATCGAGAGCAGCCTGATGCAAAAACAGCTTCTGCACAGCTATTTCTTCCGGAATCACGCAGTAAGGATCGCCGTCAAACTTGCGTCCTTCGTAAGCAGCACTCATACGTGCTTCTTCCACTTCAGACTTCAATATAGCCTCGTCGCCCACTACCCAAACTACCTCGTCAATCACGTTGTCTTGTCCATAAACGGCAGAACCGGTCATCAGCGCCAAGGCACATAAAACGACAAACTTAAAGTTCATAAAATTCTTCATTCTGTGTATCTAAACTAATTATATTTAATCTTATCTCTTTTCACTGCCTGCTGATACAAGTCATCTTTCACAGCTCTCATAAATTCTACTTGTTTCAGATTCAACACCATATCTTTTACTTTAGGACGGGCAAACTCATATGGTTCCTGTTGGCCCACCGTGCGGAAATCGCTCACATTCAGAAAATAATGAAACGCCGTATCTTTCAGTTCGATATGACGGTTCTTATTCACATAATCCTCTACCTCCGGAACTTTCAGCGGTATCAGATCTAACACATCCGCCATCGGTACCCATTTGTCATAAAAGTATTCATACTTTACAGCATTCTGCAAACTATACTTCTCCAAATGCTCCACTGCATCTTGCGTAGGAGTCTTATACCAACGACGTACTTTGTTTAGTTCCGGTGCAGTGAGAGGTACTTTAATGAACAACCCTTGCATAAGCGGGCGTTCCAATCTGAATAGTTCTTTATTCTTTTCATAATAATCCGTCAACTCCCCTTCTGATATCTCATTCGAGAGCCTTTGATGAATCAACGCTTGTTGATAAGTGTGCATTATCAATGCCTTGCGATAGTTCTCCACTAATTTTTCTATTTCCCCATTATCAGGAATATTACTTTGAGCTTTCTCGTACAGCAAGATATCTTCCACCCAGTTGCGAATATAATGTTCAGCAAACAGCAAGCTATCATCTTTCGACAATCTTGCCGGAAGTGCAGATTGCAAATCTTCCTGGTAAAGGAAATTGCCGTCCAGCTCCACCAATGGCGTCTTACCTTTATGGTCGTGCTGCTCGCTACAAGCCACACAGAAAAGGATGGATAGGATTCCCAGAAAGATTATTCGCATTACCGATTGATATTTACTTTATTTCAAGCTACGAAGATAGCGGTTTAATCGGTTGCATCAGTGCTTATTAACGGTTTTTAAAACCTCTTGGTTTATTTCAACCTTAGAAGCTGCCCGTAATCGTGCTACCCAACGCTCCTCCAGGTAATTTTGATAATCACCGACAAGCAGTCCACGCACCTCTTGATAACTCTCAGGACCCTTTATTTTCTCACCCAGAAAAGTGGTAAAAGGAAATGACGGTATAGGTTCAGCCTTCTCTTTTTTGAATATTTCATCATCTACATAGATATTGTCTCCAAGGGCAAATAATCCTTGTTCGGCCTGTACTTGCTGTTTTTTTGCATTAAATGTCAACCGGATGGCATCCTGCCACTCTTCTTCCGGCAAAGATTTTAAAAGCTTACGAACTTGTTTCCCTATTCGTTTTGTTGCAGAATGTATCACAATCCCTTTATAATGAGGATTTTTCCAATGGTAATCAGAACGATGTTTATCAAAGTAAGCAGCCATTCCCACCTCATCCGAAGGCACGCGTTCCCATATTTCCCGATTACTGATTTCAAACAACAACATACCATCACGATACTCTTGCATAAGCATACGAAACTCCGGATACTTCTGTTCCAAACGACTGTATTCATAGTCGAGTACAGACTTCATGATAAACCCTTTCAACTGACGTTGTATCCCCTGAGGATGGGCAATAGCAAAATTTGCAAACATTTGCCCCGTATATTCTCTGCCACCAAGAGTAAAAAGTTTCTTTTCAGTCTGCCCTTTTGCCAACAATTCATCCATTCCCACTTTATCCGGTGTGTATTGATACTCTTTTTTCAACTTCTCCACCAAAGATTCTGTTCCCTTATCCATTCCATGACGACGGGTCTGGCGACGGACAATTTCATCTTTCACATCCTCGAAAGGCAAAATATCTTTCCGTTCAAGCACCTTGACAATATGAATACCCTGCGGAGTGAAGAAAGGACGGGATATTTCACCCGGTTTCATTTTAAAGACCGTATCTTCAAATTCAGCCGGCATCTGTAGCCAACTTACCCAGAAAGACTTCTTTTCGTCAGAAAAGTTACGTACGCAAGCATCAAAATCCGCTTGTCCGTTCTGCAATGCAGTATAAAGAGAATCCATGCGGGTTTCAGTAGTACGGAGCAAATGACTGGTAGCTGTCTGAGGCAGGGATTTAAAGATATGACTAACCCGTACTTGTCCCGCACGCTGATTGGCTTTCATCTTGTCATATATTTGCCGAGCGGCAAGTTCTGATACAGTTTCATCTGTTAAATAAGTCTTTGCCAACTGACGACGATAACCTTCCAGTTCTTCACGGAAAGCACGGGTAGTATCCAATCCCATAGCCTCAGCTGCGGCAACCTTCAACTTAAAGTTTACAAACAAATCAACATATTCGTTCAATGTTTTCTGCTCTATACCAGAAAGAGCATTATTCTTATTATAGATATATTCAAACTCCGAACGGAGAATATCTTTCCCGTTAATACGCATCAGCATAGGATCTTGCTGAGCAAAAACTGTCAATCCCAGACATAGGAAAATTATTGTCAATCCACTTCTTATCATAACTATCTTCTTTTGAAAAAGAACAATGTAATAACGGGAAAACATCTTTTATATTGTTTGTCTTCAACGGCTTTCTTTAAACACATCATCTGTCTGCCTCAAACAGACGGTCTGTCTACCTCAAACAGACCATCTGCTTATGCCGAACAGACCATGTATTTTCAGAAACTAAAATACCCGGAAAGAAACTGCTCCTTTCCGGGTATTCTTATCTAACTTGCCTATACTTTTATTCGGGACGACTGTAATTCGGAGCCTCGCTTGTAATCGATACATCGTGCGGATGACTTTCGAGTACACCTGCATTGGTAATACGGGTAAACTTAGCATCGTGCAACTGCTCAATATTGCCTGCACCACAGTAACCCATACCAGCACGCAGACCACCAACCAACTGGAAGATTACTTCATACAAAGTTCCTTTATAAGGTACACGAGCAGCAATACCTTCGGGCACCAACTTCTTCACGTCATTAGTTCCGCTCTGGAAATAACGGTCCTTTGAACCATTTTCCATTGCTTCCAACGAGCCCATACCACGGTACGACTTGAATTTACGTCCATTGAAGATAATCGTATCACCCGGAGATTCTTCCGTTCCGGCAACCAGCGAACCGATCATTACACTATAACCTCCGGCAGCCAAGGCCTTCACAACATCTCCTGAGTAACGCAACCCACCGTCAGCAATCAAAGGAATACCTGTTCCCTTCAATGCCTTGGCAACATCATATACAGCAGACAACTGAGGAACACCCACACCTGCTACAACGCGAGTAGTACAGATAGAACCCGGACCGATACCAACTTTAACGCCATCAGCACCAGCTTCTACCAATGCCTTTGCAGCCTCTCCGGTAGCAATGTTACCTACTACAATATCAATATTCGGGAAACGCTTCTTTGCTTCTTTCAATTTCTCTATCACATAGATGGAATGTCCGTGAGCAGTATCGATAACAATAGCATCGGCACCGGCATCCACCAAAGCTTGCATACGGTCGAGGGTATCAGCAGTAACTCCTACTCCGGCAGCTACACGCAAACGACCTTTAGAGTCTTTGCAGGCCATCGGTTTATCTTTAGCTTTCGTAATATCTTTATAAGTAATCAGTCCTACCAGCTTACCTTCTTTATCCACAACCGGCAATTTCTCAATTCTGTGTTCCTGCAAAATCTGAGAAACAGCTTCCATATCAGTAGTCGGATTCGTAGTAATGATATTTTCTTTTGTCATCACTTCATCGATATGCTTATTCATATCTCTTACGAAGCGAAGGTCACGGTTAGTAACAATTCCTACCAAATATCTTTCATCATCTACTACTGGAATACCACCGATTCTATATTCTGCCATCAATGCTAATGCATCTCCTACAGTAGAACCTCTTTTAATGGTTACCGGATCATAAATCATACCATTTTCAGCGCGCTTCACAATGGCAACCTGACGTGCCTGCTCCTCAATGGACATATTCTTATGAATAACACCGATACCACCTTCACGTGCAATGGCAATAGCCATTTTCGCCTCAGTAACCGTGTCCATAGCGGCCGTTACAAACGGAATTTTCAACTCAATGTTTTTTGAAAACTTTGTCGAGAGTTCGACAGTTTTAGGGAGTACTTCAGAGTAAGCGGGGATTAACAAAACGTCGTCATAAGTTAATCCATCCATTACAATCTTATCAGCAA
>ULTK01026266.1_pt1 | contig 11256 bp, 10 predicted proteins | sample 1957551 | NCBI WGS metagenome assembly ULTK01 (sample SAMEA4835733, study PRJEB28245) | human gut metagenome | biome: gut microbiome; material: fecal sample | place: Denmark | collected 2008
GGTTATAATATAGTGGCTGTTACAGCTGCAGGTAGAAGGCAATATATGAAGTTCTTAATACCTCATATATTGAAGTCGGATATGATCGATCGATATGATATTTGGGTTAATACAATGAGTAAATTGGATATCGCATTTTTTAAGGAATTAGAAAATAAATATTCTAAGGTAAATCTTGTTTATCAGCCAGATGGAAAAATAAATGGCATAGCTTCTATAAACGCCTTCTATAAATATTGTGTAGATCCAAAATCTATTTATTTAAAATTGGATGATGATATAATATGGATGGATAATAATGCTTTGTGTACTTTGGTGGATTATCGGATAAATAATCCTGAATATTTTCTTGTTTCTCCCATAGTTATAAATAATGGTCTATGTGCTTACGCTTTATATAATTCCGGTAAACTAAAACTCTCTCGCTATCTTAAAGCTTATATGGAGGATGTGGCTGGGTGGTGCTCTCCTAAATTTTCTGAAAAGTATCATCGATGGTTTTATGATATTATAAAAAGTAATTGTGTGGAAGATGTTATGATATCTAATAAGGAAATAGCGATGAATCGATTTTCAATAAATGCGGTTTCATTTTTTGGATCATCGTTTAATGAGTTTTCAGGAGAGGTCGTTGGAGATGATGAGGAGTTCTTATCTGTTGTAAAGCCAACAAGTTTAGGATGCTCTAATTGCTTTGTTGGTAATTCTATAATGGTTCATTATGCATTCTCTTCGCAGAAAAAATATTTGGATGGTACTGATATCTTAAAACTTTATGATGAGTATTATGTAAATATGAAATTTCCATATTATAGTGATATTTCATCTCTTATTTTAGAAATTGAATCATTGGATAGTTTGGATGAGTATGTACAAGATTTGAATTATGTTGGTATTAAAAAGAGCTTGAAGGAAAAGTTGGGTGCGAAGAAATTTTATTTGCCTGTAGAAAAGAGATTTTATGAGTTTTATGTAAATTTGTTTAGGCCAATAGACTTACTTTGAATAAATGCTGGTTGTTTTTATTGATATATATATCATTTTGGTATGAGGGAATTTGCTCTTTTGTTAAAGTTTGCTTTTCTGCTTTTATCTGTGTTGTTAGTGTTCTTTTCTCCTAGGTGTTTTTCTTATGAGTTCTGTGCTTGTATATTATTTTTGTATTTGATCGAGAATCTGCTTTATTTTACTTGTTATAAGGAAGATGTAGTTTCTTTTCATGGCGTTTTTTTTCTTTCTTTCCTTTTTGCTAATTTTATATATCCAGTCTTTTATTATGTGGATAATACTTATGTGTCTCTTTTTCGATTTGAATTTGATGAGTCTGTTATATCATATGCTACCTCGGTAGCTTTTTGCGCATATAACTGCTATTTGTTAGGCGTATTATCTGTTGATAGAAAAATGGCGTTTAAGCTGAAGAGTTGTAATGCAAGGTTTGTGACTTGTAGTTTTATTGATGCCTTATTCTATTTAATTCTATTGCTTTTCTTTTGCTATACATTTTTAGGAGGTTTTGATTATATAGAAGATACCTATGAAAATGATAATTTTGGATCAACGCCATTTTATATTAGGATTATGGTTATGTCTCTAAGATATTTGATGTTGATATTTCTTATGTATATGTTTCAAATGTATAAAAATAAGCATGTGTTACGTAAAAAATATATTTATACAATAGTTGCTGTGTGTATATGCTTTATATTAGCTGGAAATAGAGGTATGCCATTAGGTGTCCTTTTGCTTCTATTGATTGGGTTTAATGATTGCATTAGGAAAATTAATCTTTCGTGGCTCTTCGCTTTTGGGGTAATAGGAGTTGTATTATTGTCTTTTTTTTCTTATTTCAGATATGATTCTTCAATTTCTTTTTTAGATTTTAGTGATATTATAGAATCTCCTTTTGATTTATTCTTGGATTTGATTATTAATAATAGAAATTTGTATTCGTTGATTTCTTATGCGGAACATAATGGATATACCTATTTCTCAACTCAGCTTGGAATATTTTCTTTTATACCATTTGCTCAATCTTTTATTGTAAATGTTTTTGATGTCGGATTGCATAATTTGACATCTGCGGATTTTAATTCTTATCTTACTTTTGGATCTGTGGCAGGGGAATTGGGTCTAGGTACGAATATGGTATCTGATATATATTTATCTTTTGGCTTGATAGGAGTTGTTGTTATCTTTTATCTGTTTGGAATATACTTGCAATATTGTAAATCGAATTCTATTAATAGTATATATTGCTTTATTGCTTATTCTGTGATGGTATCTGATTCTGTATTTATCGTTAGAGGAAGTGTGTTTGAAATTGTTAAATTCTTAATATGGTTTAGTACGTTTGAGAAACTAAGACAAATTGTTTGTAGTTATGTTAAAAAATAGGATATTGTTTATTATGCCATCTTTATCTGGTGGAGGAGCAGAGAAGGTATTGATTGATGTTTTGAAATATACGGATTATTCGAAGTATGACGTGGATTTGTGTCTAATTATTAATAGAGGAGTTTATTTAGATGAAATCCCTTCATTTGTTAATCGTAAGTGTGTTTATTGTGAGAATGATGGCTTGTTGTATAAACTCCATTTTGTTTTAGCCAAGTATTTTAATATATCTTGTTTTCAATTATATAGAATAAATAGAGTAGTTGAACAAAATTATGATGTTATTATATCTTTTATGGAAGGAATATCTGTGAAATTTCATAGTTATGTTTTGAATAAAGGTAGAACTAATGTGAGTTGGATTCATATAGATCTGTTGACAAAACATTATACAAATCATTATTTTTATTCATTCTCAGAAGAAAGGTCAATATATAAAAGAATGGATAAAATCGCTTTTGTGTCAGATGATGCAAAAAGGGGGTTTGTTAAACTGTTTAATGTTGATGGGCAACTAACAACAATATATAATCCAATAGATAGAGAGAATATAGTGTTATTATCAAAGAAGAATGTAATAGATAAGAATCGTTTTACAATTTGCTCTGTAGGACGTTTAATGCCTCAGAAAGCTTATGATAGAATGGTACGTCTTGCGTATCACCTTAAAAAGAATAATGTAGATGTGGATTTTTGGATTCTTGGTACAGGTTATTTAGAAGCAGAATTAAGGAGGCTAGCTCGAGATTTGAGTGTTGAAGATATGGTTCATTTTTTGGGATTCAAATCTAATCCATATCCTTATATTGCAGCGTCAGATTTGTTTCTTAGTACATCTATGACAGAAGGCTATCCTTTGGTAATTTGTGAGGCATTGTGTTTGGGTAAACCAATTATCGCAACTGCGGTCTCTGGCTCGAAAGAGATATTGGCCGATTCAGAATATGGCTTACTTTCTGAAGAAGATGATGATTCTCTCTTGAAGAATACGCTGAGAATGATAACTAATAATTCATTAAGGGAGTATTACTCAAATCGGGCTGTTGAAAAAAGTCTTGATTTTGATGTTCAATCTACTGTCGATAATATTTATAAGTTTATTAAACAATGAATATGCCTTTAGTATCAGTCATAGTACCTATCTACAACGTAGAGGATTATTTGCAAACGTGTTGTAATAGTATTTTGTCTCAATCTTTTAATAATATAGAGGTAATATTAGTCAATGACGGCTCTACGGATGGATCTTGCGAAATTGCTAAACAAATAGAGAAGAAAGATTCTCGTGTCATCTTAATAGATCAAAGAAATGGAGGATTGTCTGCCGCGAGAAATGCTGGGCTAAAGGTTGCTAAAGGAGACTATGTCTTATTTGTAGACAGTGACGATTGGATTGAGAAGAATTGCATTCAAGAGCTATACCAAGATATTCAGCGGAATAATTCTGATGTGAGTTGTTGTTTGGCACAATATATTTCCGCGATGGGTACAATAAGACGAGGACGTAGCTCTTTTGGAATTAATAGCCTAACCGGGGATGAGATACTACCGAATGCCTTATTAGTGAAAACTTTTCCTACTTCGGCTTGTGGTAAATTGTACCGCCGTGATTTTTTACATGAGAATGGCCTGTTATTTAAGGAGGGAATTGTGAATGAGGACACTCTCTTCTCTATTCAAATAGCTTGTTTGGCAAAGAAAATTTCGTTTGTTGATAAGGTCTTATTCGATATCCGGGAGAGGGAGGGGAGTATATCGCGTTCTTCTTTTGAAAAATTATTCCAAGATATGAATATTGCCTTGTTGTCTGCTAGATCTTTTATGGAGGAGCATAATTGCTATAATGAGCCTTTGGACAAGTTGTATAAAGCGAGATATCTAAAATCAAATTTGTATAATTTGCTTCAAATAGCTCAACGGCTTCAATATCCGCAATATTGTAAGATGTATAATTTTTGCATGAGTTCTACCTGTTATTTGGAATATGGCGATTTTGCTGTTTTTTTACCGCGAAAACATAGAATCATGTATTCTATCTCCAAATCTCCGTTTCTCCTTTTTGTAACAATGAAAGTTTTGAACTTTTTTAATTATAGGATGCATTAAATAATGAATCAATACAACTACCTTATCGTCGGTTCTGGTCTCTTTGGAACCACAATGGCCTACCTCCTTCATCAAAAAGGATATAAATGTTTGGTTATAGACAAACGTCCTCACATTGGCGGTAATGTCTATACGGAGTCCGTGAATGGCATCAACGTGCATAAGTACGGGGCGCATATCTTTCATACCAGTGACAGGAGGGTATGGGAGTTCGTGAACTCTTTTGTGGAGTTCAATCGGTACACCAACTCTCCAGTGGCAAAATATAAGGGAAAACTGTATAATTTACCCTTCAATATGAATACTTTCTATCAGATGTGGGGAGTGACTACCCCGGAGAAGGCCAAGGAGATGATAGAGAAGCAACGGAAAGAATCTGGAATCATTAACCCGCAGAATTTAGAAGAACAGGCGATTTCTTTGATAGGGAAGGATATTTATTATACGTTAATCAAGGATTATACCGAGAAGCAATGGGGGCGTAAATCTACGGAACTTCCTGCGTTTATCATCAAACGACTTCCTGTGCGTTTCACTTTCGATAATAATTATTTCAACGATAAATATCAAGGTATCCCGGAGGGCGGATACACGAGGATGATCGAGCGGATGTTAGAGGGCGTGGAAGTACGTCTTGATACAGATTATTTCGAAAATCGAGAATATTTTGATTCGATAGCGGACCGGGTAATCTACACGGGGGAGATTGATCGTTTCTTTGATTATCGCTTTGGACACTTGGAGTATCGAACCGTGAGTTTCGAAACAGAGTTATTGGAAGGAGTTCCTAATTTCCAAGGAAATGCCGTGGTGAACTATACGGATGCCGATACTCCTTATACCCGTATTATCGAACATAAACATTTTGAGTTCGGACAGCAACCGGACACGGTGATCTCACGAGAGTATTCCAAGGAGTGGAGACCGGGGGATGAGCCTTATTATCCGGTAAACGATATACGGAACAGCGATCTGTATGCTCGATACAAGGCGTTGGCCGATGGGCAGGAGAAAGTGATCTTTGGGGGCCGGCTGGCGGAATATAAATATTATGATATGCATCAGGTGATCGCTAGTGCGTTGGAATTGGCGGAGAAATTGTGCTAAACATGGAATGATTATGGGTAATAAACTCACGCAAGTATCATTTTTATTTGTCTTCGCGACATTGTTGGTCGTGATAGGCCATGCGGATATAACCTTGGATTACAAAGATCTCTGGATTCATAAATGGGTGTATTCATTTCATATGCCTCTATTCTTTTTGGTGTCCGGCTTCTTGTTCGCATATACACACCCTGAGAATAAGATGAAGGGAATGAGATTTTTCCCGTTTATATGGAAAAAGGTCAAGCGGCTTTTATTGCCATTCTTATTCATTAATAGTGTGATTTTCGTCATAAAGTCACGTTTTGTTTCTGCCGATTTGATGCAGCATCCGTTGACGTTTAGTTTCTCCTCGTGGGTGGAGAGTTTGCTTTTTCATCCGATTGGCTTTATGTGGTTTTTACCGGCGTTGTTCATGATATTCGTGTTCTTCTCGCTTTTAAGGAAATGGATATGCGTTAACATATATTTACAAATGGGGGGGGTAATTCTGCTATTTGTGTTAAGCCGTGTGATACCCGATCTGTCATTTATGCAAATATCGTCCGCGGTTCATTATTCGGTTTATTTCGGCTTGGGGATTCTTTATTGTATCTACAAGGGAAGGGTGGATGCGATTCTGTCGCGCTATAGGGGTGCTATGCTTTTGGGCTCATTCGTCCTATCGGCAGGCTTGATTCCGGTAAAAGTAATGGCCGCTTTGGTCGGCATTGCTTTTAGTCTGACCTTGTCGCTCGCGGTGGAGAAGCATTGTGGAGATCGAATGATAAGGTTGTCGGGATTTACCTATACCGTGTTCTTGTTGTCTTATTTTCCGCAAATGTTCATTCGGGGACCTATCGCCCATGCCTTGCCGGAAGTGAATCAATATGTGTTGTCGTTGGTATCGATCGTGATGGGCTTTGGCTTGCCAATGGTTATCGGGTTTCTATACGCAAGGGTGAGAAACAAGAATCGGCTGACAAGGTTCGTTGGTCTTTTGATCGGAGTGTGATTATAATATAAAAATCAAATAAATATGGAAAAGGGATTGGTCTCGATCATTACCCCTATGTATAAAGGGGCTGAATTTGTTGGAGACACGATAGAATCTGTCTTGAAGCAAACATATACGAACTGGGAGATGATTATCGTGGATGATTGTTCTCCCGATGATGGGGCGGGGATCAACGTCGTGAAGCGATATGCGGATCCCCGGATTAAGTTGATAGAAAGTAAGATAAATAAGGGATCTTCGGGAGCGAGAAATATCGCGTTGAAAGAGGCGCAAGGACAGTACATAGCGTTCCTTGATTCGGATGATATGTGGCCGGAAGAGTATTTGGAGTCCCAAATTTTGTTTTTGAGCAATAAGGATGTCGTGATCGCTTATGGCGGTGTACAAAGGATAGATGAGAATACAAAAGAAAAAATCAGCTCTCCTTTTCCCCGTCCTGATAGGGTTGATTATAAGGATCTGTTGAAGGTATGTCCGATATGTCCATCGGCCACGGTATATGATTTGTCAAAGTGTGAAAAATATTATTTCAATGAGGCATTGGGCAGCATGCGTGATGACTATGTATATTGGCTTGAAATGTTGAAAGATGTACCTTATGCGCATTATAATCCGGGAGTCTCAATTCTGTATAGAGTGCGCCAAGGGGCGGTGACGGCTAATAAGAGGAAGACTATCTTCTCGCAATGGAAGGTGCTAAGGACGGTGGAGCATGTCTCTTTATTTAAGGCAGCTTATTGTCTTTTTTGTTGGGGTATAAATGGAATCGTAAAATTTAAATTATATAAGTAAGATTATGGATATTCAAGTTTTTATAGAGAAGTTCGCTGAAGCGATAGAAGTAGAAGATACGAAAAAATTGTCAGAGAATACGGAATTTCGCGATTTGGATGAGTGGAGCTCTTTGGCGGTGTTGTCTCTTATCGCTTTGTTCGATGAGGAGTTTGAAAAAGAGGTTGGCGGTAAGGAGCTGAAAGCGTGTGTTACACTTGGAGATTTGTATGATTTGGTTGTAAAATAGATTGAGAGATGGCATTTTTGACTTACGAGGGAGTAGGTATAACGGCAATGGCCGCTGCGGTTCCTCGGTGTGTGGTTGATAATTATAAATATACTCAATACTTCCCGGAAGATCAAGTAAAGGAGGTTGTTGATAAGATAGGGATCTATGAACGTCGTTTCGCTGATGCCGATACATGTTCTTCGGATTTGTGTTTTGCTGCGGCGGAGAGATTGATAGAGGATAATGGGATAAATAAAGAGGAAATTGATTTGTTGGTATTTATCTCCCAGACTCCGGATTATCGGATGCCTGCTACTTCTGTCATTCTTCAAGATCGACTGAAACTATCTCATTCATGTGTGGCTTTTGATATTTCTTTAGGATGTTCGGCGTTTTGTTATGGCCTTTCCGTGGTATATGGCATGATGCAATCTGGGGGGATTCGAAAAGCCTTGATATTGGATGGAGAGACTCGTTCAAAGGTTTACTCGCCCAAGGATCGTCGGAGTGCGTTCCTGTTTGGAGACGGTGGGGTGGCTGCCTTGGTGGAGCGAGATGAGAAGTTTGGGAAAAGTTATTTCTCATTGAACTCGGATGGCTCTCGGGCAGATCTTATCATGATAAAAGGTGGAGGATATCGACATCCCAGTTCTGAGGAGACATTGCGAGAGAAAGTCGTGGATGAGTATGGCAATATTCGTAGCGATGAGCAGGGGTATATGCAAGGCGGGGATGTTTTTAACTTCGTGATCCGGGAAATTCCTCGTGATATAAAAAAGACATTGGAATATGCGGGTGATACTGCGGACTCATTTGATTATATCGTGTTTCATCAAGCGAATAATTTTATCAACGCTTATATAGCTAAGAAGATGAAACTGGATCCGGATAAGATTCCGTCCACAATCGCTAAATATGGTAATACCTCGTCTGTCTCACTGCCATTAACTATTGTTAGTGAATTGAAAGATAAACTTTATGGCAAGAAGAAGTTGCTGTTAAGCGCTTTCGGTGTGGGGATGACGTGGGCTACGGGTATCGTGCCGTTTGTGGATTGTAAAATAAGTGATATAGTGGAGATATGATGAATCCATTCTCTTTGGAAGGAAAGTTGATCGTTGTGACCGGAGCGTCTTCCGGTATTGGTCGGCAATGTGCGATAGATTGTAGTAAGATGGGGGCTTCGGTGGTATTGATCGCCCGGGATGAAGAGCGGCTGAAGGAGACGGTATCTATGATGGAGTACCCGGAGAGGCATAGTTGTTATTTGGTGGATCTATTTCAGATAGACCAAATTAGGCCATTGGTGGATAATATTGTTTCTGCGCACGGTAAGATAGATGCTTATGTTCATGCAGCCGGAATAGAAAAGACTTTGCCATTGAAACTTTTATCTTCGGATGATTATAAGAGTGTATTTACCGTTAATACGTTAAGTGCTTTTGAGTTTATACGTTATTTCAGTAGTCGAAAGAATTTTAATGATGGAGGACGGATTGTCTTGATCTCATCTATTCTGTCTATCGTGGGAAGGGGAGGGGTCTCTGCCTATGCCGCATCAAAAGGAGCTATGGTTAGTGCGGTTAAGTCAATGGCATTGGAATTTGCCCCCAAAAAGATTTGTATAAATAGCATATCGCCAGGCACAATAAGAACGCCACTGATGGAACGTTTTCTTTCTTCCCTTTCCGAGGAAGATTATAAACAACGTGTAAGTGGATTCCCTTTAGGTTTAGGTGAAGTAACCGATATCTCCCGAACTTGTCTATTCCTTCTTTCGGACGCTTCTCGCTGGATCACCGGGCAGAATATTGTTGTAGATGGGGGATATACGGCTCAATAAGATGAGATCATGGAAGTATTAGTAAAGAAAACTTTCGAACTCTCGGATGAGGAGATCGTAGCGATTTATGCTCTTTTCGAGGAGGTGTTCGGGCAGAAGCGTGATGTGGCTACGTTTCGTGAGAACTATTCAAATACACCTTTGGGATATTCTTACCATAGTATATTATTGAATGAGGAGGGAGATACGGTAGGTTTCCATTCCTGCATGCCTTTCTATTACCAAAGAGGCAATGAGCGTTTTATGGTTGCGCTTGGTATCGACTCGATGGTGAAAAAGGCGTATCGTGATTATTTCAGTTTTCACGATATGATCGTCCAATGCCAGAAACGGTTAAAAGAAGACGGTTGTGTACTGAGAATCGGTTTCCCGAATGATAACTCTTATCCGATACTAAAAAAGGGGTTGAAGCATCGGGATGTGGGAAAACTGACCACCTATTGTATGATCCGTAATATCGGGGCGGTAAAAAGGAGGCTTGCTTTCTTGAATATTTTTAGCCGGATCTTTTCAAGAGCGCAATACGCATGCTCTTTCTTGTCGATCGGTCATCGGCCATATTCATTCAAGTATCATAAGGAACGTGAGTCTTTTGACAAGGTGCGTTATCGCTGGTTTGGAGGTGATTATCGAAAAGTGTCACGTAAAGGATCTCAATTTGTTTATAAGTTAGAACGGTATAATGAAGTTGAGACAGCTTTCTTGTTAGAAGTGTGGCCGCTTTCGAGATCTGCATTTGAAGAGGCTGTCCGATATATCTATAAGAAAGAGCGGAAGGGGATAGACATGATTATTTACGTGGGAAATTTGCCTTTTACTCCTATAGGCTTGTTTTCTGTCCCTCATCGTTTGGAACCTAAACATTTCAATTTTACATGTAAGCCTTTAGTGAAAGATTTTTTTGATGATTCACTTTATGATATCCGGAATTGGGAGGTAAACCTGTCTAATTACGATTTGTTGTAAGTTTCTAAATTCCTATGAACATACTAACTTTCGACATCGAGGAGTGGTTTCATCTCCTCGATAACGACTCTACACGCTCCGAGGAGCAGTGGAAAAGGTTTGAAGTGCGTATCTATGAGAATATGGAGCGCATTTTTCGTATCTTGGAGGAGACAGATACGAAGGCTACTTTTTTCGTGATCGGCTGGATCGCCAAGACGTATCCGGATATCGTGCGACAGATCGCATCCAAGTATCAAGTGGGAAGCCATACGATGAATCATCAGTTGGTGTGGCAGCAATCGAGGGAGGCATTCAAAGAGGATGTCTCTTCTTCCATAAAATTGCTGGAGGATATAACGGGGCAGAAGGTGGAGGCTTTCCGTGCGCCGGGATTCTCGATCCGTGAGAGCGAGGGGTGGGCTTTCGAGATATTGCATGAATTGGGGATTCGTATGGATAGCTCGGTTTTTCCTGCGCATCATGCGCATGGAGGAATGCCATCATATGTTTCTGCGGTACCTAGCTGGGTGGAATATAATGGGATAAGGATGAAGGAATTCCCGATCGTGTATCGTAAGATATTGGGTAAGCATATCGTTTTCTCTGGAGGAGGCTATTTCCGCTTGGTACCATATAGCTTATTGAGGAAATGGACACGTGAATGTCCTGAATATTTGTTGGCTTACATCCATCCTCGTGATCTGGATGCGGAGCAACCGATGATTGAGGACTTAAATTATATCCGTCGTTTCAAATCGTATTATGGCTTGCGTGGAGCGGAAGAGAAATTGAAACGATGGCTTATGGATTTTGATTTTATGGACTTACGTACGGCGGATGGTCTGATAGATTGGA
>ULTK01013003.1_pt1 | contig 11116 bp, 6 predicted proteins | sample 1957551 | NCBI WGS metagenome assembly ULTK01 (sample SAMEA4835733, study PRJEB28245) | human gut metagenome | biome: gut microbiome; material: fecal sample | place: Denmark | collected 2008
CAGTGTGCAGCTGATTGTGCCGCAAAACAGCACAAGAAGGGACATTTTGTTACATGTGACACATATGTAACTATGTCAGATGGTACAGGTATCGTTCATATTGCACCTGCATTTGGTGAAGATGATGCCAAAGTAGGCAGAAAATATGACCTTCCATTTGTTCAGTTTGTTGATGGCAAGGGTGATTTGACAGAAGAAACACCTTATGCCGGATTATTTGTTAAGAAAGCGGATCCGGAAGTATTAAAAGACCTTGATAAGGAAGGAAAGCTTTTTGACGCACCTAAGTTTGAACATGATTATCCATTCTGCTGGAGATGTGATACACCTCTTATTTATTATGCAAGAGAGTCATGGTTTATCAAGATGACAGATCCTGAAGTTAAGGCTAATCTCATTGCTAATAATAAGACAATCAACTGGATTCCAGAGACAATCGGAACAGGACGTTTTGGAGCATGGCTTGAAAATGTCCAGGACTGGGGTATCAGCCGTAACCGTTATTGGGGTACACCGCTTAATATCTGGCAGTGTGAGGATTGTGGCGAAATGCTTTCAATCGGAAGCATTGCAGAACTCAAGGAACATTCAGACAACTGTCCTGATGATATTGAGCTGCACCGTCCATATATCGATGCGGTTACATGCAAGTGTGGCAAGTGTGGCGGCACAATGAAGAGAGTTCCGGAAGTTATCGACTGCTGGTTCGATTCAGGTTCAATGCCATTTGCACAGCATCACTATCCATTTGAAAATAAGGAATTATTTGAACAGCAGTTCCCAGCCAAGTTTATTTCAGAAGCTGTTGACCAGACAAGAGGATGGTTCTATTCACTTCTTGCTATTTCAACACTCTTATTTAACAAGGCACCTTACGAAAATGTTATCGTTTTAGGACATGTTCAGGATGCTGACGGCCAGAAGATGAGTAAATCAAAGGGCAATGCAGTAGATCCGTTTGATGCATTACAGAAACACGGAGCAGATGCAATCCGCTGGTATTTCTATGAAAATTCAGCACCATGGCTTCCTAACCGTTTCCATGACAAGGCTGTTACAGAAGGTCAGAGAAAGTTCATGGGTACAATCTGGAACACATATGCATTCTTCGTATTATATGCAAATATTGATGATTTTGATGCAACAAAATATACTTTGGAATATGATAAGCTTCCGGTAATGGATAAATGGATTCTTTCAAAGTTAAATACAATGGTTAAGACTGTTGATGACAATCTTAACAACTACAAGATTACAGAGACTGCAAGAGTTCTTGAAGATTTTGTTGATGAACTTTCTAACTGGTATGTAAGAAGATGCCGTGAGAGATTCTGGGCAAAGGGAATGGAACAGGATAAGATTAATGCTTACATGACATTGTATACAACACTTGTTACACTTTGTAAAGCAGCAGCTCCAATGATTCCGTTTATGACAGAGAGCATTTACAGAAATCTTGTATGCAGCATTGACAAGACAGCACCTATAAGCGTTCACCTTTGCGATTTCCCTAAGGTAAATGAAGACTGGATTGATACAAAACTTGAAGAGAACATGGAAGATGTCCTTAATGCAGTTGTAATCGGACGTGCATGCCGAAATGCAACAAATATCAAGAACAGACAGCCAATCGGAAAGATGTTTATCAAAGCACCATGGAAACTTGATGATTTCTTTACAAATATTATCGCAGATGAGCTTAATGTAAAGAGCGTTGAATATAAGGATGATGTAAGAGATTTCACATCATACACATTCAAGCCGCAGCTTAAAACATTGGGACCTAAGTATGGCAAGTTCCTCGGTGAAATCAGAAAGCAGCTTTCAGAACTTGATGGCAATAAGGCTATGGATGACCTTAACAATGCAGGATATATCACACTTTCTGTAAATGGACAGGATGTTCAGCTCGAAAAGGCAGATCTCCTTATCGAGATGGTTCAGGCAGAAGGATATGTTGCCAATTCTGATAAGGGAATTACAGTTGTTATGGATACAAAGCTTACACCTGAACTTATCGAGGAAGGTTTTGTAAGAGAACTTGTAAGTAAAATCCAGACAATGCGTAAGGATGCAGGATTTGAAGTTATGGACAGAATCAATGTATATGTTTCTGGAAATGATAAGATTGCAGCTCTTATGGAGAAAAATGCAGAACAGGTTAAAGCAGTTGTACTTGCTGACAATATTATTGCCGGTGAAGCAAAAGGATTTACAAAGGATTGGAATATCAACGGCGAAGATGTAACTTTAGGCGTTGAAAAACAGTAATTAAACAGCAGATTATAAAAGTGTCCGGTTTTGGTAAAAATAAACCGGGCACTTGTTTGCATTTTAAGTAATTAATGTAGTATAATTATAATGCTTTAAACATTTTATCAATACCATATTTCAGGAGGAAAAATGAATGAGTAATACTTCATGGTTTAATAAAGATGAATTCAAGAAAAATATTATAAGCAACTGTAAATCCTTATTCAGAAAAAATATTGATGAGGCAGATAAACAGCAGCTTTTCCAGTCTGTAGCATATGCTGTAAAGGAAATTATAATTGATAGATGGATTGCGACACAGAAGGAATATGCAAAACAGGATAAAAAGACTGTTTACTATATGTCTATGGAATTCCTTATGGGCAGGGCTTTAGGTAACAATATGATTAATCTTATGGCATATGATGAAATGAAGGAAGTTCTTGAAGAACTTGGCATGGATATTAATGTCATAGAGGACCAGGAACCTGATGCAGCACTCGGTAACGGTGGTCTGGGAAGACTTGCCGCATGTTTCCTTGATTCACTTGCAACACTTGAATATCCGGCATATGGATGCGGAATACGTTATAAATATGGTATGTTTAAGCAGGAGATTAAAGATGGCTATCAGGTAGAAGTTCCTGATAACTGGCTTAAAGACGGTAATCCGTTTGAGATTAAGCGTTCTGAATATCCGACAGTAGTTAAGTTCGGAGGATATGTACGTTCATACAGAGATGAAAAGACAGGAAGAGATATGTTTGTTCAGGAGGATTACAGAGCTGTAACAGCTATTCCTTATGATGTTCCTGTTGTTGGATATGGCGTAAATACAGTTAATACATTAAGAATATGGGATGCAGAACCGGTAGATACATTTAATTTAAGTTCATTTGATAAGGGTGATTATCAGAAAGCGGTTGAGGAAGAGAACCTTGCAAAGAATATTGTTGAGGTACTTTATCCTAATGATAATCATTATGCAGGTAAGGAACTTCGTTTAAAACAGCAGTATTTCTTTGTATCAGCCAGCGTACAGCGTGCGATTGCACAGTATAAGGAAAGACATGATGATGTAAGAAAGCTTTATGAAAAGGTAACTTTCCAGCTTAATGATACACATCCTACAGTAGCTGTAGCGGAACTTATGAGAATTCTCATGGACGAAGAAGGTCTTGAATGGGATGAAGCATGGGATGTAACAACTAAGACTGTTGCATATACAAATCATACAATTATGGCAGAAGCACTTGAAAAATGGCCAATTGAGCTTTTCTCAAGACTTCTTCCTAGAATTTATCAGATTGTGGAGGAGATTAATCGTCGTTTTGTAGAAGAAATAAAGGCTAAGTATCCGGGCAATCAGGATAAAATCCGCAAGATGGCAATTATTTATGATGGTCAGGTTAAGATGGCTAATCTTGCGATATGTGCAGGATATTCTGTAAATGGTGTTGCAAAACTTCATACGGAGATTCTTGAAAAGCAGGAACTTAAAGATTTCTATGAAATGATGCCGGAGAAGTTCAATAATAAGACTAATGGTATCACACAGAGAAGATTCCTTCTTCATGCAAATCCGCTTCTTGCAGCATGGATTACAGACAAAATCGGCGATGGATGGATTACAGATTTAACACAGCTTAAAAAGCTTAAAGTATATGTTGATGATGCAAAATGCCAGCAGGAGCTTATGCAGATTAAGTATAAAAATAAGGTTCGTCTTGCAAAATATATAAAAGAGCATAATGGAATTGATGTTGACCCGAATTCTATTTTTGATGTCCAGGTTAAGAGACTTCATGAATATAAGAGACAGCTTCTTAATATTCTTCATGTAATGTATCTTTACAATGAAGTAAAGAAGAATCCTGATATGGATATTAAGCCAAGAACATTTATTTTTGGTGCAAAAGCAGCCGCAGGTTATAAGATTGCAAAGCAGACAATCAAACTTATCAACAGCGTTGCAGATGTAATTAATAACGATGCTTCAATTAATGGCAAGATTAAGGTAGTATTTATTGAAAATTACAGAGTTTCAAACGGCGAAATCATATTTGCGGCAGCAGATGTAAGCGAACAGATTTCTACAGCATCAAAGGAAGCATCAGGTACAGGTAATATGAAGTTCATGCTCAACGGAGCCATGACACTTGGTACAATGGATGGTGCTAATGTTGAGATTGTTCAGGAAGTCGGAATAGAAAATGCTGTAATATTCGGACTTTCATCTGATGAAGTTATCCGCTATGAAAATGAGGGCGGTTATGACCCAATGGAGATATTTAACAATGACCAGGATATCCGTGAGGTATTGATGGAACTTATCAATGGCAAATATTCTCCTGATGATACAGAACGATTCAGAGATATTTACAATTCACTCCTTAATAATCAGGGCGGCAGAAGAGCGGACACATACTTCATACTCAAAGATTTCCGTTCATATGCGGATGCACAGAAGATTATTAACGAAAGATATTCTGATGAAAAGGCATGGGCAAAGTCAATGATGTTAAATATTGCCAGTGCCGGTAAGTTCTCATCAGACAGAACTATTGAAGAATATGTTCATGATATCTGGAAGCTTGAAAAAGTTCACATTCCGGATGTGAAATAATTTTATAAAAATTTATAATGAGTATGCCTCGTTTATCGTTTTGACGGTGCGGGGCATATTTTTTATTTTAGCTGCATATGCTTTTATATCATATGATTCTATGCCGGATTATTTCTATGATTCTATGTTGGATTATTCCGGCTTGATGAATTCTTGATTAAGAGGGGATTTTTTGCAGATATGAAAAAAATACTTACGGTCATATTGATATTTTGTATATATGTTGCTGTGCCGGCTGTGATAACTTTGTCGGTTAATTCTGATGATTCGCAGGGGGTATCTCAGGAAAATATTTATGGACCGAGGGTTAATGTTAAATATAAAAATGGAACAAAATCTGTATCGGTAAATGAATTTGTCACAATGGTTCTTGCAAAAAGATTTGAGTCAGGTGATGAGACGGAAACGTTAAAGGCTATGGGTATAATGATAAGAACAGATATTTACCGTGTTATGGGGGATGAGATGAGTGTTGACAGCGAAACGCTTGGCATGGAGTATTTCACAAAAAATGTAATGAAAAATGAATGGGGAAATAATTTCGAGGAATATTATAATCATGTAAATGACAGTGTAATGTCAACAGGTCAGATGGTTATAACATATAATAATAATCTGATTGATGCAAAATATTCGCGTGTGTGCAATGAAAAGACGCTTTCCGGTACGGAACTTCTGGGAGCGGATTATGCATATCTGGTGCCGGCAGACTGCCCGGAAGATATGACAAGCCCTGATTTTCTCAAAACTGAGGAATATTCAAAAAAACAGTTTGTAAAAAAAATAAATACCGCATATAAGGATTCCGGGCTGGATGAAAATAATCCGTTTGGCGATATTCAGGTGGTTTCACAGACTAATATGGGGTATGTGACAAAAATTCAAGTGGGAAATGTTGTAATGTCGGGTGATGTATTTGCAAAAATACTGGGACTTAATTCGCCTTTTTTTGCAATTAAAGATGGAAAAATTACAACCAAAGGAAAGGGAAGCGGATTCGGAGTCAGCCTTTATACTGCAAATATTATGGCACGTTCGGGCAGTACATATGAAGATATAATTAATAAATTTTATTCCGGTGTAGCAATTGTGAGCAGATAAAATCATATAAAGGACACTGTGGTATCGGTTCGGGTAATAATAATGAAGAAAGACAGTTTGAATAATCCTGTATAAATCGGGCAACATATTAACATAAATTGTAGCAATGGAGGTTATGTTAATATGAAAGGCAAGAGTAAAGGTTGGGGAAAAGAGAAAATTATTTCTGCAATAGTTGCCTGTGCGGTTATACTTACGCTTTCGGCAGGTGTTTATTCAGTTGTGAAAGAGAGCAGGCGTGCCAATGACAATAAAAATAATGTAGTTGACCTTAATGAGAGAACGCAGAATAATGTTGCAATAAGAACGGAGGATGGAGGAGTAGAGCCTGAAAACACCGACTCGTCAGATTCTAAAGAAGATGTAGCCACGGGTGATGATGACCCTATGGGTAATGAAATAGCATCGGTTAATAATTCCGGCACAGGAAGTACGTCAGATGTTTCGTCAAATAGCGTAAATGAAAATAGTGTAAATGAAGATTTACAGGCAGATGACAAGCAGGAACAGGTTCCGGTGGCGGCTTCGGTAAAAAAGAATCCTCTTGATGCATATTCATTTAGTGAGTCAGACAGTCTTTTACGTCCTGTAAATGGAGATGTTGTTTTAAAGTACAGCATGGACAGTACGATTTATTTTGAATCACTTAATGTATACAAGTGCAATCCGGCAATTTCTATTGCGGCAAATGTGGGGGACAGCGTTGCTGTTGCAGCAGATGGAATTGTCCAGTCAGTAGTTGATAGTGAAGAGACAAAAACAACAGTTACCGTAGGACTTGGGGATGGCTATGAGGCGACATATGGTTTGCTTGACGGCGTCAACGTAAAATCCGGTGATAGTGTATACAAAGGACAGTATCTTGGAACAGTAGCAGAACCAAGTGCATATTATGTAAAAGAGGGTGCAAATTTGTATTTTAAACTTACAAAAGACGGAATACCTGTTAATCCGATGGATTATTTTGAATAACGTAAGATAATCAGCATCCGGTTAAAAATTTACAAAAAGGCTGTAAGGGTTGTCATTGCTGTAAATGCAGAAATTTTGTTGTATTGGGTGGATATATAGGATGTGCCGGGTGCTTCATATAGATGTGGGGGCGATATGCTCCCGCGGTACATATTCAATATTTATACAATAAAAAATATTTTTTGCATTGCATATTTATTAGGTTTATGATATATATAATATAAATATGCATATTTATATTAAAAGGGAGAAAAACATCGATGTAATAAAAGAATATTGGAGACAGAAAGAGAAAATACATATCTTGATGCAGCAATGCATGTCATTGATAATGACCCATATTGTAAAGGGATGTATGGGTATCTTAAAAACAATCGTTTATGGTTTGAGCGATTCAGAGCATTTCTGAAAGGTAAAAAAACATTACCGTTATTATATGATCCGTTTTTTAAAAAAATATTTAGTCCAGTAGAACACAGAGAACGTCTTTCAGAACTTGTCAGCTGCCTGTTAGGACAGCTGGTAACCGTTCTTGAAGTTTATCCGGCGGAGGATTCTCAATTTATTGGAATATTTGTCATTATGGATATGGTCGTGCGTATGTCGGATGGCAGTATTGCAAATATTGAAATTCAAAAAGTTCCGTATGATTTTCCTGCTGAAAGAATATCATGTTATTCAGCGGACCTTGTGTTAAGGCAATATAAAATGCTTACGGGTTCAAAAAATGAAATTGAATCTGAAAATGATAGTGATGATGGGGACGATATGGGGGAGGAAGTTTCTTATAAGAGTATGAGAAAAGTTCATACAATAATACTTTTTGAAAAGAGCAGTGCAAATTTACAAAGTGAATTTGATGAAAAATTTTATTTTCACGTGGGAAAAACAGTGTTTAATACAGGTATAAAGATTAATCTTCTACAGGATTTCCTGCTTATAAGCCTTGACACCTTTAAAAAATACAGATATTCTGATATTATCACAGGGCGTACAAATGTGACTGAGTATGATTGCGATAAAACACAATATAGTGATGGAATATCAGATAAAATGGTGTCGGACAGAATTAAGTATATGTCGTTATTCGTTGCCAAGACACCTGAAGAGATAGATAGATTAGTTGCATTATTTCCGGATCTGGAATCGGTACGTCATGATATTAATGAATATCTGGTTAGACCAAAGGAGGTCCTTAATATGTTTTCAGAAGCATTAAGAATATTAGACAGAAATACGGCGAATCTAATGGTAGACAGATTAAAAGAAGAGGTTGACAGCCTGAAGGGTGAAAATGACAGCTTGAAAGACGAAAATACACGTTTAAAAGAGGAAATAGAAAATTTAAAGAAAAATAGTAAATAAAAGTTGTTTTATAAGTGTTGAAAAAAGGAGGTCCTTAATATGTGGTTTGACGAAGCAGTAATTTATCAGATATATCCACTTGGCTTATGTGGAGCACCGTTGGTAAATAATGGTGGTGAATGTGAGGAAGAGGCCGGAAATCATAGAATTTTAAGAATTCTGGATTGGATAGACCATATTAAGTCAATGGGAACGTCATGCGTATTATTTAATCCATTATTTGAGAGTGATGCACATGGTTATGATACAAGGAATTATAATAAAGTGGACAGGCGTCTCGGAACAAATGAAGATTTTAAGAAAGTCTGCGATGCGATTCATGCATCAGGCATGAAAGTTATGCTTGATGGAGTGTTTAATCATGCAGGACGTGGATTTTTTGCATTTGAAGATGTAAGACAGAAAAAATGGGACAGCAGATACAAGGACTGGTTTCACATATCGTTTGATGGAAATACCAATTATAATGATGGATTCTGGTATGAAAGCTGGGAAGGCTGTAATGAGCTTGTAAAACTTAATCTGTCAAATCCTGAAGTAAAAGAATATTTGTTTGACGCGGTAAAAAACTGGGTTAATGAATATGACATAGACGGCTTGCGGCTTGATGTTGCATATTGTCTGGACAGGCAGTTTTTGTCAGAATTGAGACATTTTACCGATGGGCTGAAGAACGAATTTGTATTAATGGGTGAGACTCTTCACGGAGATTATAACCAATGGGTTAATGATAACGCATGCTACAGCGTTACAAATTATGAATGTTATAAAGGCATTTATTCAAGTTTTAATTCTTCCAACATGCACGAAATAGCATATAGCCTTAACAGACAATTTGGTAATGAACAGTGGTGCATATACCGTGGAAAACATCTGTTTTCTTTTGTTGACAATCATGATGTTACAAGAATTGCAAGTATTCTTGAAAATAAAAATAATCTTTTTCCTGTATATGGTCTTTTGTTTGGCATGCCTGGAGTTCCCGGTGTTTATTATGGAAGTGAGTGGGGAATTACAGGAGAAAAATGTAATGGCGACAACACATTGCGTCCTGCAATAGAAAAGCCGGAACATAATGAACTTACAGATTGGATAACAGCTCTTGCAAATGCGAAACAAAAAAGCAAGGCGTTGTGTTACGGAGGTTACAGAAATCTTCTTACAATGCCGAAGCAGCTTATATTTGAAAGAGAATGTGATACAGAAAGAGTTATCGTTGCTGTTAATTCTGACAGCAATGTATATCATGCTGATTTTGATGCAAGATCGGGAAAAGCAGTTGATTTGATAACAGGAAAAGAGCATGATTTTGGCGGTGGAAGTGATTTACAGCCATATTCATGTGTATTTTGGAAAACGGAGAGATAGAAATTATGGATTTAGCAATTATAGCAGCAAAGCAGGTGCTTGAGATGTTTCTTATGATACTTGCAGGTTTCATATGTTTTAAAACAGGAGTAATCAAGGAAGAAGGTAAAAAAGCATTGTCTGATCTGCTTTTATATCTTGTGGTACCTGCAATGATTGTTAATTCGTATCTTGTAGAACATGATTCATCAATGACAGGAAATCTTGTCAGAATGCTTATATATAGTATACTTATGGTCGGAACAGGTCTTGTAATTACTTATGCAGTTTTGTTTTCAAAGAAAAATAAAGACAGAGGAATTATGCGGTTTGCATGTGGATTTTCCAATGCGGCATATATGGGATTTCCACTTATTCAGGCACTTTTCGGTGCGGAGGGAATACTTTATGCAAGCGTATATGTTACTGTATACAATATTTTGTTGTGGACGGTTGGATATTCGTTTGTCACGAAAAAAGTAAATGTAAAGGAGATTGCAAAGAGTATACTTACGGCACCGTGTATAATTGCTGTGTTTATAGGACTTATTTTATATGGATTAAATGTGCATGTGCTGGATATTATAGGCACTCCGCTTTCAATGATTGCCGCAATAAATACACCGGGTTCAATGATTATTACAGGTGTAACTATTGCGGGCAGCAGTATGACTGTTCTTTTAAAAAACAAGCGTCTGTTTGAAGTTATAGGAATAAGGCTTTTTCTTATTCCGGCAGCATGCCTTCTTGTAATGTATCTTATCGGTGGTAACGGTACAACAGCAATGGTTGCACTTATGCTTGAGGCATGTCCTTGTGCAGCTATAACAACAATGTTTTCAATAGAATTCGGACATGATGAGAATCTTGCATCAGGTTCGGTTGTATTTACGACACTTCTTTCTATAATAACATTGCCATTATATGCACTTATATTAACAAATATTATAAAATAGGCATTATCGCTACATATTTAAACATCATAATAAAATGGCATATGCTTCCTGCCATAACAAATAAGTGAAAGATTTCATGTGACCCAAAATATTTATGTTGTGCATTAAATATAGGAAGCTTCAGTGCGTAAATGACACCGCCGATTGTATATATAATTCCACCGGCAAGAAGCCAATTGAATGCGGCTTTTGGAAGTGCATTAATAATCTGTGTAAATGCAAGAACGCAAATCCAGCCCATGAGAATATACAATACTGAAGAAACCCATTTTGGACATGTTACCCAGCAGAGCTTGAAAATGATTCCAAGAGCGGCAATTCCCCATACAAGAGCAAGAAGAACAAGTCCGATGTGTCCATGAAGTACAATTAAACATACTGGTGTGTAGGAACCGGCAATAAGCACAAATATCATGCAGTGGTCAAGCTTTTTTAAAATCATATTGACCTTTGGAGAAAGGTCGAATGTGTGGTATGTTGTGCTTGCTGCGTATAA
>ULTK01019370.1_pt1 | contig 10981 bp, 9 predicted proteins | sample 1957551 | NCBI WGS metagenome assembly ULTK01 (sample SAMEA4835733, study PRJEB28245) | human gut metagenome | biome: gut microbiome; material: fecal sample | place: Denmark | collected 2008
CGGCCGCGGCGGCTGGCAGGTCTACGTCGAAGGCGGCCGGAAAAATACGGGCATCGATGCCATTGCCTGGGCAAAGCAGGGCGTGGCCCTCGGAGCCGGGGAAATCTGCATGAATTCCATGGATGCCGACGGCGAAAAAGCCGGCTTTGATTTAGAGCTGAACCGCCGTCTGGCGACGGAGCTGCCCGTGCCGATTATCGCGTCGGGCGGAGCCGGCACGATGGAAGATTTCAAGCGCGTCTTCGACGTCGGCGTCGACGCGGCCCTGGCGGCGTCGGTCTTTCATTTCGGGCAGATTCCGATTCCCGAGCTGAAGAAATACCTGAGCGAAGAGGGCGTCGCCATGAGAGGGGTAGAATAGTGGATACAGTACAACTGACAGATATACAATTTGACAGCCGCGGCCTCGTGCCGGCCGTCGTGCAGGAAGGGCGGAGCGGCAAGGTCCTCATGGTAGCCTATATGAACGCCGAGTCGCTGCAGAAGACCGTTGAAAGCGGCGAAACGTGGTTTTACAGCCGCAGCCGGCAGGAGCTGTGGCATAAGGGCGAAACGTCGGGCCATTTCCAGAAGGTACGGGATATCTTTGTCGACTGCGACGCCGACACGCTTCTGGTCGTCGTAGACCAGATCGGCGCGGCCTGCCATACGGGCAGCAAGTCGTGCTTCTTCCGCCGCCTCGACGGCTGGGACGGGACGTATGCGGGCAGCCTGTCTATGCTGTCCGATTTGCGCGACGAAATTGAAGAAAAGAAGATTCATCCGACGGAAAAATCGTATACGGCCTATTTGCTCCAGACCGGCATGGATAAGATCTGCAAGAAAATCGGCGAAGAATCGGCGGAGGTCATCATTGCCGCCAAAAACGCCGACGCCGGCGACGGCGCTGACCTGCGCCTGGAAGTATGCAAGGAATCGGCCGATTTGCTCTATCACCTATCTGTATTGTGGGAAGCGGCCGGCGTCAGCGTCAACGACGTCATGGCCGTATTGGAAGAACGGTCCCACGTCAAGGGAAATAAGAAAACGGTCGGGCATTTAGATAAGACCTTTTAAGGAGTCATCATGAAAACTGTTATTTTTGACGTAGACGGCGTGCTTCTCAGCGAAAAACGCTATTTCGACGTGTCGGCCCTGACGGTATGGGAATGGTACTACAGCCCGTCGTTTATGAATCTGGGCCATGAAACGGTCAGGGCGGAGCTGACAGACGAAGAAATCGACGCCCTGCGAGCCCGCTTTTGGCTCGACGACGCCATCCTGATCTGGCTCAAGAAACACGGCGTCAACAGCAACTGGGACATGACCCACGCCCATATTGTGGCGACGTTGTGGATGCTGCTGGAGCAATACAAGGCCGACGGCCATTCGCTGGACGATATTGTCATAGAATCGATGGCCGACGTCTGCGCCCTGGGCCGGCGGCTGCAAGGGTACGCCGTTCCCGACGCCGCAGCGGTCATGGAGCGCCTTGCCGGAGCCGTGCCGGACGATGCCGGCAAGGATGACGTGTTCGCGTATTTGACGAAAGCCATCGAAGCCTCCTTGGGGATTGCCGCGCCATGGTCGGCTCTCGATTCCCCCTTATGGCAGCGGCACTTTGAAGCCTTTCAGGAATGGTATTTCGGCGACGAATTGTATGAACAGACCTACGGCAAAACGCCCTATGCGCCAGGGAAGGAGGGATTTCTGCGCCGTGAAGTCCCCTTGGGAACGGCCGAGGGCATACGGCGTATGTTTCAGGAGCTGAAGCGGCGCGGCTATGCCCTGGCCATTGCTACAGGCCGGTCGTACATGGAAATGGCCGTGCCCTTTGCGGCCTATCATTGGGATGAAGAATTTGATCCCCGTCACGTGGCGACCTATACGGACGTAGAGGAAGCGTCGAAGATGCTGGGCCTGTCCCTTGACAAGCCGAATCCCTTCGCCTATTATGCCGGGGCCTTCGGTACCTATCCTGAGCGGTATGCCGAGTATGTCAGCCGCCCTGATGAGTTCAAGGACGGCGAGTACTACATCGTCGGTGATTCCATGGCTGACATCTGGTGCGCCAAGGCCATGGGAGCCGTCATGATCGGAACGCTTACGGGACTGGACGGCCCGGCGGCGCGGGCTATGTTCGAAGCGGAACAGGCCGACTACATCGTTGATTCTGTAGAAGATATATTGGATATATTGAAATAATGCGAAAGCTGCCGTAGGAAGAATGATTTTCTTCGTGCGGCAGCTTTTTATAGTGTGTAGTGCATTCATTTGACGGCGGCAGTGCCGGCAGTCCCTATGCATTTTTGGAAGACAGTAAAACAGGGCCGCGCGTCCTGCGCAGCCCTGCCTGCTGAGAGAGAGAAAATATATAAAGGAATGTGGTATCGGAATTATTGACGAGCCGCTTTGACGGAAGCGATGAATTTTTTAGCCGCTTCGGTGATTTCAGCCGGCGTTTTTCCGCCGCCTGTAAGCGCTCCGCCTGCGCCGACAGCTACACAGCCAGCTTTGATCCATTCGCCGGCGTTTTCGGCGTTGACGCCGCCTGTCGGCATGAGAGGAGCCTGGGGAATAGGGCCGTGGATCGCTTTGATGGCTTTCATGCCCAAAATTTCGCCTGGGAAGATCTTAATGACGTCGGCGCCGGCTTCGAGAGCGGCGATGACGCCGTTGAGGGTCGTCGTGCCGGGCATGACGGCGATGCGGTAGCGGTTGCACAGCTTGACCGTTTCCAAATCGAAGGCCGGCGAAACGATGAACTGCGCGCCGTTTAAGATGGCGATGCGGGCCGTGACGGCGTCGAGGACGGTGCCGGCGCCGATGACGACGTCGGGGTTATCGGCATATTTCTTGGACAACGCGGCGATGACTTCATGAGCCTGAGGCGTCGTGAAGGCCAATTCGATAATCGTGACGCCGCCGGCGATGCAAGCGTCGGACATAGCCATGGCTTCTTCCGCGTCTTTGCCGCGAATGACGGCGCAAACGCCGACTTCCTGAATTTTCTTTACTACGTCGATCTTATCCATCATGTGAGTTCCTCCTATACATTCTGCTTGATCTTTTCAATCATGTCTGCGTATTCTTCGTCGGTCAGGAAGACGCGCTGCGGGTTCATCTCGAAGGTCGTGTTCCATTCGAACTGGTCCTTGTACTTCGGCACGAGGTGGACGTGCAGGTGACAGCCCGTGTCGGCGTAGGAGCCGTAGTTGATTTTGTCGGGATGAAAGGCCGCGTGAAGGGCCTTGGCGGCGCGGGCTACGTCGTCATAAAAGGCATGGCGTTCTTCGGCGCTCATGTCAGTCATTTCGCTGATGTGGTCCTTGTAGGCGACGATGCAGCGGCCGGGATGGCTCTGTTCCTTGAATAAGATGAGCATGCTGACGGACAAGTCGCAGATGTAGATGCCGAACTTCGCCAGCGGCTCGCCTTTTACGCAATATCCGCAGTGGGTGTCGATCATAACCAATCTCCTCCTATGGATACAAAGAATACGGGAAGGCCGGCGAATGCGGCGTCGGCCCTTCCTGTATAAACTTGTATACTAGTATTATATCAGATAGTTCCCAATAATTTCAATCTATTTTCCAAGATTATTCGATGGTGCCGTGTTCCCATTTGCCGTTGTTCAGGTCTTCGGCAATCTGTTTGAATTTGTCGTCTGTCAATCCGTAGAAGAAGTACAGGATGATGGCGGCAATGCCGAGGGCGACGCCGGGGTACAAGGTCATGGCGGCCTTGATGCCCGTCAGGGTCATTTCGCTCTGTACGGCGTTGGCTACATAGCCCGTGAGGACCAGGAGGCCCGAGCTTACGATGGCGGCGATGGCCTGGGCGATTTTGCGGGAGAAGTTGAAGGCCGCGTAGGTAATGCCTTCTTTACGGATGCCGTTGTGCCATTCGCTGTAGTCGATGACGTCGGAGACGAAGGCCCACGTAATGCCGTTCGGAATCGCCAGGGCGACATAGCCGATAGTGACGAGGATGATGAAGGAATAGAGGTTCGTCGGGATGACGAAGTTCAGAATGTCTGCCGCGCAGCCGATGAGCAGGCCGCCGATGGCTGTCTTTTTCTTGCCGAACATCTTTACCAGCTTCGGAATGAGCAGGATGCCGATGACCGAGCAGCCCATCATGATGCCGTTGACGACAGGCTGCAGGCCCATGTGGCCCAGGTTATACTGGCAGAAGAAGATCATCATCTGGTTGTTCGTATTCATGGCGGAAATCGTGAATAAGGTCATCAAGATAATGCACAATAACGGCTTGTTGGTAAATACGATTTTGATGTAGTCCGAGAATTTCGCTTTCTGTTCCTTCGCCGTATTTCTCTTGACGGGAACGTGTTCGTGACAGTTGAAGTAGCAGATGGCAAAGCCGAGGACACCGACGACAGCCATGACGATGGAAGCTACGAAGAAGCCGTGATGGGGCTGGTCAAAGAGCAGTACGATGGGGACGAAGGCGATGCCCGTAATGAGCTGGGCCCCGATGGAGCCGGCCTGACGGGTCGTAGCCATCTGGCTTCGTTCTTCGACGTCGCGGGTCATGACGCTGGCTAACGATGCGTAGGGGATATTCGTAAAGGAATAAACCAGGCCCCAGGCCATGTAAGCGCCGTAGGCGAAGAGGATTTTGCCGGCTGTGGAAATTTCCGGCATCGTAAAGGTAATGACCGTGAGGATAGCGAGGATGATGCTGGAAATCATCATGACCGGGCGGAATTTGCCGCGGGGGCCGATGTTTTTGCGGCTGTCGATAGCCGAACCGGCGATAGGATCCATGAAGGCGTCGAAGATCTTCGTGAAGGCGAAGATCCCGGCTACGGCGCCGGCGGGGATAGTGCAGACGTCGATCCAGTATTTCGTCAAATAGGCCTGGCCCAAGTCGAACATGAAGCCGTTCCCAAAATCGCCGAAGCCGTAACAGATTTTTTCACGCCACGACAGTTTGACGTGGCCCGTTTTGGCGGCGTCCGTTCCGACGGCCGTCGTTGCTTGTTCGCTCATAATAGTTCCTCCTTATAAGGTAACGCCGTTTTTAAAGATAGCCAATTCGTGCTTGTCCAGCTTTTCTGACTTGGCGTGGATTTTGCCTGATGCGACGTCGAGGATGTACTGGAAAAAACGGTCTGCCGCCGCGTCTTTTGCTTCGCCTTCTGCTATCGTTCCGGCGTTGAAATCTATCCAATTCGTTTTAAATCCGGCCAACCTGCTGTTGCTGGAAATCTTAATGGTCGGTACGGGGCAGGCGAAGGGCGTGCCCCGGCCTGTCGTGAACAGGACCATGTGGGCTCCCGCCGCGGCAAGGGCGTTGGACGCGACTAAGTCGTTGCCCGGTGCCTGCAGAAGGTTCAGCCCCTTTTTGACGGCCCTGTCGCCATAGGACAAGACGTCTTCGACGATGGCCCGGCCGCCTTTCTGGACGCAGCCCAGGGACTTGTCTTCCAGCGTCGTAATGCCGCCGGCCTTGTTGCCTGGCGACGGGTTTTCGTTTACCTTTTCGCCATAGCTCATGAAGTATTCTTTGAAATCGTTGATCAAGGAGACGGTCTTATCGAATACTTCCTCGTCGCGGGCCCGGTTCATGAGCAGCGTTTCGGCGCCGAACATTTCCGGCACTTCCGTCAGGATCGACGTGCCGCCGGCCGCGACGAGGCGGTTGGAAATTTCTCCGACCAGGGGATTGGCCGTAATGCCGGACAACCCGTCGGAGCCGCCGCATTTCAAGCCGATGGTCAGGAGCGACGCGTCGCAGGGCTGGCGGTAAAACTGGTCGGCATAGGCGCACAATTCCTTGACAATAGCGGTTCCGGCGGCGATTTCGTCTTCTACGTCCTGGCAGACGAGGAATTTGACCCGATCGGGGTCGTACTCGCCGATGACCTCTTTCATGAGGTCGACCTGGTTGTTTTCGCAGCCCAGGCTCAGGACGAGGACGGCGCCGGCGTTGGGGTTGTGGACGAGGCCGCTCAGCACCTTCTGCGTATGGAGCTGGTCGTCGCCGAGCTGGGAGCAGCCGTGGGGATGGCTGTAGGCGTAAATGCCGTCGATGCGTTCCGTTTTAAACGGCTGGGACGCCTCTTCGATGGCCCGGGCGATGCCGTTGACGCAGCCTACTGTCGGGATAATCCACACTTCGTTGCGGATGCCTGCCGTGCCGTCAGGACGCTTGTAGCCGAGAAATTCGTAGGTCTTGTCCGTCGTCAGTTCCCGGCGGTCGGCTTTTTCCGGCTCGTAGGTGTAATGGAGCAGGTCGCCGAGCTTGCTCTGTACGTTGTGCGTGTGAACCCAGGCCCCGGCGGGAATGTCTTCCTTGGCCGTGCCGATGGGAAAGCCGTATTTGACGACGTCCTGTCTCTTGGCGATGGGGACGACGGCGAGTTTATGGCCTGCCGGAATATCGTCCAAGACGGTCAAGGTCGTGTTCCCGACCGTGATGGTTTCGCCTTTAGAGACGGGGCTTACGGCGACGGCTACGTTATCTTTTTCGTGTATCTTAAATACTGCCATAGTCTGTCTCCTCATGCGTCCCGGCCCAGCTCTTCGATGTGGGCTTTTACGCCGACTTCGGCCATGCGGTCGATGTGGGCCGTCACGGCGTCGGCAAATCCGGCGATAGCCGTCAGATCTTCGCCCCAGAAATCGCTGCGGCTCATGACGGCCTGTACGTATTCGGCTGTCGCCTTGGCGGCGTTTTCCTTGATGAAGGCCAGCTTTTCGGCGTCGTCGTGGATTTCATAGGTGTTGCCGGCGGCGCGGGAGCCGATGAGGCAGCCGTCGCCTTCTTCTGTCGAGCGGTAGAAGGCCAGCAGGGCCGCTAAGGAATAGGTCAGCCATTTCGGCAGCTTGCCCGTGGCGGCGACGCTGTCCTTGAAGGTCGGCAGGATGCGGCCCTTCCATTTGGAAATGGAGTTGAGGGAAATAGCCAGCAGGGCGTGGTTGACGAAGGGGTTTTCAAAACGTTCGTATACAGCCTTGGCGAAGGCTTCCGCCTTTTCCCGCGGCAAGTCGACAGTCGGCACGATTTCCCCGAACACCGTCTGGTCCAGAGAGCGGCGGACGACGGGGTCGGCCATGCACTGGCCGACGTAATCGAGGCCCGACAGGTAGGCGCCGAGGACCATAGACGTATGAGCGCCGTTCAGGATGCGGACTTTCTGTTCTTTAAAGGCTTGGATATTATCGGTAAATTCGACGTGGAATTTGTCGGAGCCGATGGTAAATTTGTCAGCTAAGGACGGGTCGCCGATGACCCAGAGGGAGAACGGCTCGGCCTGGTCGAGGAGGGCGTCTTCATAGCCCAGCTCTTCCTGAATGGCGTCGATATTGCCAGCAGGGTAGCCTGCGACGATGCGGTCGACGAGAGTATCGACGAAGCGGCAGGCCGAAGCGAGCCAGGCGGTAAAGGCGTCGTCTAAGTTCCACAGGGCGGCGTATTGGAGGACGCAGCTTTTGAGGAGCTGGCCGTTGTCGTCGTTTAATTCTGTCGGCACCATGACCAGGCCCTTCTGCATGTCGCCTTGGTAATAGGTATACCGTTCGTAGAGGAACTTCGTCAGCTTGGCCGGGAAGGTCGACGGCGGGCAGTCGGAGAACTGGTCGGCTTCGTTGTATGTGATGCCGGCGTCGGTCGTATTGGAAATGACGAATTCCAGGGCGTCTTCATGAGCCAGGGCCATGAAGGCGTCGTATTCGTCGCGGGCGCTGATGACCGAATCAATAGAGGTTATGACGCGGTTTTCCTTATATACCTGGCCGTCCTGCTGGCCGCGCAGGCAGACGGTGTAGATGTTGTTCTGTTTGGCAAAGCGGTCCGTCTTGCCCGAGCGGGGCAGGATGACGGCGATGTTGCCGTTAAAGTTGTTTTCTTCGTTGGCGATGTCGACGGCGTAGTCGGCAAAGGCCCGGAGGAACACGCCTTCGCCGAACTGCAGTATCTTAACCGGGCGGGACGGGCGCGTATAGAGTTCGCTTACATTTTTCATAGGTCTGTCCTTCTCCTGTGCTGAAATTTACATCTTAAAGCCGAAGTAGGCCGCTACGTTGTTGTAGCAAATATCTTCGACGAGCTGGCGGAGAGCGTCTTCGTCGTTAGGATATTCACCGTTTTCTACAAGATTGCCGATCCAGTTGCAGAGGATGCGGCGGTAGTATTCGTGGCGGGCGTAGGACAGGAAAGAACGGGAGTCGGTCAGCATGCCGAGGATATTGCCGAAGACGGACAGGTTGGCGATGCTGGTCATCTGGTCGATCATGCCCTGTTTCGTATCGTTGAACCACCAGGCTGCGCCCTGCTGGATTTTGCCGCGGGCTTCCGGTCCCTGGAAGCAGCCGATAATCGTGCCGATCATGGCGTTGTCCGCCGGCGTGCCCGAGTAAAGGATCGTTTTCGGCAGGATGCCCAGTTCATGCAGATGGTCGAGGAAGGCTGCCAGGCCCTTGCCGCAGTTGCCGGCGGCGATGCTGTCGAAGCCCGTGTCGGGGCCGAGCTTTTTGTACATTTCCGTGTTCAGGTCGCGGAGCGTCGCGAAGTGGAGCTGCATGACCCAGCCGCGTTTGTAGTATTCGCCGGCTAAATAGGTGAGGACAGCCGTTTTGTAGGCTTCTGTTTCTTCAACTGTTACCGCTTCGCCGCTGAATGCCTTGGCCATGATGGCGTCGACTTCGTCTTCGCTGGCCGGGCGGCAGAATACATATTCCAATGCATGGTCCGTAGCGCGGCAGCCCATGTCTTCAAAGAAGGCGATGCGCTTGTCCATGGCCGTGCGGATGTCGGCGAAGGTCTTGATTTCCACGCCGGCAGCTTCGCCGAGGCGGGCCATGTATTCGGCGTAGCCGGCCTTATCGATGTTCAGCAGCTTGTCGGGGCGCATAGCCGGATATACCTTGGCGCTGCAGGTCTGCTCTTCTTTCAGCTTCTGATGCCATTTCAAATCGTCAGCCGGGTCGTCGGTCGTGCAGATGACCTTGACATTGGATTGTTTGATGAGGCCCTGGACGCCCATGTCGGCGTCTTTCAGCTTGGCGTTGCACTTTTTGAAGACTTCTTCGGCGTTCTTTTCATTGAGCGGTTCGGTAATGCCGAAGTAGCGCTGCAGTTCTAAATGGCTCCAATGATAGAGGGGATTGCCAATAGCTCTTGGAAGCGCTTTCGCGTATTCGACGAATTTTTCCAAATCCGTCGATTCCTTGCCGGTAATCTTTTCTTCCGGCGTGCCGTTGGAGCGGATGAGACGCCATTTATAATGGTCGCCGCCGAGCCATACCTCCGTAATGCTGTTAAAATGGCGGTCTTCTGCGATTTCCTGAGGGGAAATGTGGCAGTGGTAATCGATGATCGGCATCGTTTCAGCGCAGTTGTGGAACAGGCGGCGAGCCGTTTCCGTTTCTAATAAAAAGTCTTTGTCCATGAATTGTTTCATAATGTAATGCGTCTCCTTTCATGTTTTCGACGTTATCTCCGCTTACTTTACTGTAAGCACTTACATTTGTTACTGTAAATGTACTACGGAAGAACATGGTTGTCAACGCAATATGCCGCAATTGTATAGGAATAGAAAAAATAAGGCGTTTTCATGCGTTTATCTCATTAAAAATTATGTGAAAAAACTATCAAAGTGTTGGAAAATAGATTCCTCTTCGCTATATATCTTGGAAAAACAGGGGATTTTTTCTCTGGACAGCGTAAAAAATAACTTTTGTATAAAGCGCTTACAATGAATAAGCTATCCCATTGCCATTTTTATGCTATAATATGGTAAAGCTCCGCGGCAGAGGCTGCGGCGGCGAGATTTTACGAGCAATACAAGAGGAATGATACGTTCATGAATATAACGATTTACGATATTGCCCAGAAGTGCGGCGTGTCTATCGCTACAGTATCGCGGGTGCTCAACGGCAGCAGCCGCGTCAGCGAAAAGACCCGGGCCCGCATTCTGGAAGTCATGAAGGACATGGGGTACAAGCCCAATCCCTTTGCCCGCGGCTTGGGCCTTGATTCCATGAAAATCGTCGGCGTAATTTGTACAGATGTAGCCGATATTTTTTATGCCCGCGCCGTGTCGCTGCTGGAAGAGGGCCTGCGCCGCCACAACCTGGACGTCATGCTGTCCAATACGGGCGAGGACCGGGGCCGCAACAGCAAGTACATCACGGATATGACGGCCAAGCACGTCGACGCCATCATCACGATCGGTACGCCCTTTTCGTCGGAAAAGGATATACGGCAGCTGCAGCAGGTCGCGGAATCTGTCCCGGTCATTACGATCAACTGCGACTATCATCTGCCGAACATGTACAGCGTCGTCTGCAATGAAAAGGAAGGCATGCGCAAGCTCGTCCATTGGCTGGCGGAAAAGGGATGCCGCAAGCCGGCGTATTTATACGATTTCCTGACCTACAGCGGCCGCCATAAGCTCGACGGATTTTATCAGGGCTGCCGGGAATTGAAACTGGACGTGTCGGACGAGCGGATCTGCCAGATCGAGCGGACCCTCGAGGCGGCGGAAGCCAGCGTCGACCGCCTCGTCGCATCGCAGTGCGAATTCGACGCCATTCTGACGTCGGAAGACGTGCTGGCCGTCGGCGCCCAGCGGGCTATGCTGCGCAGCGGCATGAACGTGCCCGTCGTCGGCTGGAACAATTCGATTTTGGCCCAGTGCGCTACGCCGACCTTGTCGAGCGTAGACAATAAGCTGGCCAGTCTCTGCGCCGCCGCCGTCAATTTGGTGATTACCTTGACGGAAAACGGCGGAGACGCCGTGCCGGTGCGGACGGAATTCAGCGCCGATCTGGTAGAACGAGAAAGCTTCCGCCTGTAAGGGATAGGGGCGGAGAAACGAGGACAGGATATATGAAAATTCAGGATATACGCGTCGGGAAGGTGAGTATTCCCTTAAAGACGCCCTTTAAAACGGCCCTGCGGCGCGTCGATACGGCAGAGGATTTGATCGTGCAGGTGCGGGCTGACGATGGTTCCGTCGGCTACGGCAATG
>ULTK01009123.1_pt1 | contig 10869 bp, 9 predicted proteins | sample 1957551 | NCBI WGS metagenome assembly ULTK01 (sample SAMEA4835733, study PRJEB28245) | human gut metagenome | biome: gut microbiome; material: fecal sample | place: Denmark | collected 2008
ATCGTATGGAAACGAAGTTTCCTATACGATAAAGAAGCCGCCACGTGACACATTCTGTCAGCGCAGCGGCTTCTTTCTTTTTAAAAATTGTATTCTCTTCTGCCGGCGTAGGTCTGCCATTTTTCAGGCGTTTTTGTCTCCATCCAGTCCAGCGGCACTGCTGCCGGGTGCGGCTGTGATGCCTTCCGGTATGCTTCTTTTAACTCTTTCTTCTGACTCTCGTTCAGAAATCCCGGTTTTACCGATACAAAAAACGGCGTCCCGCTTTCTGCAAGCACTTCCATCCACTGTCGGTTCTTGTTCCAGTCAATATGCTCTGTGATTCCGACGCAGTCTGCATCCGCCCCGTAAAACGTCCCCTGCTGCAGCATCCGGAAGGCAAGCGTGTTGATGCCCATTTTCCGGGTTCTTTCCCATTCTACACCGCTTGTATCGTCTCCGGTACGATTTCCCTGCATCAGCCCTGCGCCCAGATGTCCGATACAGTTGCAGCCAAGAATCAGGACGTCCTGACGATCCTCGCGTTTTGCAGCTTCATGAACGACCTCATAAAAACGAACGATCAGCTCTGCCGTGGTTTTCGTATGGTCATGGAAGCGCCAGCTGCCATTCGTCAGCCTGGTCCCCATCTCAAATCCCCAGCAGCCAAAGATATCATAGGTCGAAAAATCGTGTTTGATCAGCTCATATCCCCAGTCTCCAAGCTGTCTGATATCCTGTGCGATATGTTCCAGAACCTCCGGCACAGAAATATCGAACACCTCTGCATTGCGCTCCAGTCTCCACTCAGCCGGAATATCCGCAGAATGATCGTACAGCGGTCTGAACCAGATGCCGGGGCGCACATTTTTTGCCCTCATCTGCGCAGCGAGCTCTCCCATGTCCCCGTAATCCGCATTGCCAACCCGCCAAGGACCTCCGTTATAAGAATCGCTGTGATCGATCTGCCAGCCGTCATCCATCACCATAAACGGGCGGTTTTCGATGCCCTCCGTCATCTCCGCAAGATATGCGCTGTCTTCGAGAATTTCCTTTGCAGAGCTTTTTCCATAGGCATAGTACCAGTTGTTCCCGCCGTAAATCACGGTGTCTCTACAGTCGGGATCGTCGCACATCTCGCTGCAAAATGCCCTGCAGGCTTCAAATACTTCTACCGGCGTATCAGCTTCTTCCAGCGCATAAGATGTCATAACGATCTTTGCCGCTTCCAGCTTCCGTCCGCCAAGCTTCACGCCATACGTCCCGCAGCGCACGTCCAGATGCAGCTTTACATCCGCACCGTCCTTTTCCCACCAGCACATTGCAGATGGACGCACCTTTACACCAAATGCCAGGCATTTTCCCGCTTCATGCCGGAAAAAGTACCACGGCATTCCGATATGATCTGCTTCCTTTTTCCATTCCAGATCACCGTAACCGCGTTCCCAGGTGTCTCCGAGCACCTCACCCGTCCCGCCAAACATAGCTTTCCAGGTAAGCACAAGCTCCCGAACCGGTGTGTTCTGTGCCTGCACGAATACCGCAAGGCTGCCGTCGGCTTCCGCAAGCTCCACTGTAACGTCACCTGCTCTGAAAGCAGCTGCATCGGGCGCGGTCTCCTGCTCCGTCTGCGCACTGCCTGTCATCAGCCTGATCTCATCCGGCTGTCTCAGCAGGTTTCTTTTCCCTTCTGTTTTCATTATCCTTTCCCCTCTTGTTAGCCTTTCCCAGATTATTCTATTCTTTTCAGAATCTCCTGTTCCAGAATCACCTGATCGCCCTCCTCGATCTGCTGTTCATACAGATAGTGATCCTTTTGCCGGAGCAAACGGAGCTGCCCGTTTTCATCCTCCAGTTCAACAAGCACGGTCGGCCAAACGCCCTCCGGACGCTCTTCACAGACGTAATCATCCTCCCGGATGCTCCGAACCCGGTATTTATGCCGGCACTCAGCTTCAAGTTCCGTCATCTGCTCCATTTCTCCCCTCATTCTAACATGTCTTTTTTATTAATATCCATGCTATTTTGAGTCAGAAGCATGGATTTTTATTTCACTGCGTCTCACAGCTTCCGCACGATCTCGTCGGAATATTTCATCATGCACATGTCCGCTTCGTATGCGCCGATCTGCGGCTCATTTTCCTCGCCGAGCAGATTTTTCGCAATCAGCTCCGGGAACCTCACGTTGCAGTGCCATGCGTGGGGATAGCCGCCGCCAAACCGCGGATTGATTTCGGAAATATAATATTTGCCGTCAATCCGGAAAATATCCATGTCGATCGGACCTGCCAGCGAAAGCGCGGAAACCGTCTTTTCAATCACTTCAAACAGCGCAGGATCTTTGACGGAAATCGATTTTTCGGTTTCGCCCGCCCGCATCCGCACTTTTTTCTTCGTAAAAATAGCTACCGGTTTTTTGGAAATCAAATCGACGTAAATATCCGCGCCGAATTCCTCACCGTCCGCATACTGCTGGATCAACAGCGGCTCTTTGCTATAACGGCACAGCACACCAAGAAGCTCGCGGTTGTCCACCCGGCTGATGCCGACGCTTCCGCAGCCCCGAACAGGCTTTACAAATACCGGGAACGCAATCTTTCCTTCCGCGTAATCCGAGTCAAACTCTTCCAGAGATGCGCTCGTATACAGCACCGGCAGTCCGTTTTTCTGCAGCAGGGAGAAAAAGCCGTACTTATCCCGGCAGACTGCAACGCTTTCTGCGTCCGATACAATCGCTGTAATCCCTTTTCCCTCAAACTTCTTCCGGTTCTGCGCCAGCAGATCCAGCTCATCCTCAAACAGTGGAAGCAGGGCATTGACCTGTTCCCGCATGCAGATTTCCAGAATCCTGTCTTCGTATCCGGGATCCTTCATCGGCGGTACCAGATAAAATGCATCCGCCTCGTACAGTGCAGGTGCCCACGGGCTACAGTCCGTCACGATCACCCTTCCGCCACCCGGCAGACTATGAAAGGCTTCTTTAAAAAAACGTACCAGCTTATTGCGCGTTCCGCAGCTCAAAATCAAGATCGTCGTCATTTTTGTTCTTCTCCATACAACATGCTGTTCTGCATATATTCCTTCGGCGTCCAGCGGTTTCTGATCTTATAAAGCTTCCCGTCCCGGCGGATATAAACGTCCGGGAAATACTGGATAAACAACGGATTCAGGCTCATCGTATAGCCGCCCACATTTTCGTAAACAATCCGGTCGCCCTCCATCAGCTCGATTCCGTCGCGGTATTCAAAAATCCGGTCCACTTCCATGCAGGAATAGCCCGATACGCACTGATGCGCCATCGTTTTTCGCTGCTCTGCACCCGGGTTTGCCTCATTCAATTCCAGATGGAACAGGTGGCTGCTCTTAATCATCGTCGGGTCGATATTGAAACGGCTTCCGTCCGTGATCAAATACCGCTCGTTTCCGATATCACGCACATCCACGACGCCTGTCACAAACGTACTTGCCTTTGACAAAAGAGAAATGCCCGGCTCAACGATTAACATTGTTTGTTCTGGCGTAAATTCTTCTTGTAAAACCTTCGCCACAGCCGGAAAATAATCCGGATACTGCGGACGCCCTTCCAGACCGCCGCAATAACCGCCGCCCAGATCCACATAAGACAGGTTCAGGGAAAATTCCCGCTTTAATTTACATGCCATCGAAGCGATTGCTTCGAATACCGCGACACTTCTGGACTTACTGCTGGAATGCAGATGTAAGCCCGTGACCTCAACATTCGGAATGCGCCGCACGCGCTCTAAAACGGCTGCAAATGTCCCGTTTTCATAGCTGAATCCAAATCTTCCTCCGGCTTCGCCCATCGTTGTCTGCCCCGGGCACATTTTTTCCAGATCAAAATTGACCCGGATTCCGACCCGAAACGTCTGTGTCGGATGCGCTGCTGCCAGCTCTTCCATCCAGTCCAGCTCCCGTCTGCCGTCCATATTCAGGATGCCGCCTGCAAGCAGCACCCGTTCAAATGACGGACGTTTTTTGACCGGTCCATTGTATACAATTTCAGAATCTGAAAAACCAAGTGCGCCAGCCAGCGAATATTCATCGTCGGATACAACCTCCGCCATCACGCCGCCCGCCTTTAAAAAGGTCACCAGCCATGGCAGGGAATTCGTTTTAAAGGAATATCCGATCCGGTAATTGTCCCAGGATGTTTCCAGGGAGCTTTTCAGCATCTGAAAATCTTTCGTCAGCTGATTTTCATCGATCACAAAATAGGGAGTCTGATATGCCATAATTCTCTCCTTATGAAGGAACCGTTCTGCCAAAACGACAAAACGGTTCGGTTTTCTGCTTTTATCGCAGCTCTTCTTTTGTTGTATCCGTCTCTTATACGCCCGTTACCAGCTCCAGACGGTTGACCGCCGAGAACATTGCGCGTACAGATGCTCTTGTGATGTTGGAGCTTACGCCGACACCATAAGTAACGCGTCCGCTCTCCGCATCCATCATATGGATATATGCTGCTGCCTGCGCGTTGGAACCGTTCTGCAGCGCATGCTCCTCGTAATCAAGCACTCTGATATTCATGCCGAAGGTAACCTGCAGTCCTCTCTTGACCGCATCGATCGGGCCGTTGCCGACTGCATCGAATGTACCGGGCTTGCCTGCCAGCGTGTAGTCCACGATAACCTTTGTATCGAATTCGCCGGATTCCGCATCTCCGCTCAGATCCTCGATTCTCAGCTTCTTGAAGTGCAGAGGTTCCTTCTGATCCAGATACTCGCGCTTGAAATTGTCCATGATCTGCTGCGGGGAAACCTCGCCCTGCTTCTCGGATATCTTCTGGATAACATTTGCAAACTCTTTGTGCATCGCCTTGGGCAGCTTGAAGCCAAAATAAGTATCCATAACGAAAGCGACACCGCCCTTGCCGGACTGGGAATTGATACGCACGATGGGCTCGTACTCCCTTCCGATATCGGCAGGATCGATCGGCAGATAAGGAACCTGCCAGATTTCGCTCTTTCTCTCCTTCATTGCCTGCACGCCCTTGTTGATCGCATCCTGATGGGAACCGGAGAATGCGGTAAATACCAGCTTGCCGGCATAAGGATGTCTCGGATGGATCGGGATCTTGCAGCATCTTTCGTAAATACCGATAATATCGTTGACATGTCCGATTTCCAGCTCAGGGTTGATGCCCTGGGAGAACATGTTGTAGGCGATATTTAAAACGTCCACGTTACCGGTACGCTCGCCGTTTCCAAACAGAGTTCCCTCGACACGCTCTGCGCCTGCAAGCAGCGCCAGCTCAGCGCTCGCAACACCGGTTCCTCTATCGTTATGAGGATGGATACTTAAAATAATGCTCTCTCTGTTTTCAAAATGACGGTTCATCCACTCGATCTGATCTGCATAAACGTTCGGCGTATTCATCTCTACAGTAGACGGCAAATTGATAATGATTGGATTTTCTTTCGTTGCGCCCCAGGTTTTCTGAACTGCGGTACAGATTTCAAGCGCAAAGTCCAACTCTGTTCCGGTAAAGCTTTCCGGAGAATATTCCAGGACGATCTTGCCCGGGAAGTCTGCGGCATATTTTTTTACCAGCTCGGTTCCCTTTACCGCAATGTCCACGATATGCGGACGGTCCATGTGGAACACGACGTCTCTCTGCAATGTGGACGTAGAGTTATAAATATGTACGATTGCCTGCTTACAGCCCTGAATCGATTCAAAGGTACGCGCGATCAGCTCTTCCCGGCACTGTGTCAGCACCTGAACATATACGTCATCCGGAATCATATCATGCTCAATCAGGTGGCGCAGAAAATCGAATTCAATCTGACTTGCTGCCGGGAAACCAACTTCGATTTCCTTAAAGCCCAGCTTTATCAGATACTGGAACATTTCGATCTTTTCTTCTACTACCATCGGATCTACCAGTGCCTGGTTGCCGTCGCGCAGGTCTACGCTGCACCATATGGGTGCTTTCTCAATCTCTTTACCTGGCCACTGGCGCTCCGGATAGTCAATTACCGGATTACGGCGGTATTTCTGATAATTCATCATTGCTTTTTCTCTCCCTTCGTGTCCTGTCATTCTGACTGTATTTATGAGCAATGTAGCTGTCACTTTGCTATAAGATACCGGGTGTGAGACTACGAAACGCCCTTTTGACCCTGGTATCAAACAATAGAATGCACGCTCTGCGAGCATTCTATTGTCATGAAAAAGAGGAACCCAGCCTGAAAATCTGCTCCAGGTCTGACCTCCTCTTCTGATCTCTTCACGAAACAGTCCTGTTTCACTCAACAAAACAATCCTGTCCAACAAAGTTCTTCTGCTGCACTTGCAGCTTACTCCCCCAGTCCGCCTTCAATTGCCTCGGTCAGGGCTGTCAGCGCTTCTTCTTCGTCCGGTCCGTCGCATATCAGTTCAATTTCATCGCCACATTTTACACATGCGCCCAGAACACTTAGAACGCTCTTCGCGTTCGCCGTGCTGTCCCGAAACGTAAACGTAATCAGCGATTTATATTTGATTGCTTCCTTGCATAGATTTCCAGCCGGTCTTAGGTGAAGTCCTGTCGGGTTTTTGATTACTACCTTCTGGCGTACCATATCTGTTCTCCCCTTTCCGCCCAATGCGGATCTTTACATCATTATCATACCATTATCGCACCCATCTGGCAAGCACCAACCCGTTCCAAAAGCCCCATCTGCAGCCGGAACACAAGTTACATCTGGATTACAGCATCAGCTGCTGAATCAGATCTGCAATTCTATGTGCTTCCTTATCAATGCGTGCTTTGTCCTTCCCCTCGATCATGACACGCACCTTCGGCTCTGTGCCTGAAGGACGGATCAATACGCGGCCTTCTCCTGCGAACTCTTTTTCCAGCTCTTCGATCGCAGCCGCGATTTCCGGATATTCCATAAAGTGCTCTTTGCGGTGATTCGGAACGGTAACATTAACCAGTGCCTGCGGCAGGACTGTCATAATCTTGGAAAGCTCAGACAGCGGTTTTCCGGTCACTACCATAACCTCTAACAGATGCAGCGCAGACAGCAGACCATCACCGGTTGTATTTTCATCCAGGAAAATAATATGACCGGACTGCTCACCGCCAAGGCTCGCGCCGATTTCCCGCATACGCTCCAGCACATAACGGTCACCGACCTTGGTTTTTTCGATATGGATCTTTTCTTTCTCACCAAACAGAAACAGACCAAGGTTACTCATGACAGTCGCCACGATCGTGTTCTGTTTCAGCTTGCCCATGTTGCGCATATGTGCACCTACAATCGCCATGATCTGATCACCATCCACGACGTTGCCCAGCTCATCCACTGCCAGCAGGCGGTCTGCATCGCCGTCAAACGCCAGACCGATGTTTGCCTTTTCGTAAACAACGCGGGCCTGCAGCTCTTCCATATGGGTTGAACCACAGTTTGCATTGATATTCGTGCCATCCGGCATATTGTGAATCGGAACAACCTGTGCGCCAAGCTGACGCAGAGCTTCTATGGAAGTATAATGAGATGCACCCTCTGCACAGTCCACAACCACCTTCAGGTTCGTCAGATCCACCGGAACTGCCCGAACTGCATGATTGATATATTCCTCTCTTGCGTCCTTGCGGTACTTGATCCGTCCAACGCTGGAGCCTGTCGGAAATTCCACACGATTCATGTTGTTCTTGATCAGGGCTTCGATCTCATCCTCCAGAGCATCCGGCAGCTTGTAGCCATTGCCGTCAAAGAATTTAATGCCATTAAACTCCATCGGGTTGTGGGATGCAGAAATCACAACACCGGCTTCTACCTTATATTTCTTGGTCAGATAAGCGATCGCCGGAGTCGGAATCACGCCCACATAAACCGCATTTGCGCCTACGCTGCAGATTCCTGCCATCAGTGCGTTTGCCAGCATATCGCCAGACATTCTTGTGTCACAGCCAACCATAATTGTAGGTTTGTGCTTGTTTTCACGGGTCAGGACATATGCGCCTGCCTGCCCCAGCTGCATCGCTAAAAGCGGCGTCAGCTCTTCATTTGCAACACCTCTTACACCATCTGTTCCGAACATTCTCGACATGATCTCTTCCTCCTGTTATAAAGCTGCAAAGCCTTCCGGATTTCGGGTTTTCGTTTGCAGCCCTGATTCAACCCACAAGTTCTGCATTCCCTGCTCCGGGCGCTGTTTACATTTTCTCCTGCCCGGCTTTTACTGAGCTCCCTGTGCATCTGTATTCGAAGCAGCAAGCTGAGTCAGATGCACCTGCACCGTAACCACATTGACCTGATCCACAGAAGCGGGAAGCAAAAATTTCACCGTCACTTCCTGTTCTCCTGCCGTCACAGTGCCGTTTTCATCTATCAATGCAGACAAATCCGCGTGAGGCGTGATTGTCCCTGCATCCACATGATTCAAATTGTCCTGCAGACCTCTGACTGTCAGCTGCAGATTCTGTCCGCTGACTGCTTCTGCCAGCCAACCGTCCGGAATGTTCAAAAGCTGGACGCTGTCCGCATCAAAGCTGATCGTCTTGCGTCGGATCTGCTCGATATCCGCGGATACCGTTACTGTTCCGTCAAAATCAGCATCCGCAAGCGATATGTCCGAAGGAAGATATTCTCTGATATCAATCGTATTAGTCACCGGTGCCGTCGCATCCGTCAGATCAAGTTCCTCTGCCGGGATCGTGATCTCCGAGATCTTATCCAGCACAGCCGCCCGCCCTGCAATTTTCACCGTTGCAGGAGACACCGTTACCGTTCCAGTCTGTTCATAACCATCCGCCGGTTCTCCTATAGCGGAAGCACTGATTGTGACATCCTTTGTCTCCAGAATCGGAACGGTCACCTTTACGCTGTCCACATTTTTGCGGATTTCACTGCTGGTGATTTCGTTGCCGTCTGCATCCAGCAGGCGGATTGTCGCATCAATTTCCACATTCGCTGTCACATTATCCAGAGAAATATCCACCACTGCGCGGCTTACCGCATTCACCGCTGATTCCGGGCCGCTGATGCTGAGTGTATTGGTTTCCATATCGATCCTGCCGGTCGCATATCCATCCGGAAGTGTCCCGTTTTTGGCAACCTCTATGCTTAACTGTCTTGTCTTTTTATTTTCTACCTGTAACTGTACATACTGTCTGTCTGAAGTGATCTTTTCCACATCCAGGCCGCTGCTTAACGACAACTCGATCGGTACACGCCCGTCATCTGTAATTTCAGACAGGTCTGCCTTTGCCGTCACGCTCTGCGCATCGATTGCGCTGATTGCAGACTTCGGTGCGCGCACGGAAACACGGATCGTATCGGAATTATCCACTATACGGTAGGTTTTTCCCTGTCCAGTCAGCGCCCCCGTATTTGTCAGCTGTACCTGTACATTATTGATATATTTATTTATCACCGGATCATTGATGTCAACCGCCAGCATCCACAGCACAACGGAAATCAACACCGCCATAATCTTCAGACCCAGATTGTGCATGAGCTTACTTTTCATTGTGGAACCACCCCTTCCAGCGTTTGTGCGCTTTCTCATCGGTCGGTTTTTTCTGAATAGATCTCAGCTTTTCTTCCAGTTCCTCCGCCGTCAGTCCTCTGCTTAACGTTCCTTCATAAGCGACGCTGATCTTGCCATTTTCCTCTGACACGATCACTGTCATGGAATCCGTTACCTCGGAAATACCGACGCCTGCACGGTGTCTCGTTCCGAGATCCTTGCTCAGACGCATATTGTCCGACAACGGCAGATAGCAGGTCGCATAGGTCACACGGTTCCCCTGTACGATCACTGCGCCGTCATGTAACGGCGTATTTTTTTCGAAAATATTGATCAGCAGCTGGCTGGTCACAATACCATCCACTGCAATGCCGGTACGTTCATATTCTGCCAGGGAGTCCAGCTGTCTGACAACGATCAGCGCGCCCGTCTTTGCCCGGGACATTTCCACACAGCCCTTTACGATCTCACGGATCGTCCGGTCGGAAAAGAGTCCCTCCTCCGGCTTGGAGGATTCAAAGGGAATGACGGAACGGATCAGATTTTTCTGTCCGAGCTGTTCCAGCGCCTTGCGCAGCTCCGGCTGCAGCACGACGATCAGCGCAATTGTTGCAAACTGAAACGCCGTCCTCGCAATCCAGAGGATCGTATCCATCTGCAGGATTTCGGCAATCACAAGAAATACCAGAATGACGAACACGCCCTTTAACAGCTGCCATGCCCTGGTATTCCGAATAAAGATCAGTAGATAATAGACCATCAGAGAAATGAGGATAATCTCCACAATATCCATTGGTCCTATAAATTGTATCTGTGTCAGATATCTGTCCGCAAACTCTTTGATCTGTTCCATTGTTCCATCTCACTATTTTCTGGTTTTGCCCTTCCCATGGCTGTGGCGGACATTCTGGTTTGCACGCTGCGTCGTGATCCGTTTTACCCGCTTCTCCGGCACTGCCACTGCCATTTTGGGAACCGCTTTTACATAGTAATAATACTCATCATCTTCAAACTGCACTTTTTCGGTGCGCGCATAATCCAGATTGAACTGGAAAAACTGCATCACCAGTGCGATCAGCGCACATAAAATACTGCCAAGAATCACGCCCGCCAGTGAAAAATTCGCGTCATACATCAGATCCCCGATCAGCAAAATTACGATATCTGCCAGCGTTCCGACCAAAACAGCGATCGCTCTGGAATAGTTAATGCTCATGCGGCGGATCGCATAAACCAAAATCGCTGTGATGGCAAACGCCGTCACTACAATCAGCATTTCTTTATTTTCGATCACGCCGGTTCCCATATCGCTGAAGCGCTGCAGCATGGTATCGCTTTCCCCGCCGCCAAACGCCTGCGCATTGCCGGTAATATATGCCAGCACATAATATACCACTACGCCGCCTG
>ULTK01013688.1_pt1 | contig 10802 bp, 6 predicted proteins | sample 1957551 | NCBI WGS metagenome assembly ULTK01 (sample SAMEA4835733, study PRJEB28245) | human gut metagenome | biome: gut microbiome; material: fecal sample | place: Denmark | collected 2008
TCTTGACGAGGCGGCTTCAACTGAGGATACTGTAGCCCCTGAGCCTGAGAAAAAGCCTGTGCCAAAGGCAAAACCTGCGGCAAAGCCTGCACAGCAGACAAAGACAGCGTCAGCTTCCTTGGAGGAACTTATGAAGCTTATGGAGCAGGAGCAGGAAAAGCTCAAAAAACAGCTTGATAAAAAATAATTCTTGAAAAAATTTATCCGTCGGGCGTGTGGCTCGGCGGATTTTTTTGGGGGAAAGCCTGATGAAAAAGCCCATTTCGAGGCAAAAAATGCGGCTTTGATGTTGCAAATGCACATAAGTTTTTAAAAATATCGGACTAGCATTGTAAAATGATACAAAACATAAAAAATATCAAAAAAAGTGTTGACAAACAGAGTGGGATAGTGTATAATAGATACTGTTGTGAGGGACACAACAAAACAAAGTCCTGAAAACAACAAACCAGCTAAAAGGGAGCATAGCTCAGCTGGGAGAGCATCTGCCTTACAAGCAGAGGGTCACAGGTTCGAGCCCTGTTGTTCCCACCAATTATTTCGTGACAGGTAAAGAGATTTGCCTGTCAACGATAATAATTATTCTTCATTCTCGGAGAGCTGAACTCGAAAAGTCTGAAGTTATTTTTTTCAATGGCCGGGTAGTTCAGCTGGTTAGAACGCTAGCCTGTCACGCTAGAGGTCGTGGGTTCGAGCCCCATTCCGGTCGCCATTGTTTTGCTTCTGTAGCTCAGTCGGTAGAGCAGAGGACTGAAAATCCTCGTGTCGATGGTTCGATTCCGTCCGGAAGCACCAAATGCGGATTTAGCTCATCTGGTAGAGCGCCACCTTGCCAAGGTGGAGGTAGCGAGTTCGAGCCTCGTAATCCGCTCCAAAAAAGTCCTTACGATGAGTAAGGACTTCATATTTTTTGCGGGTTTATTTCAACTACTAGAATACTTTTCTTCCTGAAAGGAGATGGAGGTGCGATCCCTCTGACCCGCTCCAACAACGCCTTGCTTTTTAGCAGGGCGATTTTTTATGCCTGCATGTTGGCGGAGGTGCTGCAAAGTGCGTAAATAGGCGGCTTGACTGACAGTCCAGCCCGATTTTGTTGACTTTTTCAAAGCCGTGGGCTATAATGTTGACCATAGAGAGTGCACTCCGAACAAATTGAAAGGTGATATGCTATGGAAGATAAAATTACTCTTGGAAAATTCATTCAATCAAAAAGAAAAGAACTGGGGCTTTCTCAAAAAGACCTTGCTAAGGAGCTTTATGTTACTGAGTCGGCAGTGAGCAAGTGGGAGAGAGGGGTATCATATCCTGATATAACGATGATATCGGGACTTTGCAGGGTGCTGGGCATTTCTGAGCACGAGCTTTGCACGGCGAGCGAGGACAATCAGCAGAGAGAGGCTGAGTTTATGGCGCGAAGTTATAAAAGCTTTGTTCGGGGGTACACTATCATAACTGGGATAGGCTATCTTGCGGCGATAATACCGAGCTTTATTTATAATGTGGCTCATGGTGGTATAGGTTGGTTCATGGTGCTTATCACGTCGCTGATGCTGATGTTTTCTTTCATCAATGTGCCTGTGCTTGTGAGGGAGAATAGGGCACTGTGGACGCTTGGGACTTCAACAGTTTCGCTTATGCTTCTTTACGTCGCAGGGTGCGTTTATTCACACGGGGATTGGTTTGTTATGGCGGTGCTTGGAACGCTCCTTGGGGAGGCTATCGTATTTTTGCCTTTTGTGCTGAGAAGTGAACAGCTTGAAAAGTATGTGAGAAACAGCAAGGGGCTTGTGTGCATGGCGGCGGATTCGGTACTGACTTTTGCCTGCGTTATTTATGGTACGCTGAAATACGGTGACGTGGTAGACCTTCGTGACGGCATGCTTGCAACGGTGGCTTGTGTGGCATTGGTGTGGGCTGTGTTCCTTATTATAAGGTATCTAAAGGCGAACGGCTTTTTCAAGTGTGCACTTTGCTTTGCGGCATCTGCGGTATGGGTAGTGGCAATGACTGTGCTGAGCAATGCATGGAACGGCATGAAACTTTCTGAGATATTTTCGGTGAAAGGTGCTGACAACAGCCGCTATGATGTTATAGTCTGCCTTTGTCTGGCAGGAGTTGCGGCGGTGCTTGCTATTGCAGGGGTTGTGTATAAGTTTGTTAGGAAAAAACCGCAGGATAGGTAAGGCTGAGAGGACAAAAGAAAGATACAAAACGGATAGAGATAATTTGGAATTGGTGGGACGTCGAGGGCGCCGTCCCCTACATAAATGTGATTAGAAATAGGAAATACTGCACTTGGGTGAAAGCTTGGGTGCGGTATTTTTATTTTGCTGTGAATATTTTTCCCGTATATGTCAAAAATAATGCCAGAGGACTTATGCTGCCGATAGCATAAGACTGCCGTGGGCGCAACAGTGGCTGCGGAAATCATATCGGAGAAAGGTTTTGTGTGTATGAAAAAATTCAGTATCAGAAATTCACACGCAGGCAAGGCTCTGGGAGCGAAGGGTGTTTACATTACACTTGCGGCGTGTCTGCTGGCTCTTGGCGGTGCGGGTATAGCTGCATATAACAAGGCTATGGAGGATATCACCGACAATCTGACTATTTCGAGCGTTGACAGCACTGCGCCAAAGCAGGCTGATAACAAGAAAACTGACGTTGAAAAGGACGAAAGCTCCAAGCCGGATGTGGACATTCAGACGCAGCCAAATGTTATGCCTGTGAATGGTGAGATATTAGAGCCGTTTTCTAATGGCGAGCTTGTGAAGTCGGAAACTCTCGGCTACTGGAAAACCCATGACGGCGTTGATATCAAAGCTGACCTTGGCGAGCCTGTCAAGGCGATGAACAAGGGCACTGTTACAAAGATATGGGACGACCCTCTGTGGGGCAACTGCATGACTATCGATCATGGAAACGGCATTGTAGGGCATTACTACAATCTGTCAAAGGAAATGTCCGTCAAGGAGGGCGACGAGGTGAATGCAGGGGAGGTCATAGGTGCTGTGGGCGACACTGCTCAGGCGGAAGTGGCAGAGCTTTCTCATCTGCACTTTGGCTTGAAAAAGAACGGTCAGTGGATAGACCCTATCGAGTTTATTGACCCTGCTGACAAATAAGCTTTCTTCATTTTGGCACTTTGTAATACAAGGTGCTGATGTTATAATCCCCCATATAACGCCGCATCTGAAAATTTTCGGGTGCGGCGATACATATGTATTGCAGAATAGAGAGAATTGTGCTATAATAATACTTTAAGGCAATATTGCTGATGTTTTTACACAGAAAATAGAGTGGTGGGACGCCGAGGGCGTCGTCCCCTACGGTCTGTTTTATATTGTGTGGATAATGTATAAATTATTGTGAGGTATAATAATGAAAAGCAAAAGAATCTATCCTGCGTTCACTATATCGAAAAAAGGGGAAATGTCCCTGAAAAACGGTCACCCATGGGTGTATTGTGACGAACTGAGAAACGAGCCTGAGGGCTTGAAAAACGGCGAGCTTTGCGACGTTTTCTCTGAAAAAGGCTCTTATCTTGGAACTGGTTTTCTCAGCCTTAACAGCAAGATAAGGATAAGGATCTTATCTGACAACGCAAATGAAAATTTCTCGGAAAACTTTTTCCGCAGACGTATCCGCTATGCTATAGATTACAGAAAAACTGTTATGGGGGACGATTTTTCGGCTTGCAGGCTTATTTTTGGTGAGGCTGACGGTATGCCGGGGCTTACTATCGACAAGTATGGAGATATACTTGTTTCGCAGGTGCTTTCCTACGGCATGGATATGATAAAGGATATGATATTCAGGCTTCTTATTGAAGAGCTTGAAAAGGACGGAGTTAAAGTTTCGGGCATAATGGAGCGTAACGATGTCGCTATCAGAAAGCTGGAGGGCTTGGAGCAGTACAAAGGCTGGTATAGGGCTGAATTTCTCCCTGAGCCACCGTCAAATATCACTGAGATAACGGAGAATGGCATACGCTATGAGGTCGATGTTGAGAACGGTCAGAAAACTGGATTTTTCCTTGACCAGAAATATAACCGCCTTGCGGTGTCGAAGATAGCAAAGGGCAAGAAGGTCCTTGACTGCTTTACCCACACAGGTTCGTTCGCGCTCAATGCGGCAATGGGTGGTGCAAGGCACGTTACGGCGGTGGACGTTTCACAGTTCGCTGTTGATACGGCCAGGGAGAATGCTGAGAGAAACGGTCTAACTGACAGAATGGATTTTCTTTGCGCTGACGTTTTCGACCTGCTCCCGAAGCTTCTTGAAGAAAAGGCTGATTATGACATGATAATCCTCGACCCGCCCGCTTTCACAAAGAGCAGAAAGACAGTGGGAAGCGCTGAGAGGGGATATAAGGAGATAAACTACAGGGCAATGAGACTTCTGCCAAGGGGCGGATATCTTGCCACCTGCTCATGTTCGCATTTTATGGAGAACAGGCTGTTTGTGAAAATGGTAATGAGTGCTGCAAAGGACGCAGGCGTTCAGCTCAAGCTTATTGAAGCAAGACAGCAAGCCCCTGACCACCCGATACTTCTCAATGTGCCTGAAACGGATTATCTGAAATTTTATCTTTTTCAGGTGGTATAGGGTTGACAAATAAGCCGTAATGTGATATAATATGGCTGTCGAAAGACTTGATATATCACAGTTTGTCTGCTGTGTTCGGACATAAGTAGCTTATTTTTCCGCAGTAATGCGGCTGCTTCCAGCCGACGAAATAGACTTTTCAGCCCTGCTGTTTTCAGCGGGGCTTTTTATTTTACATTTTGCTGTTGACAAATGCAGGCAGATGTGCTACAATAAAAGTGTCGAAAGACCGCATATATCACAGTTTGTCTGCTGTGTTCGGACATAAGTCACAGGTATTTTGGGTATCTTGGCTTCCAGCCGACGAAATAGACTTTTCAGCCCTGTTGATTTCAGCAGGGCTTTTTATTTTGCATTTTTGCTATTGACAAATGCTTGCGGATATGGTATGATATAGGTGGCTTAGAAATAAGCGTGGCGCACCCCGTTCAGCGCATTATAAATGTACGGCATATCGTATATTGCCGTTTGTCTGCGGTATCGGACATAAGTAGGTATTTTCTGCAGAGGTAGCAGCTGCTTCCACCGACAAAATAGACATTTCAGCCCTGCTGTTTTTCAGCGGGGCTTTTTTTGTGTTGATATTTAAAAACTGTCATATTGCACATAAAAAGTGAGCAAATATTGTATAAGATTTTATGTATAAAAGTGAGAAAAACCTATGGTAATTTGGCTTTAAATCTGTTATAATATATATGTAACCGTGGGCGACGGGATAATTGTGTCCGCACGCTTCGGAATTCAAAAAATTTTTGGAGGTAAAAAACCAATGGCAAAGAAGTATTGTTATCTTTTCTCTGAGGGTAATGCCAACATGAGAGAGCTTCTCGGCGGTAAGGGTGCTAACCTTGCTGAGATGACAAATATCGGTCTCCCTGTTCCTCAGGGCTTTACGATCACAACGGAAGCTTGTACTCAGTATTATGAGGACAACCGTGAGATCAATCCTGAGATCATGGCAGAGATCAACGAGTACATTGTAAAGATGGAAGAGATCACAGGCAAGAAGTTCGGTGACAAGGAGAACCCACTCCTCGTTTCTGTACGTTCAGGTGCTAGAGCATCAATGCCTGGTATGATGGATACAATTCTTAACCTCGGTCTTAACGAAGAAGTTGTTGAGACTATCGCTGCTCAGTCTGGTAACCCAAGATGGGCTTGGGACTGCTACAGAAGATTCATTCAGATGTATTCTGACGTAGTTATGGAAGTTGGGAAGAAGTATTTTGAAGAGCTTATCGACGAGATGAAGGCTAAGAAGGGCGTTAAGCAGGACGTTGAGCTGAACGCTGAGGATCTTAAGGAGCTTGCTAACCAGTTTAAGGCTGAGTACAAGTCTAAGATCGGTTCTGACTTCCCAACTGATCCTAAGGAGCAGCTCATGGGCGCTATCAAGGCTGTATTCCGTTCATGGGATAACCCAAGAGCTAACGTATACAGAAGAGATAACGATATCCCTTATTCATGGGGTACAGCAGTAAACGTTCAGTCCATGGCATTCGGTAACATGGGTGACGACTGCGGTACAGGTGTTGCATTCACAAGAGACCCAGCTACAGGTGCTAAGGGTCTGTTCGGTGAGTTCCTTACAAACGCACAGGGCGAGGACGTTGTTGCTGGTGTTCGTACACCAATGCACATCTCTGAAATGGAGCAGAAGTTCCCAGAGGCATTCGCTGAGTTCAACAAGGTTTGTAAGACACTTGAAGATCACTACAGAGATATGCAGGATATGGAGTTCACTGTTGAGCACGGTAAGCTTTATATGCTTCAGACAAGAAATGGTAAGAGAACTGCACAGGCTGCTCTTAAGATCGCTTGTGACCTCGTTGATGAGGGCATGAGAACTGAGGAAGAGGCTGTTGCAATGATCGACCCAAGAAACCTCGATACACTTCTTCACCCACAGTTCGACGCAAAGGCACTCAAGGCTGCTACTCCTATGGGCAAGGGTCTTGGCGCTTCTCCAGGAGCTGCTTGTGGTAAGATCGTATTCACAGCTGATGACGCTGAGGCTTGGAACGAGAGAGGCGAGAAGGTCGTTCTCGTAAGACTTGAGACATCACCTGAGGACATCACAGGTATGAAGGCTTCACAGGGTATCCTTACAGTTAGAGGCGGTATGACATCACACGCTGCCGTTGTTGCTCGTGGTATGGGTACATGCTGCGTATCTGGCTGCTCAGATATCGTTATGGACGAGGCTAACAAGAAGTTCACACTCGCAGGCAAGGAGTTCCACGAGGGTGACTATATTTCAATCGACGGTTCAACAGGTAACATCTATGATGGTATTATCCCAACTGTTGACGCTACGATCGCTGGCGAGTTCGGCAGGATTATGGGCTGGGCTGACAAGTTCAGAACAATGAAGGTTAGAACAAACGCAGATACTCCTGCTGACGCTAAGAAGGCAAGAGAGCTGGGTGCTGAGGGTATCGGTCTTTGCCGTACAGAGCACATGTTCTTTGATCCTGAGAGAATCGCTGCATTCAGAGAGATGATCTGCTCAGACACAGTTGAAGAGAGAGAAGCTGCTCTTGCTAAGATCGAGCCAATGCAGCAGGCTGACTTCGAGGCACTTTATGAGGCACTTGAGGGTAACCCTGTTACTATCAGATTCCTTGACCCACCACTTCACGAGTTCGTACCAACAGAAGAGGCTGATATCGAGGCTCTTGCTAAGGCACAGAACAAGCCTGTTGAGACTATCAAGGCTATCATCGCTTCACTCCACGAGTTCAACCCAATGATGGGTCACCGCGGCTGCCGTCTTGCAGTAACATATCCTGAGATCGCTAAGATGCAGACAAAGGCTGTTATCAAGGCTGCAATCAACGTTAAGAAGAATCACCCAGACTGGACAGTTAAGCCTGAGATCATGATCCCACTGGTAAATGATGTCAAGGAGCTTAAGTATGTTAAGAAGTTTGTTGTTGAGACTGCTGACGCTGAGATCAAGGCTGCTGGCTCTGACCTTGAGTACGAGGTTGGTACAATGATCGAGATCCCAAGAGCTGCTCTTACAGCCGACGAGATCGCTACAGAGGCTGACTTCTTCTGCTTCGGTACAAACGACCTTACACAGATGACATTCGGTTTCTCAAGAGATGACGCTGGTAAGTTCCTCAATGCTTACTATGATGCAAAGATCTATGAGAACGATCCATTTGCTAAGCTCGACCAGAACGGCGTAGGCAAGCTTATGGAAATGGCTCTTGAACTTGGTAAGCCAGTTAATCCAAAGCTCCACTGCGGTATCTGCGGTGAGCACGGCGGCGACCCAACATCTGTTGAGTTCTGCAACAAGATCGGTCTTGACTATGTATCTTGCTCACCATTCAGAGTTCCAATTGCTAGACTTGCTGCTGCTCAGGCTGCTATTGCACAGAAGAAGTAATTCTTGCAAAGTTTAGGATATCTGATTAGATAACAAAAATTTCACCCCGTGTCTTATGATACGGGGTGTTTTTTTGCCATTAATAATATGATATGTGCTTTAGACGTTTAGTTTGCAGAAAATAAAGAACGCTTTAGGATAATCTGTTGTCATAGAATTAATTTTTTCTTTACAAATGAGCATTGACTTTACTGTAACTGTATAGCGTAAAATGAAATCAACAAATTAAGAAAGGAAAGTGATTCTATGAACGCAATAAATACTGATAAAAAGGTGCAGCTTACATATGGCGGTTTGAAAAGTTCAACTGACACATCTGGGGCGGATTACACTATTATAGGTATTCCATTTGATATCCGAACAACATATCGTCCGGGAACGAGGTTTGGTCCTGATGGGATTCGCAGAGCCTTTTCCACAGACAGCGTGAACGAGGCTGTCGGCATTGATATGAGTAAATATGTAAAGGGCGTTGATTATGGAGATCTTGATATGTGGAACGCTGAGAAAGCTTATCTTGGTTCGATACCACAGGAAATGAAAGCTATTTTGGGAACAGGTACAATTCCAATCGTTCTGGGCGGTGATCATTCTATTACTTTTCCTGAACTGCTGGCTTATAAGGATGTTTACGGGCCTGTTTCGATAATACACTTTGATTCGCATACAGATACATGGGGCAGCGATACTGATAAAGAACATCACGACCACTCTACACCTTTCAGAAGAGCGATCGAATATGACTGCATTGACCCGAAAACATCTATACAGGTAGGTATGAGAGGCGGACTTTTTGAAGAGAGTGATTTTGATTTTGCGAATAATGCAGGCCTTGAGCATATCTATGCTGTTGATATACATCATATGGGCATTGAGAAAACGGCGGAACTTATCCGTGAAAAGGTCGGAAACAATAAGGTCATGGTCACATTTGATATAGATTTTGTTGATCCTGCTTTTGCTCCCGGTACAGGCACTCCCGTTTCCTGTGGATTTACTTCAAGACAAGCTCTTGAACTTATTCGTCATGCGCTTATCGGTCTTGATATTGTTGGCTTTGACCTTGTTGAAGTCGCACCGAACTATGACGCAGGGGGAATAACTTCAATTCTTGCCAGCCGTATCGTAAAAGAATTTATTACCTGTGTGGCTTGCAAAAAGGCGGGCATCAAAGAATATGCTAAGAAAGGAATGATCGAAAATGTTTGATAAAATTATTTCAGAAGAGACACGAAACAACATTGCAAAGCGCAGAGAAAATAATATCAAGACGCTTTTCGGGCTTCCATATAAGCAGGATATCGATGGCGAAGATTTTGTTGTTTTGGGCGTGCCCTATGATACCAGCGTGACAAACAGGACAGGCTGTCGTTTTGGCCCTAGAGCGATAAGAAATGCTTATGGTGCAGGCAGATTGTCGTATGAACAGGATAACTCATATAAGGTCGCTAACTTAAAAGGCATGGATATGGGCGATATCGGCGTTGTGCTTGGTTATGTTGAGGAGACAATGGAGCTTATCAGGGAATCGGTCAGAAAGGTACTCGACACAGGTGCAGTACCTATCGTTCTGGGCGGCGATCACCTTATTGCATATGCTGAACTTAAAGCTTACAGCGAAAAGTATGGCAAGGTCGCAATGGTGCATTTCGATACCCACGAAGATACATGGGATTATGGCGACAGGATAAAATATAATCATGGCACGCCTTTTAGAAATGCTATTGAGGACGATATCTTGGATACTGAACATTCTATTCAGGTCGGTATAAGAAGCGGCGGAGATACTTATCGCATCAAGTATGCTCAAGATCACGGAATGAAGGTCATCACGGCGAGAGAGCTTCATAAGATCGGAATAAAGGAAACTTGCCGCAGAATAAAGGAACAGGTGGGAGACGCTAAGGTTTTCATCACTTTCGATATTGACTTTCTTGACCCTGTTTATGCGCCGGGTACAGGAACTCCAATGCCGGGAGGATTTTCTACATATGAGGCTTGTGAGATAATCAGAAATGGTCTTGCGGGGCTGGATATCGTAGGTTTTGATCTGGTGGAGGTAATGGAAAATTACGATCCCGCAGGCATAACTGCGATAAATGCAGTGGCGATACTAAAGCAGTTTGTTATTTTGCTTTCAAAGAAAAAAGCGGAGCAGGAATAATAGGAAAGGTCGGTGTTAGATATGGTAAAATGTCCATTTAAACTAAACTTTGATGATCTGAAAGATCGGGGGCCAACAGGTTTTTTGGAAACGCCTATGGTCGATGATATAAATGGTTATGATATTCTTTTTGCAGCATTACCATATGAGTGTGATGAAACTGCAAAGCCTGGTTCAAGAAATGGTTCTGCATATTTCAGACGTGATATTTTTGGCTTCGGTTTTTGCGATCAGGGACTTGACATTGATATGGCGCATAGCGTAAAGAGCGGAGATTGCGGTGACCTTATCATCGACGATTCTTCAAAGGCAGCAGCTGAGAAATGTATATATACGGCTGAAAAAGCGATAGCTTCCACGGGAGCTTGCAGCTTTATGATCGGCGGAGATGATAAGACATCTTATGGGCAGATAAAAGCTTGCTATGAAAAGTATGGCAAAATGGCTGTTATCCACTTCGGCGGTTCGGTAAGTTCTGCGCTTGTTAGAGTGGCAGAAGAGGATATGTGCGACAATGCTTCTTCTCTTGAAGTTGGAATAAGAAACGGAATGTCACAATACGGTGGCAGGCTGGAAAAGCTGGGTATAGATGTGTTGACAGCTTCTGACATGGATTATATGAAGTTTTCAGAC
>ULTK01017331.1_pt1 | contig 10788 bp, 6 predicted proteins | sample 1957551 | NCBI WGS metagenome assembly ULTK01 (sample SAMEA4835733, study PRJEB28245) | human gut metagenome | biome: gut microbiome; material: fecal sample | place: Denmark | collected 2008
ATGTACCAGGACACATCCTTGAAAGGAATCGCCTGAATTTCAGCGCGCTTGGCGCAACCGATATAGCCGGAATCAAGGAAGACCATTTTCTCAAGGCCCTTCAGAACCTGCAAGTCGTCAAAAGATCACTCAAAGCCCAGAAACCCGAACGGAACATTTTTGTTCCATTCAGCTTGGCAACAGGTTTTTTTGAAGAGCTTTCTTAAGCAAGCGAGAGTTCTATCGCCAGTGCCTCCCCACTCTGGTTTCCTCCCGCAAGCGTCCGCCTCTTGGCGTCTTCTATTCATCTCTTCGGCTCTTGGAGAATCTTCAGCAAGCGGGCAACTTCATAATTCCGCCGACAGTTCATTTTCCGAAGTTGTACAGGTTGCTTCTTTTACCTCCGAGACGCTTCAGGCAGTTCCTGATTTTCCGTTTCCGTGGAGAGGCTCCAGGACTTCGCCCGCGCATACTATTTGCACCGAGCCAACGCCACGCTAACGCATGAGGTCAACAACCGCGGTCGTAGACTCGACAACAAGCTGATGGGCTTCACGCCTGAATCGGCCGAAGGCTGCGATGTTGACCCCTGATTGCCGTGGAATTATCTTGCCCTGAGAGGTCGAGAGGGCTGATCGCGAAATGGCGTCGCATCCGTAGCGCCGTTTTTCTGACATTTTATCGGAAAACCACCCGATAGGATGCTTACGATTAAAACATCTCATTCACTAGTTTAAGCAACAAGGTGGCATCCCTATAATCACTATAGCAAACTTCAACCACGTTATTGGAATTTCGGATAGGTAGTTTTTTTAAAGTGAACCCTTCTAAGGCTTGACGACTTGAAAGCTTCGTTACACATGTGTCGCGAAATTGATTATAAATAATAATACTCTTAGGAGACTTTAGGAATAGAGCTAATTCCACAAACCCACTACGTAGACCAATTAATAAATCTGATTGGCTACACAATTCAAGCGCCTCCCTATAAGAAAGTTCACAAGTTAAAACAACATCAAGACTTTTGTATTCTGGCTTTAAGGTATTTAAGTATACTCGATAGCCCTGCCCCTTCAGGTTGGTTACGATAGTGCGCCAATACTCTAAAGGCAATTCATTAATTGTGTCGGCTTCCGGGCTTAAAAAGGCAATCTTTGCAAATTCCTGTCTAATGGTTCTAATTTTTCTACTAACTACTGGAGTAAGGTATTTCTTATCCTTAGATACTGCGTTCAAATGTAGCAAAAGAGAATCGAAATAATGAGCACGATTAGAGATAATATTCCGCTCAACCGTTGTAAAGTAAAGTCGATTGAGAGGCACATAAATAATTTTTCCATCACACTCAAATGGCTTATCGATAAACTGGCATCTGTAATCAGGAAGGAGATAAATTGGTATTTTTTTTCCTAAAACCATCTCGAATATTTGCACAAGCTTATTATTTGTGCAGATGACACAAGGATTTCTTTTTTGCGATTTTTTTATGAAACTAGGCAACCTTAAGGCTAACTGAAAAACTTCGCCAGCTCCAGAGTAGGAACAAATATAAAGGTCGTGATCAGGGAAGAGTTTGAAAACCGATTCTGAGTATTTACGAACCATCTTGTCTTTGAGGCCGTAGAAAAATACGGGTATTCCAATAAAATACAAGACGCCCTTTTGCTTTTCGAAGTTAGATCTGGATTTAAGAATACTCATGTTGCAGAGCTTTAGATTCCATTCCCTTGTATAAGGATTTCTCTGATACGAAATCAGTGCCATGATTTTACCCCTTATTAACTAACCCAACTACATTTCTCATGTATAGCTCACTCTCTTTCAGTGAGTTACACATAGATATCAGAGGAATATTGCCTGGAATTTTCCATGTTTGTGACTGACTATTAAATAGCCTCTCATGCAGAAAATCATGAAGTTCTCCGTCTTTAAAGTATGAGATATTGCTTGCAAAGTTATTTCTAAAAAAGTCGCCCCAATGGATTAGGATTAGGTTTTCACAGAAGAACGATTCACACTTCAAGATATTATTTTCCTTCGCGAATGTAAAAAACCAATCCACATTGTAGTCAACGTTATACTTTTTGTAATCGCGTTGCCACGAATCATTTGCATATGAATTAATCCATTGCACAAATTTCTTCTTTGTCTTAGTGAAGGTAATTCCAAACGACCAATGCGTCCCGACTGATCGAGTCCACCACATATCATACGAAAAAGCATCGAGATCATTTTTCAGAGAATATTCCTCTGCTCTCTTCAATAGTTCATATCTTTTTTCTATATTACAACAGAATGTTGTATCGTCAGCATCAATGTTCCAGAAGTACTTATATCCATTTATGTCAGCATGAGTGAAGGTTGTGAAATGTGCAACTCCAGCTTTAAGCCAACATTTCGATATCATCTTTTTAAGGAGACTACCGAACACTCCTGTTTGACTCTTAATGATCTGGAATTTTTTTGACGGGAACACAATTTGCTTTTCGATGATTTTGTACAAGTCTGGATTGTCACAAACAATATAGCAGTCGTAACCAAGTTTATGAACAGTTTGAATCCACTCTTGCAGACAAAAGATAGAATAGCCCTCTTTCCTATTTATTTTAAGATAGGCTGCAATTTCAGAGTGATTTGTTTTTTTTCCCATTTCAGGTAAGACTTCTGTTAAACCTTTCTCCTTAAATAAAATCGGGTATTGCCCAATGCGATACTCCTTTACAATCCCGCCATTAAGTGTTTTGTATCGATACTTCTGAATGAACATAGGTGTCCCTTTATAATTAACTAATTGTTATGAATTAATTTTTTATCCCATCAGGATTATCTTAAGATATGTAAGTTGATCTTGCTGCACCTATCTGAGAAGGAGAAGTGAGAATGAGCAACGCCTAAACGTAAAACGCTATAGCGCTGAAACGTTTGATCCGAGTAGCTGCGGTACTTTCGTGTACATTGTTGGAAAGCCAATCATGCCATACTCGCAAACCAATCGACCTTGTTCACGCCTTATTCAGCCAAGATACAGAACGACTGAGATTGTAAAGTACTGAAACTTCGATATCGCGTCTAAGGTGTCCGAATAATGTATCGATATAGCTTACTCAAAAAAAAAGGAAACCCGCCGAAATATATCTGTCGTCTGAATTTTTATGTGTAAAGATAGATTCAGAATGGGGCTTGTTCTGCAGGTATGTCAAATCCTGCTTCAATATCATAAAGTTTCGTCAATGACAATGTTCAGCTCAAGTGGTGCATCACGTTCCTTGTTCACGGCATATGCGGTGATAAGTCCAGACGGTTTCTTATCGTTCACAAGAATTCGCTCCCCCACCGGCATTCCATAGAGAATCTTATCAAAGCGAATCCCATTGTCATTCAAAAAGGATTCTAGTTGATCTCGAAACATCTCCTTTCGAGCAGTCAACAAAATAACTTTATCTTTAGGTGAGATATTCGAGAAAAATTCCTTTACCCCTGGTAATACTTCATCTCCCTGAGTTCGCAAATGACCGTTATGTACAAGCAGCGTTCCGTCAACATCGAACACCCATGTTTTAGCAAGTGGTGAAAGCTTGAGACTGTTCATATTCTATTCGATGAGAAAAAGTGCCTGAGAAATTCCCAGACACTTTCTTGTAGTTAAAGGAAGTCAGCCGATTTCAAGATACCGTTGTAGAAAGCGCCACAGATGGAATCGTAATCTTCCCAGGCATATGTCGTAAGCGACAACCAGATAACAGCATGAAGTGCTCTGATTTTCGTCTTGCTAACGCCATCAATGCGTTCGAAAAAGTAGTCTTCCATGTCAGCCCAATTGTTCGGTCTGACAGCGAGTTCCACGCCGCGATCATCAATCGCTAGAGCAAACTTCTTCTGGTTGAACTGATCGTAATTACCGACGAGCGAGTAGTAAATCTTGGCCCAGTCGTAGTCGACGTCGCCATAGAGCTTTGTCTTGCCGAAGTAACCTCGCGGATCAATAAAATACACTTTCCCATGGACGCGGTCATAAAGCATGTTGGAGAAGGTGCAATCACCGTGGATCAGACGAAATTCTGAAGGATAATGTTTTTTCAGAATCTCTTTAAGCGCATCACGATCGAAGAAAATGTTCTTGTAGTAACGGCCATTAATACGAATATATTCATCTCTTGCAAAAGGAACAAGATCCACAGCTTTGGATAGCCGATCAAAGGTCTTGGTTATGTAGTTTTCATCAAGATCGCTTTCAATCGCAGGACGCGCAGGCTCGAGGTTGTGAAGTTCATTCAGACCATTGATGATCGAATCAATCACGCGTCGTTTTTCAGAAATGGTAAGAACATCATAAGCGAAAATATTTCGACCTTTGATTCGTTCCATCACCAGAGGTTCATACGAATAAATCTTCGGGATGGCTGTGAAGCCAATCTTCGCGACATGTTTGTACCACGCGATTTCATCAACGGCAATTATCTTACCCTGATCGTCAATTCCGCGCTTCGTGACGGTTTCTTCCGTCAGCTGAACATCATTGAACGGACGGCAAATGGCTGGTTTTGTCATACTTTCAAAGGCCTTGACAGTACCCACCTCCGTCACATTTTCTAGATAGAAGGGTGTGAAGGACTTGCCGGAAGACTGCAACCAAGGCACCAGCGCCCCGTTTTCGGGCACATCAGCGAGCTCACCCTTGTTTTTAAACACAAAGAAGCCCGCAACGCCGGTGCTTTCAGAGGCTTCGTGTACAAATTTTCCTTCGCGGAAAGACCAACGGCAGGAGAAGGTGCCGGAAAGACCAACGAAGTTGTCTGCCAGCGGAGCAGTCTCGAGACACTTCGGAAGCTTGAAATTTTCGTTGAAAAGCAGATCGCACCAAAGAACGACGATGGGTTCATTGTCTTGGATTTCAGCAATGGCCTGTGCAATACCAGAAGCAGTGCCTGTACCAGAAGCATTGACTACTTCAACCTTATAATCACGACCAAAGGCATCCAAGTAGCGAACCAAGGCATCCGCCTTGTAATCGCAAATTACTTTGATATTGTAATCTTTGAATGCTTGAAAGGCCCAAAAGATCATCGGCCGATTATTAACGGGAACAAGGCACTTGGGGCGATTACGGGTCAGCCCCTCAAGGCGAGTACCTTTACCGCCGGCTTGAATAATGACATGCATTATTGAAATTTCTCCTTAAGAAACCTTGGCAGCAATCAAATCATGAACATGAACCATGCCTACGATATGTGACTTCTCATTGACCACAACGAGCTGGTTAATCTGATGCTCGCGAATCATACGCATCGCTGCAAACGCCGACTCATCTTCATGAATGACCTTTGGATCTGCCGTCATAAGCTTGGCGGCCGTCGTCTGTGAAAAATCTTTCTTGCCCTTAATGGCACGTGAAAGATCTCCTTCGGTGAAAATGCCGACCGGTTTTTGTCTATCTGTAACAATAAAACAACCAAGGTGTTTTTTAGCCATGATGCCAACGGCTTCTGTGCCATCAGTTTCAAGCGATACACAAGGAAGCTCTTCCAGATCGTGCATTACATCGCTTACCTTAAGAAGGAGCCGACGTCCAAGAGCACCAGCGGGATGGCTTCGAGCAAAATCTTCCGTATGGAAATCCTTTGCAACCATCAATGCCCCAGCAATGGCGTCACCCAAAACCATCGTAATGGTAGTAGAAGCCGTGGGAGCAAGATTCAACGGACACGCTTCACGTTCAATCGGGGTGATGAGTGCCACATCAGCTGCTTGCGCCAGTGAGCTAGTGGCGCGGCCCGTCATCGCGATAATGGGAATGCCCATCGCCTTGAGAGCAGGAATGCAGGTCTGAAGCTCGGAGGATTCCCCGGAAAATGAAAGGCCAATAAAGAGGTCACCTGGACGAATCATGCCCATGTCGCCATGAGCAGCTTCGTCTGCATGAACGAAATACGACGTAGTACCAGTGGAGGCAAACGTCGCAGCAAGTTTGCGAGCGACATGGCCTGACTTGCCCACGCCAGAAAAGATGACATTGCCCTTCGTCTTCAAGATCAGACGAACCGCATCAACAAAAGATTGCCCAAGTGATTGTTCGATGGCCAGAACTGCCGCGCGTTCCACTTGAAAAACACGACGACCTTCTTCCAGAATATCACTATCAGTACATTCCATAATTATCTCCATAAATTTTCTTACCAAACATATTCTCTAGACCGCTAGGCGAAAAAAGTGGACTACTTAGATTGCTTAGGAACTGAGCAAAAATTAAGGAAGCTCTTCAAAAGTACCCTGAACAATCGTTTGCACAGAAATTTAGCTTGTGCAATAGACAAAAGTTCTCGGGGCGCAAAATTAAAGAGGGCTTTTGAAGAGCTTCCTATAGCATGTGTAAACTTTATTTACGCGCGGTTCCTTAAATGCGAAATGGAAGGAGAGCACGCAGTTCTGTGTTCCGAAATGAACACGCAAGCATAACTTTCTCTTCCATCTCCCATGTTGAACGCTCTACCTAGGCAACTTTGCAACAGGAACTTTTGACGAGCTTTCTTTATCACTATTGAGCATCCAGTCTGCGACACAAGGCCGTAATTAAGATTTACTCTGCCCCCGCTAATAACTGATCCTTAACAGTCCTGTAGAAAAAGCCTTTCTTCTGAATTAACTTTTGTGGGGAGCCCTCTTCAATTACTTTTCCTGCACTCATCACAAAGACCCGATTTGCCTCCATCACACTCCCTAATCTATGAGCGACAGTAATACAAGTTCTGCCTTCTCTCAACCTGTTCATAGCTTCCACAACTTTTTGTTCGGTCTTGCTATCCAAGGCACTTGTTGCCTCATCCATGATCAGAATCGGAGCGTTCTTCAGAAAGGCTCTAGCAATCGACAATCGTTGCTTTTGGCCTCCAGAGAGCTTATTGCCTCCTTCGCCCACACGCGTCTCCAAACCCTCTGGCAACTCTTGCACCAACTCCGTCAGTGATGCCACCTCCAGTGCCTTACCAATATTACGTTCCGTTATATTATCAATACCATATGATAGATTATCTCTCAACGTACTGTCAAATAGTACGACATCCTGTGTCACAAACGCCATCTGACGGCGCAAGCTGCGATGCGACACCTTCGATATGTCCTGACCGTCGATCAAAATTCGCCCTTCCGACGGCTCCAAGAATCTTGCTATCAGATTAACCAATGTCGTCTTGCCCGAACCCGACTGACCTACCAGCGCAACGCGTTCGCCTTGCTTGATCTTCAAGGAAAAAGACTTCAACGTTGGGGCATCCTTGCCAGGGTAAACAACCGTCACATTCTCAAACGTAACAGTGCCCCCCCCCGGCTGAATCAGCAAATCCGGACCATCGTCCTTCTCCCTTTCAGCATCAATCGTATCGAAGATGCTCTTGGCTGCTACGGAAATACTCGCAAAGGTGCCGTTCAGTCCTGAGAGATGTTGAATAGGCGCCTTCATCAGCAACAGTGCCGAGAGGAAAGTGATGAACTCCCCTATCGTCAATAGCCCTTTTTGCGCTTCGTAAAGCGCCATCCCGACAACACAGGCAATGGCCACCATCGTAAGCATTTGCGTCACGGGGGTCGTCACAGCTGTCATCTTGATGTTCTTGAGCGTCAGTTTGAAAATGCGTTCGTTAACCTCTGCAAAGCGCTTTTCCTCAAAGTCATAGGTATTGCTCACCTTGACCAGGCGCTCGGCTTCATAAGTCTCCTGTACTCGCGAAATCATCTTGCCGAGCGTTTCCTGACTTTCCTTCACGATCTTTCGTATACGCCTTGAAATCGTGCGCAGGGTCAACGCGAGTCCCGGAATGATGACGAACGTCACAAGCGTAAGTTGCCAGTCATGCCAAAAAAGCACCGATAGCAACGCCACGACCTGAATCGAATCACGCACCAATACGATGAAGGACTGTGCCGCTCCCGACAACGCCATCGTCGCTTCGTTGACGAACTTGGAACTGATTCGTCCCGTCGTATTCCGCTGATATTCAGCTTCGGGCCAGTGCAAAATGCTTTCGAACAACTGCATGCGCAGTTTGACCAGCACGGCCTGGCTTACCTTGGCCATTAGAACCGTACTCATCACCGTACAGATGGCAAACCCCAGAGTCACACCAATGAGCGCGAGCGGTGCCGCATAAATAATCCAACCTTCCTGATGATAAAACCCGATGTCGGTCATTTTACCGAGCAAAGTCGCCGTCACGGACGACATGCTAGCGGACCCCATTAAAAAGACGACCGCCACGGCCAGACGCCATTTATGCGGGAGAAAATATCGATAAAGACGGCGCAGATCAGGATCCACTTTCTCCATCCACTTCATGCCAGCTCCCCTCCATCCGTCTTACCTTCATTGTTGTTTTCAGTCTTCCCTTCGCGCTTTTCCAGTGACTGCAGACGCAAAAGTTCGGCAAAGAGACCATTTTGTTCAAGCAACTCGGCACGCGTGCCCATTTCCTTGACCACACCGTCGGCCATCGCCACAATCTTCGTAGCGTGCTCGATCGTTGAAAAGCGATGCGCAACCATAAACGTCGTGCGTCCCTTCATCAAAGAGACGAGCGCTCCCTTGATCTTCATCTCGTTTTCACTGTCAAGCGCACTGGTAGCCTCATCCAAGATCAAAATCGGGGCATTTCTCAAAAATGCCCGCGCAATCGACAGGCGCTGCTTCTGGCCGCCGGAGAGCCGGCTGCCACCTTCACCCACCACCGTGTCGAGCCCCTCAGGAAGGGTTCTCACAAAATCCGCCAAAGAAGCATCCTCCAACGCCTTCCAAACTTCGGCTTCCGTAGCGTCAGGCGAGCCGTAAAGCACGTTGTTGCGGATCGTATCGTCAAAAATCATGACGTCCTGCGAGACGATGGCAATGTGCCTGCGAAGCGACTCAAGCTTCAAGTCCCGAATGTCAATACCGTCCAGTAAGATCCGACCTTTTGTAGGATTCCAAAAACGCGGAATCATGTGCACGAGCGTACTCTTCCCAGACCCAGACAACCCGACCAGAGCAATACAGTCACCCGCTTTGACTTCCAAATTGAACTCGTGAACCGCATCGCGTTTGGTGTTCGGATAACGCATCGAGACATGCTCGAAGACGAAGTCACCCTTGCAGGTCGTCAAATCCACCTTGCCCTCATCCGCTTCGTCGGCTTCGTCGAGCGTGGCAAAGATGCTTTCGGCTGCCACCGCCATCACCACGAAACCAGAATTGACACCCGCGAGATTTCGAAGCGGCGGCATCAGAAGAAGAAGCGCCGCCAGAAAGGTCACGAAATCCCCCATGGTAATCACCCTCTGGCTGATCTGGAACATCGCGAACGCGAGTACCAGAGCAACTCCTGACATGAAAATCAGTTGCGTGAGCGGAGTCCCCATGGAGGTCACCTTTGTCATGTCGATCATCATTTTGCTCACGCCGTCATTGATGCGTTTGAAACGATCCATTTCGAGAGCGTAGGTATCGGAGAGTTTGATGAGGCGATGCCCCTCATACACTTCCTTCACTCGCTCGAGTATGGAAGCAAAGGACGCCTGGCAGGTCTCCATGATCATCTTCATTCGTTTGGAGATGTATCGGAGCAACTTGAAAATCATCGGCGCAATAATGAAGCTCACAATGGCGAGCATCCAGTTGTTCCAGACGAGTACGCAAGTGAGCGCCACCACCTGCACGCTGTCACGCACCAAGATGATGCAGGACTTGCTCGCGTTCGAGAGAGCTACATTCGCCTCAAAGATGAACTTTGACGTAATGTTGCCGGTGGAATTCTTCTGATAAGTATCGGCAGGCCAGTGCAAGATCTTGTGGAAGATTTCCCCTCTGAGTTTGACAAGCACGGCCTGACTAGTCTTCCCGAGCAGATAATTGCTCATGAACATGCTCCCGCCATGCAGAACCGAAATGAAAATGAGCGCAATAGGCGCTGCCACGACGATCCAGGCTTCCTGATCGTAAAATCCAACGTCGGTGAGCTTGCCAAGAAGCATCGCGATGAGGGAAGAAGCGGCACCCGCTCCGATCATGAAGACGAGCGACATCGCGATCTTGCCACGATGAGGCTTCAGATAAGTCACCAACCTAAGAAGACTGGGATTGAGCTTGGATTTGAGACGAAATATAAGAGACATGCAAGGGTCGAGGATTTCTTAAGATGCCAGAGTTTGCTGAAAGAAAGAGCCGTGCGTTCATTCCTGAGGTGAAGAACGGTTACGACCATGGCGCTATTGTACCTGCAGCATTTTTGCAGAGAAAACAACATGGTCAATTTCTCCGTCCTTTTATCCATAACGGCTAAGCCGAAACGGCGACGTATATTCAAGGTCTTGCAAGACATTCACGCGTTTTGATGCGCACAGCACGATCAAGCTCGACAATCTCGTCGACCGAACCGGGAAGCGGCGCCGAAATGCTCTCGAGCATGCCGCGCACCGTGCTGAAGATGTCGGTGAAGCCGATGCGGTCCTCGAGGAAGGCCTCGACGGCGATTTCATTGGCGGCGTTGAGGACGATGGTCGCGCCGTTGTCGGCGGACAGCGCATCGTAGGCGGCCTGAAGAAGCGGAAAGGTCTTCGTGTCGGGCTCCTCGAAGGTCAGCCTGCCGATTTCGGCAAGGCTCAGGCGCTTCGCGCAGCCGTCAAGCCTTTCGGGCCAGCCGAGGGAGTAGGCGATCGGCGTGCGCATGTCAGCCGAGCCCAGCTGCGCGATGACCGCGCCGTCCTCGAACTCGACCGCCGAGTGCACGATGCTCTCAGGGTGGACCACGACCTTGATGCGCTCGGGCTCGAAGTCGAAAAGCCAGCGCG